>Ga0256832_1002804_pt1 | contig 11902 bp, 12 predicted proteins | sample 134614metaG_FD_190534 | JGI IMG/M metagenome (GOLD analysis project Ga0256832, IMG submission 190534) | Hydrothermal vent microbial communities from Lau Basin, Pacific Ocean - 134-614 | ecosystem: Environmental > Aquatic > Marine > Hydrothermal vents | place: Pacific Ocean: Lau Basin | collected... | reverse complement strand
ATGACCGCCGGTATGCTCCAGCACATGCTGGATATGCGCGGCCTCCATCTCCTCGAGGCTGCACAGACGGGCGCGGAGCGGCTCCGGCGACCGCGACTCCGTTGCCGCCGCGCCGGGAATCAACGCGGCGAACAGATCGGGCGTCAGCACGCCACCACGCGCATGCACCATCGCATGGGTCAGGGTGTTCTCGAGCTCGCGCACGTTTCCGGGCCAGTCCCATGCGCCGAGGATCGCCAGCGCTTCATCGCTGAGCGGCATCGCCGGCTTATGGATCTGGCGCGCGATGCGCTCGATCAGGCCTTTCGCCAGCAGCGGAAGGTCTTCCTTGCGCTCGCGCAACGGCGGGATGCGGATCGAGACCACATCGAGGCGGTAGAGCAGGTCTTCACGAAAGCGCCCGGCGGCGACTTCGGCCGCAAGGTCACGGTTGGTCGCGGCGATGATGCGCGCATCCAAGGCGATCTCGCGGGTGCCGCCCACCCGCTCGATGACCCGCTCTTGCAACGCGCGCAGCAGCTTGGCCTGCAACGGCGGCGCCAGTTCGCCGATCTCGTCGAGGAACAGGGTGCCGCCGGCGGCCAGCTCGAATTTGCCCGGCTTGTTCTCGACCGCGCCGCTGAACGCCCCCTTGACGTGTCCGAACAGCTCGCTTTCCAGCAGGGTATCGACGATCGCCGCGCAGTTCACTGCGATGAACGGGCCGGAACAGCCACTGTGCTGGTGAATCAGCCGTGCGACCACCTCCTTGCCGACACCGGATTCGCCCAGCACCAACACCGTCGCGCGGCTCTCCGCCGACAACGCGATCTCCTTGCTGACCTCCAGCATCGCCGCGCTGCCGCCGATCATATCGGCAACGACCACCGGCTCGGGCTGCTGCACCTGCAAAGCCTTGACCTTGCGCGCCAGCCGTTGAGTCTCCAATACCCGGTCGATGACATGGCTCAGCGCCGCGGTGTTGACCGGCTTGTGGATGAAATCCGCCGCCCCGCGCTTGATCGCCTCGATCGCCAGCTCCAGATCATGCTGACCGGTCATCATGACCACCGCGGTATCCTCGCCGATATCACGGATCTCCGGGATCAGATCCAGCCCGGTGCCGTCCGGCAGTTGCTGATCGAGCAATACCAAATCGAGCTGGGTCGAGGCCAGAACCGCGCGTGCCTCGGCGAGCGTTCCGGCCTGACGCACCTCGCAACCCTGATCCTCGAAATGCATCGCCAGGATCTCGTTCAGGCTGTGATCGTCTTCGACGATCAACAACCGGGTCGGCGGAGACGGCTTGCGATCGACGGCGTTCATCTCGATGCTCCATGGGTTCGATACGCGACAGTTTCCCTCCTCATTTCACGAAGCGCCAGCAGAAATGCGGCCGGATGCGCGCGAAATCCGGCGGCGTGGTGCGGCGCGTGATGTCTTCGCAGGCGGCCATGCCAGGCAATTCCGGAGCCAGCTTGAAGCGCCGTCGGTTGTTCGAGAAATAGAGCACGCCCCCGGCATCCAACAATTCAAGGCAGGCGCGCACCAACCGCGGATGATCGCGCTGCACATCGAGCACCTCGCGCATGCGTTTGGAATTCGAGAAACTCGGCGGATCGAGAACAATCAGATCGAAGCGCCGGCGAGCCCGCACGGCGGCATCGAGAAAAGCGAACACATCGGCCTGCTCGAGCCGGTTCTCGACGGAATCGAGGCCGTTCAGCGCCAGATTCCGCCGGGTCCATTCCTGGTAGGTCCGCGACAAATCGACGCTGAGGGTACTCACGGCGCCGCCCGCGGCGGCATAGACCGAGAACGACCCGGTATAGGCAAACAGATTCAGCACGCGCCGGCCGGCGGCTTCATCCCGCACCATCGCGCGCGTGATGCGGTGATCGAGGAACAAACCGGTGTCCAGATAGCGACGCAGCTCGACCTCGAAGCGCAGTCCACCCTCTCCCACCACGCGCGGTTCGCGCGCCGCGTCGGTGGGTTGATATTGATTCTCTCCCCGTTGACGCTGGCGCGTTTTCAACACCACCGCATCGCTCGGGATCGCCAAGGCATCGGCCAGCATCCGTTGCAGCGCGTCCCAGTCGAAGCGCTCGGCGCGCCGCCCGTGAAACACCTGTAGATGCGCCTCGCCATCGTACCAATCGATGGCGAACGGAAACTCCGGCATGTCGCGGTCATAGAGGCGGTAGCAATGGATGGCCTCGCGCCGCGCCCAGCGCGCCAGGTGCCGCCGGTTCTTGCGCACCCGATTGCACAGCGGCGCGAACTCAGCGCCCATCGCGGTATGCGGCCGCCGCCAGCGCCGCCCAGCCCCCGAGAAAGGCCAGCCCGCCGAACGGCGTCACCAGACCCCAAGCGCTCGCGCCGCCAAGCGCCAGAAGATAGAGACTGCCGCAAAACAGCAGGATCCCGAGCGCGAACAGCCAACCCGAGCGGCGCACCCAAACAGAGCCGCCTGCGGCAACCCAGATGCCGACCGCGAGCAGCGCAAGAGCGTGCATGCCATGATAGTGCACGGCGGTCTGAAAAACCTCGAACAGCCGCTCATCGATCCGCCCTCGCAAAGCATGTGCGCCAAAAGCGCCGAATGCGACCGAAAGAAAACCGTTCAACGCACCGAAAAAAGCGAAACGGGAAGATTTCATAGCGGGATCTTATACTCGTCGCCCATGGCTAAAGTGTAACCGAAGGATGGGGCGGCGCGCAGGCGATGGCGGGCGCGCGGGAGACGCCCGGTAATGAGACCGCCGCAAGGGCGGGCGCTTGCCGCGGCAAGCTACCCAATCGCCGAACAATCAGCTAATATATAAGCAATTCACCGATTACTACTACTCTAACGGAGACGACCGATGCGACTCGATTCCCTGTTGCGCAAGATCCTGTTCGCGCTGCTGGCGCTGTTCGCGATGGCGGATGCCTCGGCGCGTATCCTGTTGATGCTGCCCGGCTATGAAGGCAATGCCAGTTGGCGGCGCCATATCGCACTGGCGCCATTGGTGGCGAGCGGCTGGCAAGACCACGGGGTGCTGGTGCCGGGGCGGCCGCTGGCGCGGTGCGTGAAGGGTGAAAACCGTTTCTATACCGTAGTGCTGGACAACGAGGCGCCGCTGATGGTGCAGTTGGCGCAGCTCGAATCGATGCTGCGGCCACTGCTCGCGGTGTGCCCGAACCAGCGCCTGGTGATCGCCGGGCATTCCGCCGGCGGGGTCCTTGGACGCCTGCTCGTGGTGCGCCACCCAGAGGCCCCGGTCGATATGCTGGTAACGATCGCCAGCCCGCATTTGGGTACCGACATGGCCAAACTGGCTCGCATGGCGGGCGACAGCCCGATGGGCTGGATGCTGGACATGATGGGCGAGGATTCGCTGAACCGTTCGGTCGGCCTGTTCCGCGACCTGGAGCCGGCAAGCCGCCCGGGCCGATTTTTGTTCTGGCTGAATCATCAACCGCATCCCCCGATCCGCTATGTCTCGGTGATTCATCCGGATGACAATATCCTGCCGTTCGGCTTCGGTCCGGCGCTGGTGCCGGCGTTCAGCCAGGACATGAATCATGTGCCGGCGCTGGCCGGTCGCTCGGAAACCCTGGTGACCGGCGCCGGTCACGGCCTGGTGCCGCCGGAGGGCGTGCTGCTGGCGCGCCTGCTCGCGACCCTGCCCGCCGAGCCGGGCAGCGAGCCGGCGCCGCCGAGTACTGGCACGAACAGCATGGCCCGGTGAACCTCGCCCTGACGAGCGAGGCGAGTCAGAGCACGGTGCCGCGTTCGTCGAGAAACGCCAACACCGCATCGGCCCCGCCCTCAAAGAGGATACGGTGGCGTTTCTTTTCGATCTGATAGTCGTACATCGGATCGTAGTAATCGAACAGCAGCGCGCGGATGATCGGACGGAAGCACTCACGGTCGCCACTCACACGGTGGCGGGCGATCGCTTGGATCATCTCGCGGCGCAGGCGCGCATGACGCTCGCCACCGAGCCGCTTGCGAATCTTGTCGAGGCTGGTCACGAGGTAGTCGGCGAAACGCTCGTAGCCCAAGGTCTCGCCGAAGGCGGCGATATGATCGGCGAGGGTGTCGTCGATGTATTCGCGCAGGCTGTTCTCTTCGCGCTCGGCATCGCTGACCCGCATCACCACCAACGGCGCCTGTTGCAGACGCCGATACAGTGCCGCCGGGGTACGCACCAAACCGATGTTGGGCCCTTCGTCTTCGTAGACCTTGACTTGGTGGCCCGCGGCCCCGGCGCGCAGCAGCGCCACGCCGAGCCGGTTCTCGAACGCGATCGGGGTCGGCTGCGGGGTCGCGGTCGGACCGAACGCCGAACCGCGGTGGTTGGCCAACCCTTCCAGGTCGATGGCGTTCGCCAGGCGGCGCAGCAGGCGCGTCTTTCCGCTGCCGGTGCGGCCGCCGAGCACCAGCGGATCGCCATGGACGGCTTCGTCGTCGATGGTTTCGATCAGGAACCGGCGCAATGCCTTGTAGCCGCCGGCGATGCGCGGGCAGCGCAGTCCGGCTTCCTCGAACAGCCATTGCTGGGTGACGCGCGAACGCATGCCTCCGCGAAAACAGAACAACGCGGCATCGGGATGCGCGTGCAGGAAGTCAGCCCAGGCGGCGATGCGCGCGCGCCGGACCTCGCCGCTGACCAGGCGCGCGCCGAGCCGCACCGCTGCTTCATGGCCCTGCTGCTTGTAGCAGGTACCGATGCGCTTGCGCTGTTCGTCGTCGAGCAACGGCAGGTTGACCGCGCCGGGGAAGCTGCCCTGCGCGAATTCGACCGGCGCGCGGGTATCGATCAGCGGCCGCCCGCTTCGCAACAGTGCTCCGTAATCCCGGATCACCGGCAGGTCGAGATCCACGCGCAAGCGTGGCGACCCGGCTTCAGATGAGCTCGATGGTCGCGCCATCGCCGCGCTCCTCCACCAGCGTGCCGATCGGCGCCAGCGCCAGACCGCGCGCCTCGCACAGCGTCTGGAAGTCGGCGATCCCGGCCTCTCCGAGCGCCACCAGCAGTCCGCCGCTCGTCTGCGGATCACACAACAAGGCGCGCTGTTCGTCGTCGAGCGCGCCGAGGGCCTGCGCATAGCTGTCGAAGTTGCGTTGCGCGCCGCCCGGCGAGCAGCCCTGACGCAGGTAGTCACGCACCCCAGGCAGCAGCGGTACCGCGTCGAAATCCAGGCGCGCGCGCAAACCGCTGCCTTCGCACAGCTCGCGCAGGTGACCGGCGAGACCGAATCCGGTGACGTCGGTCATCGCGTGGACTTCGTCGAACTCGCCGAGCGCGCTGCCGATGTCGTTGAGCCGGCACATCGTCTCCAACGCGACAGCGGCGTGCTCCGGCTTCAGCCGCTTCTTTTTCTGCGCGGTGGTGAGGATGCCGATGCCGATCGGCTTGGTCAGGAACAGGCGGTCGCCGGCGCGCGCGGCATTGTTGCGCTTGACCCGCGCGCTCGCCACCACCCCGGTGACCGCCAGCCCGAAAATCGGCTCCGGGGCGTCGATGCTGTGGCCACCGGCCAGCGCGATGCCGGCCTGCCGGCACACCGCGCGCCCCCCTTCCACGACCCGCTGACCGACCTCGGCCGGCAGCTTGTCGAGCGGCCAGCCAAAAATCGCGACGGCCATCACCGGGCGTCCGCCCATGGCATAGATGTCGGAGATGGCATTGGTCGCCGCGACACGCCCGAAATCATAAGGATCATCGACGATCGGCATGAAGAAATCCGTGGTACTGACCACCGCCATGCCGTTGCCGAGATCGTACACCGCGGCATCGTCGCGCGAATCGTTGCCGACCAGCAGCGCCGGATCCGACACCGACGGCAGGCTCGATCGCAGGATCACATCGAGCACCTTGGGTGAAATCTTGCAGCCGCAACCGGAACCGTGACTGTATTCGGTAAGTCGGATGGTTGTGGTCATTGCATCATCCTGGCAATCGCGGGATTCACGAGTATACCGTCATTCACCCGGCCGGCGGGAAGCGATCACGCTCTGATAAGTCATTCTTATAGGGCATAAACCAGACCGCCTTGCCGAACGGAGGCAAAATCCGTAGTCTTGAAGGCCCTCGAAAATATCAGGAAGCACTTATGCACCCGGTCAGCGCCCCCCCTAGCCCCCGCTTCAATATGGTGGAGCAACAGGTACGCCCGTGGGAGGTGCTCGACGACCTGGTACTGAACCAGATGCTGGCATTGCCGCGCGAGCGTTTCGTGCCCGAGGACTATCGCGGCCTGGCCCACGCCGACACCGCGATTCCACTGGGGCACGGACACCGCATGCTGGAGCCCCGCCTGGTCGGCCGGCTGGTTCAGGCGCTGGAGCTGGCCCCAGGCGATCGAGCGCTGGAGATCGGCAGCGGCAGCGGCTATGTCACCGCGCTGATGGCGCGCCTTGCCGACCAGGTGATCTCCTACGAGCTGCATCCGGACATCGCCGCGCGCGCGCGCGCCAACCTCGCGGCCGCCGGCGTCGACAACGCCACGATCCGGGAAGGCGATGGTCTCAACAGCGAGATTCCCGAGTCCCCGTTCGACGCCATTCTGGTCACCGGCTCCTGTCCGGACTATCCCGAACATCTCGAAGCCATGCTGCGGCCCGGCGGGCGCCTGGTGGTCGTCACCGGCAGCGGCACGCCGATGACCGCATGGCGCGCGATTCGCGAATCCGATAGCGCCTGCGCGCGGGAATCGCTGTTCGAGACATGGATCACGCCGATGGAGAACACCCGCGCCGCGTCCACCTTCGCCTTTTGATACCGGAGAGCCCCGATGCCGTCATCCCGCCCCCTGATGCCGCTGTGCCACGCCGATGACAGCCAGTTGCTGATCATCGACATCCAGGAAAAGCTGGTCGCGGCGATGCCGGAAGACTGCATGGCCCAGCTCACGCGCAACACCGAGCGGCTGGCCAAGGCGGCGTGCACGCTCGGCATCCCGGTAATGCTGACCGAACAGTATCCGACCGGCCTCGGCTCGACGATGGAGAACATCGTCGGCTGCCTCCCCGGCGATGCCGGATGCTGCGAAAAGACCACATTCTCCTGCTGCGAGGCCGACAGCTTCGAGACCCAGCTGCACCGCGCCGAGGAACGCCCGCAGATCATCCTTGCCGGGGTCGAGGCGCATATCTGCGTGTTACAGACCGCCGCCGGCCTGCAACGCTGGGGTTTCGATCTGTTCATCGTCGAGGACGCCACCTGCTCGCGCGATCCCGCCAACAAGCGCAACGCGCTGCTGCGCATGGACCAGCACGGGATCGAGGTCACCAACACCGAATCAGTGGTCTTCGAGTGGCTCGGCGACGCCCGTCATCCCGAGTTCAAGAACCTGACCTCACTGTTCCGTTAGATTCATCTCCAAGCGCCCCTGGGCGCGCGAGCGCACAGGCTTGATTATTTCCCGGAAGCGTTTACCCTTGCAGCATGCCTCAACCGCCCGATCAGGAACTGCGCAAGCGCCGCGAGATCAGCTTCTGCACGCTGCACCCGGACCCGAACCAGGCCCGGACCGCTCTGTCGTTGCTCGAGGATCATCCCGCGCGACCGCGCGCGCATTGCCTGTCGGCGAGCTCGATCGAAGTCGAATACAACGTCCTCGATACCTGTCTGGAACAGATCGAACAATACCTGATCGATGCCGGCCTCCATCTGGACAACCGCCTGCTGTGCCGCATGAAGCGCGCGCTCTACTACTATTCCGAGGAGAACCAGCGCGCGCTGCATGGCTGCCCGAAGGGCCAATCGAACTGTACCGACCGCATCTTCGTCAGCCAGTACCGGCGGCGCGATCACGGCTGCCGCGACCATCGCCCCGAGCACTGGCGACACTACCGCTGACGCGCCTCGACCCCGGCTTGAGCGAACCCACGCAATGAACGACGATGAACTGCTGCGCTACAGCAAGCAGATCCTGCTGCCGCGCATCGGACTCGACGGCCAGAAACGCCTGCGCAACAGCCGGGTATTGATCATCGGCGCGGGCGGCCTCGGCTCGCCACTGGCGCTCTATCTTGCCGCCGCCGGCATCGGCCGGCTCGATATCGCCGATGCCGACGAGGTCGAACTGAGCAACCTGCAACGCCAGATCCTGCACGCCACGCCGGATCTGGGTCGCGCCAAGGTGAATTCCGCCGCCGAGCGCCTGCGGGAGATCAACCCACTGTGCGAAGTGAACCCGATCCCGCGCCGCCTGGAGGGCGCCGGGCTCGACGCCCGAATCGCCAAGGTCGATCTGGTATGCGACGCCAGCGACAACTTCGCCACCCGCTTTGCCGTCAATGCCGCCTGCAAGGCCCACCGCAAGCCGCTGGTTTCCGGCGCCGCGATCCGCTGGGAAGGACAGATCAGCGTATTCTCGGGCGCGCCCGACGCGCCCTGCTACCAATGCCTCTACCCCGCCGACGGCCACGATGACGAACGCTGCGCGAGCAACGGCGTGGTCGCGCCGCTGGTCGGCGTGATCGGCGCCATGCAGGCGCTGGAAGCGATCAAATACCTTTGCACCGCCGGCAATCCCCTCGAAGGCCGCCTGCTGCTGTTCGACGCCCTGCCGGCCGAATGGCGGCAGTTGCGCTTCCGGCAAGACCCGGCCTGCGCCATCTGCCACCCGGAGAACCACGCCAAGCGATGAAACTCACCGACGAACGACGCGCCTGGCTCGAACGCCTGCGCCAGGATATCCGCTTCACCGCCCGCTTGCGCGGCCAGGATTACCACTTCCGTACCACCTGGGGGCTGTTCTCTCCAAAGAGCATCGACGAAGGCAGCCGCCTGCTGCTCGATCACCTCGAGATCCGTCGCGATGAACGCGCGATCGATCTCGGCTGCGGCTACGGTCCGCTCGGCCTGGCCATCGCGCGCGAAGCGCCCGAAGGCGGCTGCGTGCTGATCGATAAGGACTTCGTCGCCGTCGACTACAGCCGAAAGAACGCCGAGCGAAACGGCATCGCCAACGTCGAGATCTTTCTAAGCAACGGCTTCAGCGCGGTCGACCGGAAACCACTGAGCCTGGTGGTATCCAACCTTCCGGCCAAGACCGGCAAAGAGCTCTACTACCTCTATTTCTACGATGCGCTAAGCCGACTCGAAGCAGGCGGGCGAATCTATGTGGTGGTCATCAACGGATTGCGCAAGTTCATCGCACGCGCCTTTATCGAAGTCTTCGGCAACCATCGCAAGATCAAGCAAGGACGCACCTACACCGTGGCGATGGCGCGCGTGGAAGAAGGCGGTGGAAAATCCTGATCGAGAGTAACCGCTTGGCGAGTAGTGATACTCGTCGCCCATAATCCGAAAACCAACGACCTGGCCTGCTTGCACATTTCCATCTTCGCAGGCCGGTTCAAGTACCGCGGAACCGGCTGCGACGGTGCCACGAAATTGCGACGCCGCCCGATCCGCTATGCTTGATCGGGCCTACGCCTTGTCAGGTCAATACCATTTTCGCGGCTGGCTGACAGTTACGTTTCATCAAGAATGCAGCACCACACTAGCGAACAGGCTCCTGCTGGGCCGATTGGCGCACCCCGGCCTTGCGCCGGCGCAACGAACCCGCATGCTGTTTCGGCTTGTGGCGACGGTTCACCGCGTGAGAACGCGCGGTCTGCTGAGCCTGGCGCAAGCGCAGCGCGCGCAGCTTCGCCGCGCGCAGGCGGCTGACCAGAATACCGATCAACACCGGCACCACGATCAATCCGGCGATGATCCATGCCAATGCGCTGAGATCGAGCACGAATGACTTGCCATCCTTGCTGACATAGACGCGCCCCTCTTCCCCATCCTTCAACAGCCGCTCGCCGCCATACAGAGTGCCTTCACTCTCGTTGAAAAGCAGATTGCGGAACACCGGGAGGTTGACAATATGCCGAGCCACGCGATCCCCGATGGAGGGCACCTTCACGCCGGCCTGTTCGATCTCGCGACGCTGCGTGACCACATCGTGTTCATCCCCACCACCCTGTAACAAGGGGTCGATCAACTCGACATGGCGACCTGGGTCCATGGCGTCCGGCTGGGCGGTCGGAGGCGGCTTATTGACCAGGGCGGCGCTCGCGGACATCGTGGCGGCGAGAAAAAACAGACCGATCGAACTGACCATCTTGTTATACATCGTCTCCGGATTCCTCATTGAAAGCACTCACAGGCCGATATACCCCAGCCCAAGGACGCCGAGTATATACTCGTCGCCCATGAAATTTCGGATTTTCGAGACCGTTCCTCGCGCCCGTGGGCCAGGCGCGGAAGCGAGTCATAGCCCATTCTATGGCGAGTTTCCGCAACAACGCCCACGGGTGCGAGGGGCGGTCGCAGTGGCCGAAAAGTCATGGGCGCCGAGTATATACACAATAGCAGATGCCATGGAAGGTTCCGAGGCATCTCTTGAGCAGGCCCAGGTTACCTAAGCATCTAACCCGGAAACTTCATGAATTCACATGATGATCGCGCAGTAGATGGTTTTTACAAGGAATTTTCTGAAGGCGTCCCGGATCAGGGAGTACGGGCAACGGAAGAAAATCTCCAGTGAGAATCTTGTGAGAACAAGAAACAAGCGAGGGCGCATGAAATTCATGAAATTTCCGGGCCAAGTGATGGAAATACTCCTCACCCATGAATTTTCGGATTTTCGAGACCGCTCCTCGCGCCCATGGGCCAGGCGCGGGAACCAGTCATGGCCTATTCCATGGCGAGCTTCCGCAACGACGCCCATCGGGTGCGAGGGGCGCTTCGCGGTACCGCTGTAGGCCGGTTCAAGCCCAGCGGAACCGGCTACGGCGGTACCGCGCAAATGCGCCGCTCCCCGGTCCGCTGCGCTGGATCGGGCCTGCGCCTTGTCATATTCAATGACGTTTCTGCGCGATTGCGCTGATGAGCGTTAGCTTCGGGCTTGACGGTTTCGCTGGAAACGGATCCCCGCCAAACCAAGGCCAACCAGCGCAAGAATACCGGGTTCCGGTATATCGAATACCGTGATGCTCGTGTCGACCGCTATCTGATCCAATGTGGCGAAGGTCTCCGAATCCGTGAGGTCCGAGGCCCCGCCAATATCACCAGCCAAAAACAGTTCGCCAGGGTTGCCGGTGTCCGCTCCCATGTCGAAACTTCCCAGAAATTCCATGGTCGTCGCATCGAACGTCACATCGAGAGAACCGTACAATACCACCCCATTCTGGACATCGATTGTGTTGAACACGAGAGCGTTGGACGGATCGAAGAAACTTATTTCAAGGAAGTTGATACCTGCAGAGTCCGTCACCGTAGTGAAGTTGTCATCGTAGATCAATGTGCCTTGCGCCTTGTACCCTCCATCGCCAAGCCACTGGAACCCTTTGGTAATCAGGCTGGCATGGGCCGTGTTCAAACCGATCATGCATAGAAGCAGAATCAAAACGCGTTTATCAATGACCATATTAGCATTCCCCTATATTATTATCTTGCAAAGATGTAAAAATATCGCCTGATCAAACAAACCGAAACCATGCGATTCTTAGCGCTCACTGCGCCCTGTGGCGTATTGTGACGCAATTTGAAGTTTAGCACGCAAAATTCCCGGATAAAAGGGAAGGCCGGAAATTTCGCTCAATTTGGCTTGACTTTTAGATGCTTAATTATTTCAAAGATTTGGGATGAGCAGCTAACTCGCATCAGTCAGACAGGGATGTATCTGTGCAGACTAATTTGACATGTGCGTTGATGTATCTGTGCAGACTAATTTGACATGTGCGTTATCGTTATAGCAGGCGTCAATTTTTTAGCGCGGCGACCTTGGCTGGGAAGAGCTTCCTCCCGGTCTGGACTGGGGAGGACGTACGGGCGCTTAAAGAATCCGACGCACGCGCCGCCAGAAATGCATACTCAATTGCCCTTTCCATGCGTCCCGAATCCATGAACCGATCCGAAACCGAAAG
>Ga0256832_1002803_pt1 | contig 11905 bp, 11 predicted proteins | sample 134614metaG_FD_190534 | JGI IMG/M metagenome (GOLD analysis project Ga0256832, IMG submission 190534) | Hydrothermal vent microbial communities from Lau Basin, Pacific Ocean - 134-614 | ecosystem: Environmental > Aquatic > Marine > Hydrothermal vents | place: Pacific Ocean: Lau Basin | collected... | reverse complement strand
TCAGTGCCGCGTGGGCCTGGGGTCGAAATGCACCACCTGGGGCTCCGGCTCGGGACGCCGGTAGGGATGTTCGTAGTCCAGGTCCACCGTCATGCCCAGCTCGCCCGGGCTGATCTTCACCTGCTTCAGCTCCGGGCGCCGCACCCCCAGCCAGGTGGTGAGGGCCATCGCCAGGTTGTCGCGGCCCGCGGCCAGGGCGTTGGCCAGGCTGGCCGCCACGAAACGGGTGCGCGCCTCCAGGTCGGGCTGGGCGATGCGCTCCCCCTCCAGCACCACGCCGCCGTCCATCTTGCGGTCCATCTGCTCCAGGTAGGCCAGCTGCTCCTCCGGCACCGCCCGCCCGCGATCGAATTCCAGTTGCGGCTGGCCGTCCACCAGCACCCCGAGAATGTCGCCCATGCCCCTCTCCCGTGTCTGTGTCGCGCATCAGCATATCCGCTGCGCCGCACGGGAAACGGGACAAAAGGCGCGGGATTGGCCGGAATTCCCTTCCCCAGCATTCCAAATGGGTGGGCAAGGGACGGCGCGAGCGGATATGCTTGCCGAAGATCCACCGGAACCCGCCGACGGCGGCGGGAATGCAGGACGCAATGCGCCGACCCTTACGACTCTTCATTCTTTTGCTGCTCCTGGCCCTCGCCGGCTGCCGGCACGGCCCGCCCCTGAAGGTGGGCAGCAACCAGTGGCCCGGCTACGAGCCGGTGTACCTGGCGCGCGATCTCGGCCTGCTGCCGGCCGACGCGGTGAAGCTGGTGGAGCTGCCCTCCTCCACCGAGGTGATGCAGTATCTGCGCAACGGCTCTCTGGATGCCGGCATGCTCACCCTGGACGAGGTGATCTCGCTGCTGGCCGAGGGCGTGCCCCTGCAGGTGGTGCTGGTGATGGACGTCTCCGACGGCGCCGACGCGGTGCTGGCCAAACCCGAGATCGGTTCCCTGGAACAGATCCGCGGTCGGCGCGTGGGGGTGGAGATCTCCGCCCTGGGCGCCCTGATGCTGGAGTCCCTGCTGCAGGCGGCGCACCTGGAGCAGAAGGACATCCAGGTGGTGAACCTGCCGGTGGATCAGCACGCGCAGGCCTTCCGCGAAGGCCGAGTGGACGTGCTGATCACCTTCGAGCCCACCCGCAGCCGGCTGCTGGCCGAGGGGGCCCGGGAGCTGTTCAACAGCCACCAGATCCCCGGGCGCATCATCGACGTGCTGGCGGTACGCCGCGAGGCCGCACGCGAGCACAACGAGCATCTGCACCGGCTGCTGCGTGCCTATTTCCGGGCGCGCCGTGCGATGCGCGAGGACCCGGACGGCAGCAACCGGCGCATGGCGCCCCGCCTCGGCGTCGACCCCGAAACCCTGAAGACCATGTTCGCCGGCATGCACCTGCCGGACCTGGCCGAGAACCGCGACTGGCTGGGCGGCCCGCGCCTGACCCGCCAGGCAGAGCGGCTGGCCCGGATGATGCGCGAATGGCAGCTCATCGCCACCACACCGAGTCTGGACGGGCTCGCCACCCCCAGGTACCTTCCCGCCCGATGAACGCCGCGACCTACGCCATCCACAGCACCCGCCTGCGCCGCTGGCTGCCGCTCATGGTGGGGCTGGCCATGCTGCTGCTGATCGCCATCTTCGGCACCAGCGAGATCCGCGACGAACTGGCGCAGGCCGAGGCCGATGCCACCCGGGTGGTGCAGCTCACCGCCTCGCAGCTCACCGCCCCCATCCGCCGCGCCCTGGAGAACGCCGACGACGACGAACTGCGCACCCTGGTGAGCAGCATCGCCCTGCACGATGCGGTGGACCGGGTGGCACTCACCGACGAGCGCCTGAACATCCTGCACAGCAGCCGCTACGCCCTGCTGGGCAAGCCGCTCACCGCCCTCATCCCCGGCCTGCCCGCCTTCCGCGTGCATCTGCAGCAAGACCACGTGGAGATGGTCCCGGCGGACGACAGCCGGCTCGGCATCATCTCCATCCACTACACCCCGCCCGGCGCAGGCCGCGAGGACGGACGCACCGCCCTGCTCTGGCTGCAGGTGGACATGGCGCGCAACCGCCAGGCCCTGCTGCTGGATCTGGGGCGGCGCCTGGGAACCACCACCGCCGTAGCGCTGCTGATGACCCTGCTCCTGCTGTGGTGGCTGCAGCGCCGCGTGACCCGCCCCCTGGAACGGCTCGCCGGCGCCACCCACCGGATCGCCGAGGGCGATCTGGACCTGAAGCTGGGGGTCAGTGGCGAGGGCGAGATCGCCACCCTGGCGAACGCCATGCAGCGCATGGTGGTGCGCATCCGCGACACCATCTCCGCCCTGCGCGAGAGCGAGCAACGCCTCTCCATCACCCTGGACTCCATCGGCGACGCGGTGCTGGTCACCGACCTCAACGGCCTGATCACCCGCCTCAACCCCAAGGCGGAGGAACTCACCGGCTGGAACGAGGCCGAGGCCCTGGGCAAGCCGGTGATCGAGGTGTTCCATATCGTCAACGCCGAGACCCGGGAGCCCGCTGAGCACCCGGTGGCGCGGGTGTTGCGCGAGGGCGTGGTAGTGGGCCTGGCCAACCACACCACCCTGATCGCACGCGACGGCCGCGAGTTCCAGATCGCCGACAGCGCCGCCCCCATCCGCGACGCCAAGGGCAACACCCTGGGCGTGATCATGGTCTTCCAGGACGTCACAGACCGCTACCGCATGGAGTCGGAGCTGCTGCAGCTCCACCAGCGCCTGGAGGGGATACTCCAGTCCCTGCCCGACCCCTGCTTCATCCTCGACCGCGAGGGCCGCTATCTGGACGTGATGGGCGGCGCGGAGGAACTGCTGGCCGCCAACCGCGAGCACCTGCTGAACAAGACCATCGACGAGGTGCTGCCGCCGGAGGATGCCCAACCGCTGATGGCCGCCGTCCAGGCCACCCTGGACACCGGCCGCCCGGTACGCCTGGAATACAGCCTGCATACCCTCTCCGGACCGCGCCACTTCGAAGGGGCGACCGCCCCCATCCAGCTCGACGAGCGGCAGCGCGCGGTGATCTGGCTGGCGCGCGACAAGACCGCGCAGAAGGACGCCGAGGAGAAGCTGCTGCACCTCGCCTATCACGACCAGCTCACCGGCCTGGCGAACCGCAAGCTGATGGTGCAGCGCATCAACGAGGCGCTGGCGCGGGCGCGCCGCCAGAGCCGCTACGGGGCGGTGCTGTTCTTCGACATCGACCGATTCAAGGACATCAACGACTCCCTGGGCCACCCCGCCGGCGACCAGCTCCTGCGTCACATCGGCCAGCTGATCCGCGCCGCGATCCGCACCGAGGACCTGGCGGCGCGCTTCGGCGGCGACGAGTTCGTGATCGTGCTCGAGGACATCGGCGACAGCCTGGTCACCGCCTCCAGCCATGCCGAGCACGTGGCGGAGAAGATCCGCCACCTGTGCAATGCGCCGATCCTGATCGACGGCACCGAGCAATACATCACCACCAGCACCGGGATCGTCATCTTCCCCAACGACGACCAGGACGAGCCGAACGACGCCGACGCCCTGCTCAAGCAGGCGGACATGGCGATGTTCAACGCCAAGCAATCAGGCCCCAACCATATCTGCTTCTTCGCCAGCGAACTGCAGCGCGCCGCGGAGAACCGCCTCAAGCTGCACCGCGAGCTGCGCGACGCCCTGCGCGACGAGCAGTTCGTACTGCACATCCAGCCGCGGGTGGACGGCCAGGGCCACTGGACCGGGGGCGAGGTGCTGGTGCGCTGGCAGCACCCGGAACACGGCCTGGTGCTGCCGGCCACCTTCATACCAACGGCGGAGACCAACGGCCTGATCGAACACATCGACCGCTGGGTGATCTCGCACGCCATCGCCGCGCTCGGGCAGCGCCAGCACGAACTGCCGGAATTCTTCGACAGCCTGTCGTTCAACATCACCGCCGGGCTGCTGCTCGACCCCACCTTCCCCGAGGAGCTCCAGCAGTGGCTGCTGGAGGCGGCCCTGGACCCCTCGATGGTGGAGCTGGAGATCACCGAACGGGTGCTGCTGGGCGACCATCAGCAGGCGGCCGAGGTGATCGGCCAGTTACGGCGCCTGGGGGTGCACTTCTCCATCGACGACTTCGGCACCGGCTATTCCTCGCTGCGCTATCTGCAGCAACTGCCCATCGACACCCTCAAGATCGACCGGTCGTTCGTCGAGCGCCTGCCGCATCACGCCGGCGACAGCCGCATCGTCACCACCATCATCGACATGGCGCGCCACCTGGCGCTGCACGTCACCGCGGAAGGCGTGGAGAAGGAAGAGCAGCTGCGTTTCTTGCAGGAACGCGGCTGTCATCAGTTTCAGGGCTATCACTTCGCCCGTCCCATGCCCTGGGACGAGTTCTTCGAGGGCATCGCCTGACGGCGCCCGCGGACGGCGGCTCAGGCGATGAACTGGGCGCCCGGCAGCAGGGCCTCGTCGAACTGCTCCGGCAGGGCCTCGAGCAGCGCCAGCGCCTCGTCCAGCGGCAGCTCCAGGCGCAGCATGCCCCGGTCTTCGGGATAGAGCAGCTCCACCTGCACCCGCCCCGGCGCCTCTCCCTGGTAGAGCTGCAGCACCAGCTCGTTGGCGTCGATGATGCCGATGTAGTTGTCCGGCTGCGCCAGCAGCCCCTCGGCCAGCGCGCGGATGCGGCCGCCGGCGAGCTGCTCCGGCTGCGCCGAGGAGACCGCCATGCCGCCGTGGTAGTCCTGGTAGAAGACGCGGAAGATGGGACTGCGGCCCGCCATCGCTCAGGCCCGCCGCCAGGTGGTGCCTTCGGGACCGTCCTCCAGCACGATGCCCGCCTCGTGCAGGCGGTCGCGGATGCGGTCCGCCTCGGCCCAGTCGCGCGCCGCCTTGGCCTCGGCGCGCCGCGCGATCAGCGCCTCGATCTCGGCATCCGAGAGCCCGCTGTCCGCCACCCCGGCGCGCAGGTAGTCCTCCGGCGCCTGCTGCAGCAGTCCCAGGATGCCGCCCATCCGCCGCAGGGCGGCACCCAGCCCGGCGGCGGCCGCCTCGTCATCGGCGCGCAGGCGGTTGATCTCGCGCACCAGCTCGAACAGCACCGCCAGCGCCTCGGGGGTGTTGAAGTCGTCCTGCATGGCGGCGTGGAAGCGCGCCTCGAAGGCCTCGGCGCCGGCCGGCTCCGCCTCCGGCAGGCCGCGCAGGGCGGTGTAGAGCCGGGTCAGGGCGGCACGCGCATTGTCCAGGTGCTCGTCGTCGTAATTGAGCGGACTGCGGTAGTGGCTGGTGAGGATGAAGTAGCGCACCTCCTCGGGCTGATAACGTTCGAGGATCTCGCGCACCGTGAAGAAGTTGCCCAGCGACTTGGACATCTTCTCGTCGTTGATGCGCACGAAGCCGTTGTGCATCCAGTAGCGCACGAAGGGGTGTCCGGTGGCACCCTCCGACTGCGCGATCTCGTTCTCGTGGTGCGGGAAGGTGAGGTCCGCGCCGCCGCCGTGGATGTCGAAGGTGTCCCCCAGGGCGCTGGTGGACATCGCCGAGCACTCGATGTGCCAGCCGGGTCGTCCCGGCCCCCAGGGCGAGTCCCAGGCCGGCTCGCCGGGCTTGGCCGCCTTCCAGAGGGCGAAATCCAGCGGATCGCGCTTGCCCTCGCCCGGTTCCACCCGTGCGCCGGCCTCCAGGTCGTCGATCGACTTGCCGGAGAGCTTGCCGTACTCGGGGAAGCTGCGCACGTCGTAGTAGACGTCGCCGTTCTCCGCGCGGTAGGCGTGGCCGCGCTCCAGCAGGCGCTCGATCATGGCGATGATCTCCGGCAGATGCTCGGTGGCGCGCGGCTCCAGGTCCGGCGGCAGCACCCCCAGGGCGGCGGCATCCTCGCGCATCGCCCGGATGTAGCGCTCGGTCAGCTCGTGGAAGGGCTCGCCGCGCTCGTTGGCGCGCGCGATGATCTTGTCGTCGATGTCGGTGATGTTGCGCACATAGGTGACCTCCAGCCCCAGCGCCTTGAGGTAGCGGTAGACCACGTCGAACACCACCATCACCCGCGCATGCCCCAGATGGCACAGGTCGTACACCGTCATGCCGCAGACGTACATGCGCACCTTGCCGGGCTCCAGGGGCTCGAAGGGCTCCTTGCGGCGGGTGAGGTCGTTGTGGATCTTCAGCATCGGGGCCACCCTGTATCGGAAAAGGCGAATTCTACCGGATTCTTATAGAGTTTCTCGCGCCGGCGAGTCCGGCTACACTCGGGCCTTCGTCATCATCCATGGAGTGCCGGAAACCGCCATGTTCAAGAAACTGCTGCTGCTCTGCCTGCTCGCCCTGCCCCTGGCCACGACCGCCGAATCCGCCAAGGAGGTCCAGGTGCTGATGAAGACCAACAAGGGCGACATCACCCTCGCCCTCTACCCCGACAAGGCGCCCAAGACGGTGGCCAACTTCCTGCGCTACGTGGACGAGGGCTTCTACGACGGCACCATCTTCCACCGCGTGATCCCCGGCTTCATGATCCAGGGCGGCGGCCTGACCCCGGACCTGAAGAAGAAGCCCACCCATGCGCCGGTCGAGAACGAGGCCAAGAACGGCCTCAAGAACGTGCGCGGCAGCATCGCCATGGCGCGCACCAGCGATCCCCATTCGGCCACCTCGCAGTTCTTCATCAACCACCGCGACAACCCCAACCTGGACTATCCCAGCTTCGACGGCTGGGGCTATGCGGTGTTCGGCAAGGTGAGCAAGGGCATGGACGTGGTGGACGCCATCGCCTCTGTGCCCACCACCACCCGCGACGGCCGCAAGAACGTGCCGGTGGAGCCGGTGGTGATCGAATCGGTCCGCCGTCTGCCCTGAACGCTCCCTGCATCATCCCATACGAGGAAAGCATTACCGTGATTACCCTGAAGACCAGCCTGGGCGACATCGTCATCGAACTGAACCACGAGGCCGCCCCCAAGACCTGCGAGAATTTCGAGCAATACGTGCGCGACGGCTTCTATGACGGCACCATCTTCCATCGCGTGATCGACAACTTCATGATCCAGGGCGGCGGCTTCCTGCCCGACATGATGCAGAAGGCGACCCGCGACCCCATCGAGAACGAGGCCAACAACGGCCTGAGCAACGAGACCGGCACCATCGCCATGGCGCGCACCATGCAGCCCCATTCGGCCTCCTCGCAGTTCTTCATCAACGTGGCGGACAACAAGTTTCTGGACTACCCGGGCCAGGACGGCTGGGGCTACTGCGTGTTCGGCAAGGTGGTCGAGGGCATGGACGTGGTGAACCGCATCAAGGGGGTGGAGACCACCAACCGCGCCGGCCACTCCGACGTGCCGGTGGAGCCCATCGTGATCGAGAAGGCCACCATCGACGAGGATTGATCTTCCGGGGACGCGCCCGTCGCGTCCTTTGCGGTGACACCGGCGGGCGGTCGCCTCAGTCGCGCCCGTTACGGTTGCACAGGCTGTGCTCCACCGCCAGCACTGCGGCCTCCACCCGTGAGTGCACCTCCAGCTTGCGCAGGATCGCCTTCACATGCAGTTTGACGGTGCCGTCGGAGATGCCGAGGTTGCGCGCGATCACCTTGTTGCTCTGGCCTTCCGCCAGCAGGCAGAGGATCTCCCGCTCGCGCGGGGTCAGCTCGCCGAACTGGCGTTCGATGTCGCTCTCCGGGCGCGCCGCCTCGCCCTGCACCGCGCGCGCCAGCACCGTGGCCAGCTCGGGCGCCACCACGGTCTGCCCGGCCATGATGTCCTCCAGGGCGCGGATCAGGGAGTCGGGTTCCATGTCCTTGAGCAGATAGCCGTTGGCGCCCGCCTGCAGCGACTGCACCACGTCCTGCTCGTCGCGGCTGGTGGTGAGCATCACCACCGGCATCGGCGCCCCGGACTCGCGCAGCGCACGCAGCACCTCGATGCCGCTCATCTCCGGCATCCGCATGTCCAGCAGCACCACGTCCGGCTCCAGCTCGCCCACCAGCTCGATGCCCTGCTCGCAGCAGCCCTCGGCCGCCACCACCTGGATGCCGCGCCGCTCCAGCAGCTCGCGCAGCCCCATGCGGAACAGGGCGTGGTCGTCGATCAGCAGCACCTTCATGGCGGTCTCCGTGGTCATGCCAGCCAGCGCCGGTTCTTCTCGTCCTTGCGCACCCGCGGGCGATACACCAGCTCCAGGCGGGTGCCCTCGCCCGGCTCGCTCTCGATGCGCAGCCGCCCGCCTAGGCGCTGCGCCCGCTCCTCCATGATCGCCAGGCCGATGTGCTCGCCGGGGCGGCCGGCCTTGGCGGCGTTGTCGAAGCCCACCCCGTCGTCCTCCACCAGCAGGGTGAGCTGGCCGTCGGCCTGACAGCCCAGCAGCATGCGCACCGTGTGCGCCTGGGCGTGTTTTCGGATGTTGGCCAGCGCCTCCTGGGCGATGCGCATGATCTGCATCTCCTCGGCGGAGCCCAGCTCCGGCTCGCGGCAGGCGGTCTGGAAGAAGGTCTGGATGCCGCTCTCCTGCTGGAAGCGTTCCGCCAGCGCCCGCAGCGCCTTGGTCAGACCGCGCTGCTCCATGGGCGCGCGGAAGCTGTGCAGCAGCTCGCGCAGCTCGGTGTGCGCCTCGTCCAGGCCGTTGCTGATGCGCGCCAGGTCGTCGCAGGCCGCCTGACGGTCGCCGGAGCGCAGCACATCCTGCAGCATGCGCACCTGGAAGCGCAGGCTGGCCAGGGTCTGGGCCAGGGAGTCGTGCAACTCGTGCGCCAGGGCGGTGCGTTCTTCGACGATGGAGAGCCGCCGCGCCTCCTGGTCGGAACGCTGCTTGGCCACCGCCATGCCGAGATGGCTGCCCACCGTCTGCAGCAGCTCCAGGATGTCCTCGCGCCCCGAGATGCCCGGCTTGCGCACATAGAGCTGATACATGCCCAGGCGGTCGCCGTGATAGTCCAGCGGCACGGTCACTACCTCGATCTCGTCGGGACCGAACATGTTGCGCCCCAGGCGGGTGCTGCAGTGCCGCTCCTCGTGCTCGCACAGGATGTCGCCGGCGGAGAGCGCCTTGCCGCACAGGCACAGGTCGAGCGGCAGCATCTGCTCCTCGGTGAGCACCACGTCGTTGAGGCCGATGGCGCCCACCAGGCGCATGTGGCCGTCCTCCTGCACCAGGCGCACCGTGGCCGCCTGGCCGTTGACCATCTCCTTGAGCACGCGCAGGAAGCGCAGCAGCAGCTCGTCCAGGTTGTCCGCCTGGTTGATGCTGGCGGCCACGTCGTAGAGGATCTTCAGCGAGGCGGTCTTCTGCGCCAGCCGGGTGGTGTGGCGCGCTACCCGGCTGTCCATGTCCTCGTAGAGGTCGGTGAGTTCCTCGTTGAGGCTGTCGATGTCCTCCACCATGCCGGCCAGCACCCCGGTGTCCTCGCGCGACAGGGTGGCGCCCGGCTCGCCCTGACAGACCTTGGCCACCGACTCCTCGAGGCGCGCCAGCGGCTCCAGGAGCTGGCGGCGCAGGCGCCGCGCGGTGAGCCCCAGGCCCACCAGGGTGGCGAGCACGCTGGCCAGCAGGCCGCGGCTGGCGGTGCCCTGGTCCAGCAGGCCCAGCGGGAACTGCGCCGCCAGCAGCAGGGTGGCCCCCATGCCGATCAGCAGCAGGCTCAGCGGCATCACCAGGCGCGCGCTCCAGAGGATGCGCAGGATGCGGTGGCGCACCCGGTCCTCGCCGCCCTCCGCCTCGGCGGCGGGGCGGCCCGGCAGGGGCAGGCTTTGTGGCTTGCTCGGATTCATGTCACGGCTCGCTGGGAGCGACGGTTGCAGCCAGTTTGCGGACTGGGAGCGAGGATGACAAGCGCCATTCCCGCGGGGGTTTCAGGCCTGTTCCCAGCGCGCCGCGGCGGCCCGGCGACGCGCCTCGCCCAGCGCCCGCCCCAGCGCCGGGCCGGCCAGCCCTTGCGCCTGCAGCGCGCGGGCGCTCACCGCCCGGCCGGCGGCCCGCGCCGCCTCCAGGTCGGCCAGGCGCGCGGGCGCCTGCGGCTGGGCGGCGAACAGCCCCATCAGCCGCTCGAAACGGCCATCGCGGCGCCAGGCGTCCATCGCCTCCAGCAGCGCCGCCGCCGTCTCGCCGTCGGCCCGGTCGAGGCGCACCACCTGCGGCCACAGGGCGCGCGCCAGGGTGCCGTCGGACAGCAGCCGCGCGGGCAGCCCCAGGGCCTGCTGCGCCCGCTCCGGCACATCCGGCAGTTGCACCAGCCAGGCCCCCAGACGCGGTGCCACGGCGCTGTTGCGTGCCGCCATGCTGCGCAGCGCCTGCAGCGCCGGCGCACCTCCCTCCCGGCCATGCCCCGCCGCCATCTGCGCCGCCAGGCCGGGCAGCAGCCGCTCCAGGGCCCCTGCGGCATGCAGTACCTCGAAGAAGCGCCAGGGCTGGTCGTAGCCCACGGCCTTGTGCAGCTCACGCCAGATGCGCCGGGGATCCAGCTCCTCCACCGCGCCCTCGGCCACCATGCGCTGCAGCAGGCGGTGGGTGGGATGCGCCACGCGAAAGCCCCAGGGACCGAAGCGGGCGGCGAAACGGGCGATACGCAGCAGGCGCACCGGGTCCTCCACGAAGGCGGGCGTGACATGGCGCAGCAGCCCCTGGGCCAGATCCTCCTCGCCGCCATAGGGGTCCACCAGACGCCCCTCGGCGTCCAGCGCCATGGCGTTGATGGTGAGGTCGCGGCGCGCCAGGTCCTCCTCCAGGGTGACGTCCGGTCCGGCATCGACCGCGAAGCCGCGATAACCCTCGCCGGTCTTGGTCTCGCGCCGCGCCAGGGCGAACTCCTCGCCGGTCAGCGGATGCAGGAACACCGGGAACTCCGGGTCCGCCTGGCGGTAGCCGGCCTCGAGCATCGCCTCGGGGGTTCCGCCCACCACCACCCAGTCGCGCTCGCCCGGCGGCAGCTCCAGCAGATGGTCGCGTACCGCGCCCCCCACCAGATAGGTGCGCGCCGGCGCCGGCGGCAGGGGCGGCGGCGCCTGCCAGAAAGGCCGGGAAGCCGCTTCCTTCATCGGTTACCGGCCTCGCGAACCGGAAAGAAAAATCGTCGGGGAAACGCGACAAAATCTCCGTTAATCAAGATCTTAAATCCCTTGAAACTTAATAAGCAAATGCTAATCTAACGAAATACGAAAGATGCACGAGGACGAGCCATGTTACCCCTCATCATTGGCGTCGTAGCGGCCTCGGTATTCAGGATTGTCGCAATCATGGTACTGGGCAAGGACGGCCTGCTGACCCACGCCTGGGTCGATATCGTTTACTGGAGCCTGATCGGCGTCGGCGCCGCCTTCTGGCTGGTGAACCTCGCCTGGGACTGCCTGCCCTGCCGGCTCTCGCGCGCGACCCACAGTCGCCGGCTGATCGAGCGGCTGTGCCGCAATTCGCCCTGTTCGCATTGAGAAGCCCGATCGTCCCGCCTCCGCGGCGTGGGCATCTTCCTTCCTGTCGCGGCGCCCGGCTGCACCGGGGAGCGGCGGCTCAGGCCGCGCCCGCCTCACCCTCGGCTGCCTGGCCCTCCTCGGCCTCCTGCTGCTGCAGCTCCCACATCGCCCGGTAGCGGCCGCCGGCCCGCAGCAGCTCGGCGTGGGTGCCCTGCTCCACGATGCGCCCCTGCTCCATCACCAGGATGCGGTCGGCATCCACCACGGTGGAGAGCCGGTGCGCGATCACCAGGGTGGTGTGGTCCGCCGCCACTTCCGCGAGGGTCTGCTGGATCGCCTTCTCGGTGTGGCTGTCGAGCGAGGAGGTGGCCTCGTCGAAGATCAGGATGCGCGGCCGCTTGAGGATGGCGCGGGCGATGGCGACCCGCTGCTTCTCGCCACCCGACAGCTTGAGCCCGCGCTCGCCCACCAGGGTGTCCCAGCCGTCGGGCAGGCTTTCGATGAAGTCGAGGATGCAGGCCATGCGCGCCGCCTCGACCACCTCCTC
>Ga0256832_1002802_pt1 | contig 11908 bp, 8 predicted proteins | sample 134614metaG_FD_190534 | JGI IMG/M metagenome (GOLD analysis project Ga0256832, IMG submission 190534) | Hydrothermal vent microbial communities from Lau Basin, Pacific Ocean - 134-614 | ecosystem: Environmental > Aquatic > Marine > Hydrothermal vents | place: Pacific Ocean: Lau Basin | collected... | reverse complement strand
CATCTGGAAAAACGCTTCGGTGATCGCTTCCTGCGCATCCACCGCAACGCCCTGGTGGCGCGTCGCTACCTGCAGGCGCTGGAGAAGAAACCGGACGGCCGCTGCCACGTGCGCCTGAGCGGCACCGACAAGACCCTGGAGGTGAGCCGCCGCCACCTGCCCACGGTGCGCCGGATCATGAAATCGTGACCGACGACGAAGCCGTCATCGCGCCCATGCGCGCCTGGGTCGAAAAGGTGGTGGTGGGACTGGACTTCTGCCCCTTCGCCGCCGGCGTACTGCGCGACGGTCGCCTGTGCTATGCCGTCAGCCACGCCCGGGACACCGAAGGCGTGCTGCAGGATCTGATCGCCGAATGCCGCCATCTCGACGCGCATCCCGAAACCGAGACCACCCTGCTGCTCCTGCCCCACGGCTTCACCGACTTCGACGCCTTTCTCGATCTCGTCGCCTTGGCCGACGATTTGCTCGCGATACATGGCTACGAAGGCATCTACCAGCTCGCCCACTTCCACCCCCGCTACCGCTTCGCCGACGCCCCGCCCGACGATCCGGCCGACTACACCAACCGTGCCCCCGTCCCCGCCCTGCACATCCTGCGCGAAGCCAGCCTCGAAAAGGCCGTGCAAGGTCATCCCGATCCGGAAGGCATCCCGGAACGCAACGTGCGACTCGCCCGCGACAAGGGGATCGACTTCATGCGCAACCTGCTGGCGAATTGTCAACAAACCAAAACAAATCGCTAAATACCTGTTCCGAATACCACTATACCTTGGGGTACGCACCGAGCCTCAAGGCCGGCAGGCCTGATGGTTCGCAAAGAGCCGTCCAACCGCCCGGAATTTGGAACAGTTATTTAGATACCATGTCACCGATTGCATTGCCAAACACGAAGCAATACCAATTTGTTAAACCACCCCAAACACAAACCCCATCTTCAGGGCTTCTACAACCACCGATTTTTTGTAAAACGACCAATATATGAGTCATACATCCTGCAACTAAAACACCAACACCAACAAAGACAACCCCAAAAGTCCACCTATGTACCAATAGAGGAACTTTCTGTCCGCGTCATTGACCCCTCCCACTTTTGATTTGTCTTCACTTGTCAATGAAGGCGACTTCGAATAATCAACCAATTTAGAGTATGATGCAGCATGCTCTTTATCAAGCCGCCACACTGTACCCTTGCTTTTTTCAACTTCGACCAAATAAGGAATCTGTTCATACTCGATACACACCGTAACCAGCTCTGTTTCCATTCTGCTTCCAGTTTGCCTGCTTTCACATTCGTAATTGTTGCCAACAGTCCTGCATTCATACGAGTATACTGGCTTATAAACAGTCTGCCTTTCCTGTCGACTCTTGAGACAACTTCCATTACGATAACGCCTCTCCTTCATGATCTTATTAATCATAGAGAAACTTACAACATCACCTCCTCGCCTTGCTGCTTCCTCTAGGGCAAGATTCTTGCTGGTTTTCTCATGACTGATTATCCTGCAATTGTTTTCGCTAATATCGTCACACTGACGATTCAATTGTTCAGAAAGAACGCGACCGACCTCGAAGTAACCTTGCTGGCGAAGCTTGCTGACCGGCAGTTTGGTTTCACGAGCAAAGTTCCTCTTTTCGAATTTCACATCAGGGATTGCCGGTCTAAATTCGGTATACTCTTTAGGGCTTATAGCGCCGCAGCCACCAAGCATAACACTCAGCAAAAACATCGCCACGACACGAGTGTTACTATCACTAAGACCGGCTAAAGCTGATTGTTTTCTCTTCATCAGAACACAAAACATCATCATACTCCTGCATTTTTCTACACTATTTAACTCGGCTTTTCCATACCCATCTGTTATTCCACTATCACGAAAACAAAAGCCCTTCTTCGCCAATTCCCGTCGCGGCGACCAGCTTATAGCGCGCTGGCTCACCAACAAGCGGCCTTGAACATATCAAAGTCGCCCCCAATACCGACCAAGACCAAGCCGTGCAAGGTTTCCTCATCCCCCCGTTTTTATCGCCGATACCTCCTATTTTCGATTCGCGCCTCGTGCAAGAAGTCTTTTGGCGACTCACACAATGGTGCCCACAGTTCGTGTAAATTGTGGAAGGCCCTTGCTGGCCTGCCATCCACTGGCTCGACCCACCCCACCAGGCGCGCCCGGTCACAAGCACGCTTGCCATCGGAATCGGACTCGCCCCGGCAGGTGCGCACGATGTGGATGTTCCCGTTCAGATTGCCGGCAACCTGCACTCCCTGATTGACCACCGCGAGCCTGCGGGTAACCAGCCTTCGCAAAACCGACCAGGACCATCAAGTACCGGGCGCACCGTGCCCACGCCCCGGCCACAGATCGCGCACTAACTCCGGCAAATTGATACCGTCATACTTCCTGTATTCACGGCCGTAGGCCTGATCGTAGGCAACAAAGTAGAGCAGATTGTTCGATACGGTCAGCTCGTAGGGATAACTACTTCCACCACCGGAATTGATGTCGGCCACCATCTGCGCCCTTATCCCGTCGTAGGCCCACAGTTCATAGCCATTGCTGCCGTCATTGGCGCGGAAGTAAAGGACGTTATCGTAGTCGGCGAGGTCGCCAGGGGAGCTGCTACCTGTACCGGGATTGATGTCGGTCAGCCGCCGCGTGGTTGTCCCGTCGTAGGCCCACAGTTCATAGCCGTTGCTGCCGTCATTGGCGCTGAAGTAGAGCACGTTATTGCAGACAGTGAGGTATCTGGGGTAACTACTGCCAGCGTTGGGATTGATATCGGCCACCCTCTGCGCAGTGGTTCCGTCGTAAACCCACAACTCATAACCATTGCTGATGTCATAGGCACTGAAGTAAAGCTGGTTGTTGTAGACGGCGAAGCCGCCAGGGTTGCTGTTGCCTGCGCCGGGATTAATGTCGGTCACCCTCTGCGCAGTGGTCCCGTCGTAGACCCATAGTTCAGTACCTCTGGCGCCGTCATCGGCGTTGAAGTAAAGCGCGTTATTGTAGACGGTGATTGCGCTGAGGTTGCCGATACCCCTGCCACTAATGTCTGTCACCCTCTGCGCAATAGACCCGTCGTAGGCCCACAGCTGACGGCCGTTACTGCCATCATCGGCGCTTAAATAAAGCGTGTTATTGTAGACAGTAAGACCCCGAGGAGTGCTGCTGCCCGAACCTGGATTGATGTCGGCCACCATTTGTGGAGTTGTCCCGTCGTAGGCCCACAGCTCGGCGCCGTAGTCAGCCGTTTTCTGGACGAAAAAAAACATGTCCTGGAAGCGGGTGGTGACGATCGGGCTTCCGACGAATCTTCCCTGCCGGTTGATATCGGCCGCCATCGAAACCGATACGCCATCGTAACTCCACAGTTCGTATTCCTCGTCGATCGATTGGTTGGCACTGAAGTAGAGCCTGTTGCCAAAGACAAAAAAGCCTGCTCTCACTCGTTGGGGCAAAGCATCACAAGGCCCGGCACAGGTATCGGCCACTATTTGTGTGCGCGTACCGTCATAGGCCCACAGTTCATAGCCATTGCTGCCGTCATTGGCGCTGAAGTAGAGCACGTTATTGTAGACAGTGAGGGACCTGGGGCCACTACTGCCTGTGCCGGGATTGATATCGGCCACCCTCTGCGCAGTTGCCCCGTCGTAGGCCCACAGTTCATAGCCGTTACTGCCGTCATTGGCGCGGTAGTAGAGCACGTTATTGTAGACGGCGAAGTAGCTGGGGTAACTACTGCCTGTGCCGGGATTGATGTCGGCGACCCTTTGCGCAGATGTCCCGTCGTAGGCCCACAGTTCATAACCGCTGCTGCCGTCATTGGCGCTGAAGTAAAGCTGGTTGTTGTAGACGGTGAGGTTGCCGGGGGAACTGCTGCCTGCATCGGGATTGATGTCGGAGACCCTCTGCGCAGTTGTCCCGTCGTAGGCCCACAGTTCATAGCCGTTGCTGACGTCATAGGCACTGAAGAAAAGCTGGTTGTTGTAGACGGTGAAGCCGCTAGGGAAGCTAATGCCTGTGCCATTAATGCCAACCACCCTCTGCGCAGTTATCCCGTCATAAACCCACAGCTCAGTACCGTTGCCGTCATAAGCTCTGAAGTAAAGCTGGTTGTTGTAGACGGTGAAACCGTCGGGGTTGCTATTGCCTGCGCCGGGATTAATGTCGGTCACCCTCTGCACAGTTGTCCCATCGTAGGCCCACAGTTCGGTGCCGTTCGTGCCATCATCGGCGCTAAAATACAACTTGTTGTTGTACACGGCCAATTGGGACGGGTCGCTATTCCCGGCACCAGGCACGATATCTGCAACCAATCGGGGAGAACCTATCCCGTCATAAACCCAAAGCTCCCTGCCTTGATTCAGCGTGAATGCAGAAAAGAACAACTTGCCATCAAACTCGACGAAGTGCATCGGCAATGACGAGCCACTCTGGTCAAAGTCTCCCAATCGGGTCAGTGCATCATTGGCCAGATCGTACTCCCAGTACTCGAGACCGACATCGCTGCCATCATTGCCGCCCAGTAACAGCAAATCTGCACAGGTGATGATGATATTGGTGACATCGGCACTCCCCACTACGCCGCTGCCATTTTCCACCTTGCAGCCCTGCAGGGCCGGACGCTGGGCAACAGTCACGTCGAAGCTGGCCCCCTGCGGCAGGGCAGTAGCAAAGGTAAAGCTGCCATTCTGGCTGACAGTCAGGTTATCCCGCTGGTTGTTTTGCAGCACCATCGGTCCCGAGATTCCTGAGACCGTACCGCCGATAGTATAGGTGGGCACTCCACCCCCTCCCCCACCACCACAGGCCGCCAGCGCCAGCATCACCCCGGCCACCGCCAAACCCCGCAAGGTTTCCCATCCCCCGGTTTTCATCGTAATTACCTCCTTTTCTCGAACTGTGTCTCGAGCGGGGAGTCTTTCGGCGATTCACACAACGCTGCCCACAGCTCGTGTAAATCGTGGAAGACCCGTGCTGGCCTCCCATCCACCGGCTCGACCCGCCCCACCAGGCGCACCCGGTCACAGACCCGCTGACCACGACTATCGGACTCCCTCCGGTAGATGCGCACGATGTAGCTGTCACCATTCATGATGGCTCCAGCCTCGCACAGGGGGTGTTACAAATGCGTTACAGATAGGTATTGGATGGAAAGTAACCGAGACTCATGCCCGGGATCTCAATCGCCCAACAAAGACTCTGCCGGACACGAAGTCGCACCCACACCAAGGCAAGCAACTCGCATAATAGCGGAGATGCGGCGATTTCCCAGCGCTGTATGCTCAATGTCCTGCGATGTCATCTCGGTTCCGAACTCTGTCAATTGCTCATCTGCAAGCGCGCAGAAAAATTCCATCCGCGCAACATTGGCGCTGCAAACGGTGAGTACGTTTCGACACTTGGAAAATACCCGCTATAATATTAATAGAATAGCCCGGCATTGATGCATCGCGAAATCCCGGGACAATCCGTTATCCAAAACGACAGGGACGAGCTACATACCGATGCCGTCGCACAAAAAGATCCGCAAACGTTCGGCCAATGCCACCGCATCGCATGGCAGCGGCGGACAACCGTCCGGCCTTGCCAAGTTCTCGATGCCCCAAATCGAGGTCGTCTATCCTCGCGAGAGCCTTTTCCACACGCTCGATCAGCTCATGACCCGCAGTACCGGCGTCTGGGTCACCGGGGTAGCCGGCTGCGGCAAAACAACCCTGGCCGCCAGCTATCTCACTCATGGCAAGGACAGGGTCCTCTGGTACCGGCTCGACAGGGGGGACAGCGATCCGGCCTCGTTCTTCCATCATCTGCGCGAGGCGGTGGGGAGCGTCGTTGGCGAATCAGCCCAGGAACTCCCGCCGCTGACGGCCGAGTATCTGGCGGATCCGTCTGGATTCGCTCGCCATTTCTTCCGCCAGATGTACATGCTATTGCCCGGCGAATGCATCATGGTGTTCGACAACTATCAGGAGTTGGCAGCGGACTCACGGGTGCATGGACTGCTGGCCATTGCCATGGAAGAGGCGACAGCAGACATCGCCTTTCTCGTTCTTTCCCGCGAAGCGCCGCCAGCCGCGTTCGCCCGCCTGCAGGCCAATCAGGTTCTGGCTGTACTCGGCAACGAACGCCTGGCGCTGACCCGCGAAGAGACGGCGGGGCTGGTTGCGCTCTATCGCGGCCACCCGCCAGACGCGGACGCCCTGGAGCGATTGTATCAACGGACCCGGGGATGGGCGGCGGGCGTGGTGCTGATGCTGCAAAGCAACGAGGCAGAACGGCAGGATGACGAGCCCGGCCCGACGCCGGCGGCCGTGTTCGACTACTTTGCCACCCAGGTCCTGGCCGAAGCCCCGCCAGCGCTGCAGGAATTCCTGCTGCAAACAGCCGTCCTGCCCACCGTGCAGCCTGAGCTGGCTGCCAGGCTGACGGGGGACACATCGGCCACGTCATATCTGGCCGAGCTGCGCCGGCGCAACCTGTTCGTGATGCTGCATCCGGGAAAGGGGCATCCGTACGTCTACCACCCACTGTTCCGCGACTTCCTGCTGCGGCAGGCCGCAAGCACACTCGGCAGGGAAAAACTGCAGGCGCTTCGCCAGCGTGCCGGGACGTTGCTGGCCGAGGCGGGCGAAACCGAGGCAGCCATCGAGCTGTTTCTCGAAGCGGACGAACCAATCGAAGCCGGTTTGCTTATCGAAAGGGTGGCGCCGGAGATGCTGGCCGCTGGACGCTATCAGCCACTCACAGACTGGATTGGACGCCTGCCCACGCAGGCATCGACGAATCGCCCCTTGTTGCATTACTGGCTCGGCATGGCCCGCCTGCCGTTCGACATTCCGCAGGCCCGGGCACATCTGGAGCAGGCCTATTCCACTTTCCGTGCGAGCGCCGATACCCAGGGTGCCTATTTGAGCCTGGCGGCCATCCTGGAGAGCTACTCCATGCAATGGGACGATTTCGGCCCGGTTCCCGGCTGGATGGCGGAACTCGACCAGCTCCAACAGGAGGCACCCATCTCCTGCTGTCCGGAACTGGAACCCCGTCTGCTCGCCGCCATCGTGACAACGCTGAGCCTGTCCTATCCCCACGATCCCCGATTGCACACGGCCGTGGCGCGTTTGGAGCAAATCCTCCATGCCACCCCGCCACAACCGGAATGGCTGCCTGTGATGAGTATCCTGGGCATGCTCTATATCTGGATGGGACGGTATGAAGACGAGCTGGAGTTGATCAACGTTATCCGAGGACTCATGGCCCAGGAACGGATCGGTCCGCTGCCAAGGCTCAGCGGCCGCCTTGCCCAGGCCAACTTTGCCTGGGCCGTGGGCGACGCATCCGGGGCGCTGGAACAGGTCAAAACCGGGCTCGAGGAGGCCCACGACTGTGGTGTACACATTCTCGATTTCATCCTCATGGCGCAAGGCTGTTATGCAACCATCGTTTCCGGCCAGACCGACCAGGCAACAGAATTTCTGGCACAAATCGAACGCGGATTGCGGCCGGACCGACGACTGGATACGGCCCATTTCCATTACCAGTCTGCCTATGTGGCCGCAGCCCGGGGCGATCTCGACGAGGCCCTGGCCCATGCGCACCTCAACCTGGAGCAGGCGCGGGCGCTGTCCTGCCATGGCCCCGTCGCGCTTGGCGAAATCCAGCTTGCCCAGCTTCTGGGACTGGCCGGGCGCAACGACGAGGCCCTAGACCTGGTGGAGCGTGTCGCCGAACATGCCCGCCCCGCAGGCAGCACCACCTTCGTCGCCCAGTTGACGATGATCCGCACTGCCCTCCTCTGGCAGGCAGGTGACATGGACGGCCTGCTGGCGACGCTCCCCGAGGCGCTGGCCGCGATCCGCACCACCGGGTTCGTCGGCCCCCTGCTGCTGGTGCACCGGCTGGTCGTGCCCGTCTGCCAACTGGCCCTGTTGCACGACATTGAAACCGACTTCGTCAAACGCCTCATTCGCTGCGGCAACCTGTCGCCCGACGACACCCTGCCCGTGCCGGAGAACTGGCCCTATCCCCTGCGCATCGAGGCCCTGGGCACATTCCGGATCCGGCATGACGACGAGCGCTTGGATATCGGCAGCAAGGCCAGCCACAAGCCACTGGAATTGCTCAAGGCACTGATTGCCCTGGGAGGAGAAGCGGTCAGCACGACCCGCCTGGCCGATGCCCTGTGGCCCGATGCCGATGGTGACACCGCGAGCCAGAATCTGCGCACCACGCTCCACCGCCTGCGGAAATTGCTCGGGCCGGATATGCTGCAGGCCAGGGACGGCCTGATTTCCCTGGAACGGAAGCGCTGTTATCTGGATGCATGGGTGTTGCAAGCCGAACTGGCACGGGCGGAAACGGACGCCGGGCTCACCCCGGATCACGTGCAGCGCCTGCTGGCCCTGTACCCGGGCCCGCTGCTGGCCGATTGTGAGCTGCCCGTCGCCATTGCGGCACGCGAAACCCTGCGATCACGCTACCTGCGAACCCTTGCACGCCTCGCCAGGCGGCTGCGTGAATCGGGCAAGACCGACCTGGCGATCGCCTGCTATGAAAAGGGACTGGAAGTCGATCCCCTGGCCGAGCGTTTCTACCAGGGCCTCATGCGTTGCTATCTGCAACAGGGCCGGCCAGCAGAGGGGTTGGCGATCTATACTCGCTGTGAGCAGATTCTCGATGCGGAACTGGGCGTGTCCCCCTCGGCCGAGACCCGGGCCTTGCAGCAGAAGCTGGTTGACATGGGGTGTCAGTAATCTGCCTACTTTTTCTGTGATTCGGCACCCAACAACTGCCCAAGTCGTTGTGATTGTGTTTTTGAAGCACGCTCCAAACCCGAAGCGAAAAGACCAGCAAAACTGTCCATGCTGTAACCGGCAAGAAAAGCAATCTCGATACTTGGCGGCTCTAGCTCGTCTGCAAGAAAAATCAGGGCAAACGTTGTGATGACCGCGACCGATATACCAAACAATATCTGAGAAGTCCTTGCCGAAAGATAAAGCGGCCATTCGCCAACTGGCCTGAAAGGTGCGGTTAACGTTCCTTGATTATCCTTGGCATTACCAATTAACTTGTGGACGACGATACCAGACAGAACCCCAAACCAAACAATCACGGCTGAAATCTCTGAATCATATGAACCAGCGCTTGTTCCGAGACCAAGCCATCCATCTATCCCACGCCAATAAATGAATAATAATGTGAAAGCAGCCAATGCACCAAGTATCAGGAAATTTCTCACTAAGACCCAGAATCCGGTGTCCGGATAACGATAAATTAGCCCGGAAGCCACATCGACCAGACCATGATTAATATCGGCTGGCTTCCATGAAAGAAATTGCAAAACTTTTTTTCGGTCTGATTCTTCAACCAGCTCATCTTCGAAAACCAGATCAAACGGTAACACACATCCAGGCCGCTGATGCTCAAGCCAGTCATTAACCCTTTGCGGTATCGTTCGATACCCAATCTCAAGCGCCATTTTTCTCGCCAGATCCTCAATCAATCCCAGACGTCTTAGCAGGACGACATTGTCGGATTGTCCGTTAGTGCCATCGTCATTTTTTGACTGATTATTATTTGACGCATCCAAATTTCTACAGTGTTCATCTCGAAATCGCGAAAACAATGGATTGTTCTCGATGCACTTCCACAAATCTTTGATTTTTCGATCGAAATCTCGTTCTTTCCTATTATATTGTTGATGTTTATTTCCAGAATCATTTTTATAAAGAATCTTAATGCAATTATCTATATCGCAATATGATTTTTTAAGGCTGCTAGTTGCTTCATCAAAACTCAGTTGGCCATTGCGAATGTATTGAATGACCATGATCAAATCCATAACTTCTGTGCGCAACAGTCGCAGATTGTTCAAGTAATCTTTATAATCATCATTGGCCGATGCTATTGATTTGCTCTTAGGAGAACCACATATTTTCCCTAGTAATTCACGGCAAATGTTTGCACATCGCCGTCCTTGAGCGCTTGAATTGTTCACTTCGATTTCTGCTGAATGTTGAGACATTGTTTTACTTATCCCCTTTCCTTTGTGCTGCGATTCAGCTGGCAGGGCCCATGAGTTCTGCTAAGAACCATTTAACATCCGATTAAGCTACATAACTTGTTGCCTTATTGGTTACGCAATCACCCATACTGTTCTTCATTTTTCTGGTAATCAACCTGGCGTATCCAGATCCAGAATCCGTTGCGTCGTGTCCCCGTATTTTTGCTCTGTGACTGTGACATTACATATCCCTGTTTGTCCGTGTACTTGAGACACCTCCTTCTGCTCATTAGCAGTCAAATGAACAACCTGATGATGCTGTTCATCACAAATATCAAAACGCAATTCGGCTGTCTGTACACTATCGGTATTGTTGTATACAGAGACCCGCACTTCTCGCGTTCCGTCCTGATTAACGGCGTACGGATTTGTCACTTCAATATTCATATTCATTACCTCCAAATAGTTCTTATTTCGACACCAGACCTTCCAGCGCCCTGAACCCAGTCAAGCCCATTGAAATAACAACATAACCTGCACTGCGAAGATCGTTATGCGATACAGAACGATAAAGCATACTTCCAACACCCAACCGAAAATATTTGTTTAATCGGAAACCAACACCGATTGCATAAGCTTTTCCATCACGGATAACGGCATCATCACTACCGCCCAAATCCCCCATTTCAGCACCAACACTCAACGAAAAGCGACTTACCCAGAAGTCCTGGCTCGAAGAAAACCTACGAGGCTTGTCATCAACAGCACCAAAATAAATATTTATGAGCAGAAATTGACGCAACTCATCGATTGATGGCGCATAGAGACCACCTATGTCGATTCCGGCATAACGCTGAAGATCCTGAACGCGCGTAAGCACACTCACTTCTGCCGAAAGCACTATTTGTACAGATACCTCTTTTACCAAAGCTTCAACAAGCTTAAATACATCATTATATTTTTTGATAAATTGACAAGGCGGTGCACCCTCATTTTGATGTGTGCACTTTTCATTCTTTAATCGCTCATACAGGACAGAAGGTCGGCCTTGTTCTTGCTTACTTAAAGCTATACCATTATGATTTAGCCGCTTAATTGCGTCTTTGAAACTCCCAATTATATTGATCAGTGGAATCAAGCTGTTTCGAACGGAACTGTAATCCTGCTTTTTAATCCGTTTAAGATATGATGGCAATGCAGTGTCTATAAAGAAGGGTATTTTTTCAAAAAATTCATCTAACAGCCTTTTCGTAACTTTTTTAGGTTTTCCTTGAGTCGAACTGTAAAGTTGCTCAACAGTCGAAATAAATTCTTGTTGTCAATCAGATTTGCTGTAACATGTTCAATGCCATTCTTATTCAGGCGCCCAAACAACCTGAATTCAAAAGTCACCAAAGCCGATTTAGGAAAAGGCGTGCAAGCAGCACGCCACGTACCGGATTTCTGATCAACTATCGTTGTTCCAGCAATTTCGATTTCTCCAGGAAGCCGCGCCAAAACCGCAACCTGATGTATCGCAATCCAAACCGTCAACTTCTCTCCTTCAGGGCTACGAAACTCCGACAGCTTGCCAAACAGAATTATTGGCTCGCCGTAGGGCAGTTCAATATCCACCTTTTCTACAAGTTCAGTGTACTGAATCATTGCCGCAAACAGGTTCGTATAAACAAGTAACAAGATGACGATTACAAATGTCTTAAAAATCTTTTTCATAAAAATATTTACTACATATTAAAAAATTACTTTATACCTATCAGAACACTAAAAACTTTTACTTAGGGCTTCCTGAATAACTATAACCCACTGAAATAGTTTAGAAATCATCCCATTTCCCGCTAAAATGTGCAAGGAAAACGCGCCCTGACCCTCAAAACCCTTGCACCTGGAAGGCCAGCATGTACCG
>Ga0256832_1002801_pt1 | contig 11910 bp, 5 predicted proteins | sample 134614metaG_FD_190534 | JGI IMG/M metagenome (GOLD analysis project Ga0256832, IMG submission 190534) | Hydrothermal vent microbial communities from Lau Basin, Pacific Ocean - 134-614 | ecosystem: Environmental > Aquatic > Marine > Hydrothermal vents | place: Pacific Ocean: Lau Basin | collected... | reverse complement strand
CTCCGCCGGCTACTACAGTTACCTGTGGTCCGAAATTCTGGATGCCGACACCTTTGAGGCCTTTAAGGAGAACGGTATTTTTGATAAAAAAACCGCCGAATCTTTTCGTAAAAACATCCTCTCACGCGGGGGGACGGAAGACGCCATGCAAATGTATATCGACTTCCGCGGTCGTGCGCCACGGATAGAGCCCTTGCTGGAACGCCGCGGTCTAAAATAAGCCGCCGGTTTTTTAACGCTTTTTAAGTACGGGGAGAAGCCATCGCTCCATGATGGTTTCTCCCTTTTTTATTTTCGGGTTTTTAATATGTTTATCATGCCGGGAGAAAGAACGTCCGGAAAATAAAATAGGAATCACAGGTAAATATTCAGTGTTTATCCTCGATAATGATGTTTATGCTGACCTCATTTTATAAAAGAAACCTTAAGTACCTGTTTTTTATAGCCCTTATGCCCGTGTTGGCTTATAGTGGCGCCATGGATGTATCCTACAGGTTTAAACATCTGACCGTGGAAGATGGTTTATCCAACTCCACGGTTTATTCCATTCTGCAAGACAGGGACGGCTATCTGTGGTTTGGTACGCCCAACGGTTTGAACCGTTATGACGGTTACACCATGACGGTTTTCAAGAATAATGAGGAAGACTCGACTTCAATATCCTCCAATAACGCCGGTAATATCTATTTAAGCCGCGACGGCCATATCTGGATCGGCTCCTGGGGCGGCGGTCTGGAGGAGTTTGATCCCCATACCTTAAAGGCACGCCATTATATACACAAGGCGGGTGACAGCACCAGCATCAGCGATAACCGTGTTCAGAGCCTGTATGAGGATGAGGATGGGAAAATGTGGCTGGGCACCTTTAGCGGCGGTCTGAATAGGCTGGATCGTGAAACGGGGCGCTTTACCGTTTATAAATTTGATCCGCACAATCCTCTGAGTCTGAGTAACAACCGGGTGTGGGCCATCACCGGCGCCGGGAGGGATCACCTGTGGGTGGGTACTTCCAACGGTCTTAATCTTTTTGACAAGCGTAACGGAACCTTCCACAGGATATACAGCGACGCGGAAGATGATGCCACCCTAAGCCACAACGTGGTGCGCAACCTGCTGCTTCGCGACAGTGTTTTATGGATCGGCACCATTGCCGGCATCAGCAGGTATGATCTGCGTACAAAAAAATTTAAGCGCTATCTTTATCGCTTTATTCCCGGTTACCGCTATAATGAATATACCATAAACAGCATCTGTCCCATGGAGGATGGTACCATCTGGTTTGGTTCCGGCAGTGGTGTCTATATCCTGGACCCCCAATCGGAAAGCATAAAGCATGTGGCCGATGATCCCGATGACCCCGAGGGGCTCAATGACGCCGAGATTCGCTCGATCTTTCAGGATCGTTCGGGAGTGATTTGGCTGGGGACGAAGAACAAGGGCCTGAATTCCTATATCTCCAACCGGAAGCTGTTTATGACGTTCTCTTCTCAAAACCGGGAAAAGTATCAATTAAAAAGGAAAGACATTCACGCCATTTCCGGCGTAACATATAAAGGGCGGGAGTATGTTCTTTTTAGCAATATCTATGGGTTCTTTAAATATGACGTACAAACCAGGCGTCTGAAACATTTTCCGTTTACAAATATCAACAACCATTACCGGCAGGGTAACTTTGTGCGATCCATCTATCCCGATCCGAAAGACACCGGTATCATATGGTTGGGCACGCAAAAGCAGATCTATCAATACCGCTTGCGTGATAACACCTTTATCCACTATGAACTACCCTATAAAACAAGCGGGGCGGTCACCTTTTCCACCGTAACCTCGATATTGCGAGTCGGCGACAATCTGTGGTTTGGAAATTATCAGGGCGGTCTGAATAAAATGAATCCGCGTACGGGAAGGCTTGAAAAACAATTTATCCATTCCGATACGGATACAAACAGTCTGAGTTATGATGAGGTCTATTTTGTGGAGCGTGCCGGGGATGACGGTTTGTGGATCGGTACCGGGGCCGGGCTGGACTATTTTAACCTGAAAACGGAACGATTTAAGCATATCAACTTTGGTGACCGGCTTATCCGCGACCGTCGTTTTTTTTCCATATACAAAGAGTCTGACAGTCTGTTGTGGCTGGGCACGGAAGATGGCCTGATTCATTACAATGCCCAAACGGGGCACTATCGTCTATATACCATGAAGGATGGCCTGCCCGATAATAAAATCAGTTTTATCACCGCCCAGGATTCGAATATCCTGTGGCTGGGTACCGAAAAAGGGCTCTCCCGCATGGACATCGCCAAAAATGAGTTTAACAATTTCAACTTTGCTGACGGATTGATCAATTCGGAATATGTTCCCAATGCTTCCTGGCGTACCTCGGACGGAACTCTCTATTTCGGCGGCAAGCTTGGGCTGGAGTACATTACCCCGGATCAGGCGCAATTCAATGTTTATAAACCGCCGGTGGTTCTCAATAACCTTTTTATAGCCAACAAGCGGGTTAACCCGAAAAACAATCCGATTCTTAGTGGTATCCTGAACAGTGTGGATCAGATATCCCTCAACTATGACGATTACGTATTTTCCATCGAGTTTGCCGCTTTGGACTATACCGAACCCGAAAACATTCAATATGCCTATAAACTGGATGGTTTTGACACCGACTGGATATATACTTCGGCCAGCAGACGGTTTGCCACCTATACCTCGCTTCCCGGAGGTGAATATACCTTTAAGGTAAAAGCCACCAATGGTGATGGTATCTGGAATCCGGAAATAAAGAGTCTCAGGGTGATCATTATTCCTCCCTTCTGGAAAACACCGGTATTTACCTATTCGGTTATCCTGCTGTTGTTGTTGATGCTGGCGGGAATCTATCGCTGGCGCACCGTCAGTATCCATCGCCGTAACCGGGAACTGGAAGAAATGAATGACCGCCTGAATCAGCAGATTGTGGAAAGGGAAAAGGCGGAAGCCGAGAACAAGCTTCTGCACGAGCATTTGTTGCAATCCCAAACCATGGAAGCCATTGGCGTTCTGGCCGGTGGGATTGCCCATGACTTCAACAATCTGCTGACCGCAATTCTGGGCAACCTTGAACTTTCCCGGCTTTACGCGGGCAAAGAGAGTAAAATATCGGAACTGTTGTCCGCGGCCGAAAAGGCCTGTGTCAGGGCAAGGGGTTTAACACAGCAATTGCTCACCTTCTCCAAGGGGGGCAGCCCCATTATCGAAAGCGCCGCCCTGCAAAAAGTTGTGCGGGAATCCGCCGATTTTACACTGACCGGTTCGGCCATCAAGTGTGAATATGATATCGAGGAGGGGCTGGCTTTGGCCCGGATCGACAAAGGGCAGATCAGCCAAGTTGTGCAAAATATAACGCTGAATGCCAAAGAGGCCCAGGGAGACAAGGGTAAAATCTATATCTGCCTGCGCAATGTCCCCGCCGGGAGCATGAACTTTTTACCCAATCCTGAAAAGAACTATATCGAACTGTGTATCCGCGATGAAGGTCCGGGAATAGATGAAAAACATATCGATCAGATATTTACACCCTATTTTTCCACCAAGGATTCCGGAAACGGTTTGGGATTGGCGGTTTGTTTCTCCGTGGTGGAAAAGCATAAAGGGGTGATAAGGGTGGATTCGGAAAAAGGAAAAGGAACCACTTTCTCCGTTTATTTGCCCGCGAGCGAAGAGGAAGCGGTATCCGCAAACAATAACAAACCGGGCGGGACATCCGGTGACGATGTGGGCCGTTTGAATATTCTGCTGATGGATGATGATAAAGAAGTCGGTGAAGTGGCCAGGGGAATGCTGACGCAGCTGGGGCATAATGTTGTTTTGGTTAAGGACGGTCAGCACGTTCTTGAAAAATATGCCGAATCTCTTGAAAACAGTACCCCTTTTGATTTATACATATTGGATTTAACCGTTCCGGGCGCGATGGGGGGGCGGGAAGCTCTGGAGGCTTTGAAAAAGTTGGATCCCGGTATAAAAGCGCTGGTATCCAGCGGCTATGCCCATGATCCTGTAATGGCCAATTATCGGGAGTTCGGTTTTAGTGGCGTGGTGGCAAAACCATACACGTTCAGCGAGATGAGGAATGCCATTTCCGCTTTATTTTAATCCTCTTTACCGGTGGGTATTAAGTCGGCGACACGGCTTAATAGTTCACGCGGGCTGAAAGGCTTTCTCAATATATTTTCATCACTTATGGTCCAACCGCTTTCCTTTATTATATCACTGGTATATCCGGACATAAAAAGAACACGGGCCCGGGGATATTTTTCGGAAAAGGCCCTGGCAACTTCAACCCCGGTTATCCTGGGCATAACCACATCGGTGATCAGCAGATCAAACTCCCCGCTCGTGTCCAATGTCTGTTGAAAGCTTTCCGGACCTATGGCCCTGACATGATATCCTTTTATTTTAAGAACATTCTGTACCAGAGTTCTTACCTCCAACTGATCCTCCACAACCAGGATATGGCCCCGGCCCTCCGGCAGATCCAGTACCTGATGTGCGGGGGCTTCCACTTTTTCCGGTGAGGAGATGGGGAAATAAAGAGAAAAGGTGGTTCCGGAATCACTGCTGTCTACGCTGATGGTACCATGACTTTGCTTAACGATGCCATATACGGTGGAAAGTCCCAGTCCGGTTCCGTGCCCTTCGGCTTTCGTGGTGAAGAAGGGTTCGAAAATATGAGGAAGAATATCCGAAGACATACCATAACCGGTATCCTTTATACTCATGCAGGCATAAGGGACATCGGGCTCCAGATCCGGGGAGTCATGCGGAACATCGCTAAATTGAACGGTGCTGGTTTTGATTTCAATTTTTCCGCCGTTGGGCATGGCGTCCCTGCTGTTCACGCACAGATTCATCACAACCATCTCAAACTGACTGGGATCGGCCAGAATGGCTCCCAGGTCATCATCAAGAATAAGGTTAAGCTCAATATGCTCGCCTAACAGCCGGTACAGCATCTTGGCCATATGACGAATGGAGTCGTTGATGTTGAACAGTTTTGTTTCCATGACCTGCTTACGGCTAAAGGCCAATAACTGGCGGGTCAATTGTGCCGCGCGGTCCGAAGCATGTTCGATCTGGGTCATCAGGGGCATGATGGCATGGTCCGGTTCAAATTGCAGTTGGGCCAACTGACAGGAGCCCAGGATCACCGTAAGCAGGTTGTTGAAATCATGGGCAACCCCTCCGGCCAGGCGGCCGATCGCTTCCATCCGGTGGGCCTGCAGCAGGCGCTCCTGTAAATCCTTTAGTTCGGAAATATCGCGCGCGACACCAATATAGGCTATGGGCTCCTTTTTGTCATCCCGTACCACGCTGGTAGAAAGGTGGATGGGGAAAGTGGATCCATCCTTCCGCAAATTGATCAGTTCACCCTGCCAGCCGCCGGCCTGGGTAGCCGCGCTGATCTTTTTGACCGGATTTTCAGATTCGTTTTTAGATTGCAGTACGCGAACATCCTGTCCCAGAAGTTCTTCACTGGAGTAACCATAGGCCTGGCACAAGGCCTCGTTAACGAAGATCAGTTTGTCCGAAAGGTCGGTGATGGAGACATATTCATTGACACTGCGCAAGGCCAGTGCCAGAAAACGAAGCTCCTCTTCGGCCATCTTTCTCTCGGTGATGTTTACCCACGAGCCCATAATCATTATCGGGATATCATGTTCATTGCGCACCACATTGAGTTCGTCATGTATCCAGATATAATGCCCCTTTTTATGACGGATTCGGTATTCGTGGATCAGATGACCTTCACGGTACAGTTTTTTTTGGTTGTCCAGAACCCGCTTGAGGTCATCGGGATGGATACGGCTTTTCCACCACTTCTCGTCATGGGAAAACTCCTGTAGCGTGTAACCCAGCATCACCGGCAGGTTATCACTGACAAAAATTGGAATTTGTTTACTCCGGCGTACCTCCAGGGCATACAGAGCGGCGGGACTGTTGGCAATAATATTTTCCAGTTGCTCTTTTATGGACTTGATTTCCCTGTTTTTCCGGTCGCGCAGGGTGACATCCTTTACTACCGCCACCAGACCGATCCATTTCTCTTTTTCATCCAACAGCTTTGAAAAGGAAACCTCAATGGGGAAGCTTTTCCCCTTAACCCGGGCCCCCTTCATGGGAATGTTGGAGAGTTTTTCGGAAACCTCCAGCCCTTTAAGACGCAGGACAACATCGGACAAAGCATCGGCGTTTAGAAACCTCATGGCCGGTTTGCCGATCAAACTTCTTTTGCGCTTGTAACCGAACATGGTGATGGCCGCCTCATTAACATCGGTGATGATCAACTGGTTGTCCATCACAACAATGGCATCGGCCAGGGTTTCATAGATGCGGGTCATCTTTTCCGAATATTCGGCCCGTTCCTGATGAAGCTGCTTCAACAGGGTGATATCTTTTATGGCTCCGACAACCTGTCTTTGATTGTCGTCTTTTTGTAGAATAAAGGCATAATCCTGAATCCAGTGAATCCGGCCATCCTTGGCGATGATGCGGTATTCCACCGTGCTTTTCTGACCTTTGCTTAAAAGAGAGGCATGTTTTTTAAAGATATCCAGATCATCCCTGTGTACCAGTTTGCTCCACAGGTTGTCGTTGACGACGCGTTTTTCACTGTATCCGCAAATACTTTGTATATCACCCATGGTCCAGACGGGGCTCAACTGTCCGGTGTCGGTTATTTGATGGGCGTAGGTGTAGTCGCTGATCATTTCGGAAATGGTGTGATAGCGCTGTTCACTGAGCTTAAGCTGCTTCAGTATCTCTTTTTCGCGTATTTCACCGGCCATTTTCTCCAGGGCAAATCCGATATCGGCCGCTGCTTCGGTGAGCAGATCGATCTCATCCTCATCAAAGAAATCGGTCTCATAGGAATAAAGGTTTATGGTGGCCTCAACCCTGTTGTTGACAATGATCGGAAAGGCCGCCGATGCCTGTAACCCATGGGAACGGGCATTATTCACCCAAGGCTGGTATGTGGGGTTGTCCTGTAATTTGTTGTTGATCTGGTACCGGCCGCTTAAAAAAGCCTGGGCGGTCGGCCCCTCGCGCTCTTTGGGGTTTTCCAGCCTGATACTAAGCTTATTCATATAGGAAGATTCCGGTCCGGAAAGGGCCTCTATCTTAACTTCCCGCTTTTCATCCGGCACACCGATCCAGCACAGGGCAAAATGGCCATATTCGGTAAATATATGGCATATATCATTATACAGTTCTCCGGCGGTTTCCGCCTTTTGAAAACTTTGGTTGACGCGTCGTAAAACATTGTATAGGCGTACCAGATGCTCATTATGGGCCTGGGCCTGCTTTTGTTCGGTAATATCCAGCACCTGGGCAATGGTTCTGGGGGGAAGTCCCTCTATGTTCACGGCCAGCGAACTGATGGAAATATTCCGGCAGGTACCATTTTTATGGATGAAGGTGGCTTCGTAGTTTTGAGGTACTTTTTTCCCCTGTTGACGCAGTTTGTAGTACAGGGCCACCTTTTCCCGGGATTCTTCGCTGAGCAGCATGCGAAAATCCATATGGGTCAGCTCATCAGTACTGTAACCGGTAATTTGCGCGGCCATTTCATTGGCAAAAATAAAACGGTAATTCTCATCGGCGATTAATACACCGTTGAGCGAGCCTTTGATGATGGCCGAGGCATACAGGGATAATTCTTCTTCCGGTAGTTTTTGCATGGCGCTATTTTTATTGAAGGTATCGTTTATATTCGTCCCAAATTGAGATATCTTATTCAAAAAAGAAAAATATGCCAAAAACAAGGGGCCTGTGGGTTTCTATAGGCGCAAGGCCAGTTTATGGAGTATCTCATCCTGGCTGATTTTATTAAGAACTTCCTTTTCATAAGCGGAAAGCAGGCGGATATCGCCTTCCGCCTTGTCCGGGTCATAATCCGCCTTCACCGGCCCTGCCGTTAAGCGGGCGGACGCCGGATCGCCCTTACCCGCGGGTTGTTCTATGTGTAAAAAGCGGAAAACGGTCCGTAACACCTCTTCGGGTTTCCTGGCCAGCTCTCCGTGGGGAACCAAAAGCATCCGGGAAGAACAGCACTTCCAGGCCTTGAAAAATCCGGTAAAATAATGGGTATAGCGCCAGACAAAATTTTCCAGGGTAAAATCCCTTTTTTTGTAGGAAGTATACTGGTACAATACGGGCTTGTAAATAACTATTACCGGAAAAGGTACCTTTTGCATCAGTTGATCCAGTATGGGCATATAGGGAGGCGCTTTATCCAACAGTATGTCTGCCGTGTCTGAAAACAGAGGTGAGCTCTCCATCACCCGCCGGTACATTTCCGGCCAGGTGGGCGCGGCCGTTACAAAACGCATGTTTTCCGCGCTAACCGCCCATTGGGTGGGATTGTTGGCTTTCTGCATCCAGTCATAAAACGGTTGGATGTTAGGAAAATCGGCGGGGCTGTTGCCCAGCAGCATACCGCCCTCAAACCCGCCGTTTATACGGGGATGGCTTTTTAGCAAATCCGAGAGAAATGTGGTGCCGGAATGTTCCATGCCGGTCACAATAGCCGCCTGTGGCATAAGTAAGATACTCCATGTTAAAGATAGTCTTATTCTCGGGAAAAGGTAAGCTATGCTAAACCGGAGGTTGCTTTATTTATTTCCCGGGCATGATAAGAAAAGGTAAAGGGAGCCATGGCCCGGGCGATGGCTCAGCTTTTTTTATATGAAGAGGGTTGGATGTTGTATTTCTTTATCCGGTATTGCAATGTTTTGTAGGACAGGCCCAATTCCATCGCCGACTTACGTATGGAGCCCTTATTTTTTTCGAGGGCCCGGACTATCATGGCCCGCTCCATGGCGGGCAGGGAACGGGTGCCGGAGGGATGCGACGGCGTTACCGGCTTTAGGCTGATATGGCAGGCATCTATAATCGTGCCGTCATTCATGATGAGTGTTTTTTCGATGACATGCTGTAATTCGCGCACATTGCCGGGCCAGTCATACTCTTCCAGTAAACGCATGGCTTCAGGCGTAAACTCCGGAATCCCCTTGTTATACTGAACGCAAAACTTTTCGGTAAAGAAACGGACAAACAAGGGAATATCCGCGGGGCGCTCTCGCAGGGCGGGCAGTCGGATATCAAAAACATTAATACGATGATAAAGGTCTTCCCGGAATCGCCCGGTGCTGATCAGTTTTTTAAGATCTTCGTTGGTGGCGGCGATGATCCGGGCGTCCAGTTTCAGATGGTTTTGGCCGCCAATGGGTTCAAACTCCTTTTCCTGCAAGACGCGCAGCAGGCGCACCTGCAGGTCGGGACGCATGGTACCGATTTCATCCAGGAACAGGGTACCGCCGCGGGCTTGTTCAAACTTCCCCGTCTGATCCTGGTGGGCGCCGGTAAAAGCTCCTTTTTTATGACCAAAGAGGGCGCTTTCGATCAGATGCTCAGGGATGGCGCCGCAGTTCAGGGCCACAAACGGACCTTCCCTCCGGGCACCGCTAAAATGAATGGTACGGGCCAGCACCTCCTTGCCGGTTCCACTGGGCCCGGATATTAAAACCGTAGCGTCAATATCCTTGATGCGATCAACCAGATGGAGAATATTTCTTATGGCGGCACTTTTCCCGATAAACCGGTGCGGGTCCTGATGCTTGCCCAGTTGTGACCGCAGCCGGTTGTTTTCCTCCAACAAACGGTATTTTTCGGCGGCTCTTTTTACGGTTAACAGTAAATTCTCTTTGTCAAAGGGTTTGGTCAGGTAATCGTAGGCGCCTTTTTTTATGGCCTCCACGGCGCCGGGAATGCTGCCGAAGGCGGTCATTAATATCACCTGGGTGGCCGGGGCCTGCTTCTTTACGTTTTCCAGAAGTTCCCGCCCATCCATGCCGGGCATCTTTAAGTCGGTCAGAATAACCGGAAAGTGGTTTTTTTTCAGCTTTTGCAGGGCGCTGTGTCCGTTTTCGGCCTGTGCCACTCTGTAACCGGCATCGGCTAATATATCGGCAATGATATGCCGTTGATTGATTTCGTCATCAATGACCAGAATCTTCATCTTTTCCTATGGTGATGGTAACGCGGGTTCCTTGTTCTTTATTGCTTAGGATGGAGATATCCCCACCATGAGCTTTGACAATTTTATAGGCGGTGGGCAGGCCCAGGCCGGTACCGCTGCTTTTTGTTGTATAGTAAAGATCAAAGATATGTTCCTCTATTCCGGGGGGGATGCCCGAACCATTGTCTTCGATCCATAATACTTTTCGCTTACACTCCAGGCCGATTTTCAGCCGTCCGCCATCCGGCATGGCCTGCAGGGCATTGATCAGTATGTTTATAACCACGGTTTTAAAACGGCTGCCATCAATGTTGAACAGGCAGGTCCCGGCAGGTTCGAAGATAACCTGAATATTCTGTTTTTCAAACTCCCGCCGGTAAAGGCGGAGAATGTCGTGAATATAACCGTTCATATCCACCGGCCGGCGGTTTAGTTTTTCCTCGCGCAGATAACCCAGAAAATTGCCTACGGTTTTATCCAACCGTTTTATTTCATCCTGGATAATCCGCACATACTGCCGGGAAGATGCGTCATCTTCAGCCATAAACCTGTCTTCCAGATGGTGAATGGTCAGGCCGATGGCGTTCAGGGGATTGCGTATCTCATGGGCAACACCGGCGGCCAATTGCCCCAGGCTGGCCAATCGTTCCTTTTGGCGCAGACTGGCTTCCTTTTCGCGGTTTTTTCGCAGCTCCTCCACCATCCGGTTAAAGGCACCGGCCAATTTGGCTATTTCATCGCCACCTCTGGATTCCACATGTATGGAAAAGTCGCCTTCCACAACTTTTTCAAATGAAGATTGTAAGTGTTTTATGGGCGCTGAAAAACGCCTGGCCATTAGACTAATAACGCCAATTGCCGCCAAAAGCAAGAGTACGGAGATAAGAATATTGCGGTTGCGGATATCTGTCAGGGCATCCTGCATTGTGGCCGTACTGTAGGAAAAACGCATCAGGTGGGAGGTGGGCCCCGAAATGGCGGGGACAATAAATTCGATGGTTTTATTTTCCTGGTCATCTTTCGCAACAGGCTGCCTTGTTAACATTAGCCTGGCGCGCAGGGAATCCGCAATTATGCGGATGCTGTCTATTTTACGCCGGTTGCTTTTTATTTTGTTTAATTTGATATCCAAAATTCTAAGCGATTTTTTCAGGGTGTCGGGCAGCCAGGCCAGACGGAGATTACCCGGTTTAATAGAGTCCGGCTGGACATTACCCCGTTTCATGGCGCTCAGGCTGTCCCGGATGAAAGAGAATGATTGTATTTGCACCGCAGAAGGCCGTTTCCCCATTTGCTTTATAAACAGCTCATCGGTGACTCTGTTCAGCGAACGGCTGAAACGGTTGAGTTCTCCCAAAACATCCTTTTGAGTTTGGTTGATAAAGTAAAGCTGTAAGGCCAGAATAACGGCCGTTAGCACGGAGATGACCAGAATAAACCGGGCACGGATACTGTTAAGTTTCATATAAGGCATTCATGATTGGATAAAGCGGAGGGGATGTCCCTCCGCAAAATCGGGTTGGAATAAAACCGTTTTTCAGATGAGGTAAAATTCATGTAAACGGTTACCGCTGAGTTTTCTTAGTTCCTTCCTGAGGATAAACATATTTTTCCGCAGTTTGGGCAGATTCATCCTTAACTGTCGCAATCCGTCCATCCTGAACCCTTCCTGGTTACCCGGCCAGCTGAAATGAGCAGGTTTGTCTCCCAGGGTTACCTCCCGGTTTTTTTTACTGCCCTGGCGCATGATCTTTGCCGTAACGGTTTCTCCGGGATTGTAATAGTCAAGAATGCGCATCAAATCCTCAAAGTCTGCTACCTCCCTTTTATTTATGGAGGTAATCACATCA
>Ga0256832_1002800_pt1 | contig 11911 bp, 9 predicted proteins | sample 134614metaG_FD_190534 | JGI IMG/M metagenome (GOLD analysis project Ga0256832, IMG submission 190534) | Hydrothermal vent microbial communities from Lau Basin, Pacific Ocean - 134-614 | ecosystem: Environmental > Aquatic > Marine > Hydrothermal vents | place: Pacific Ocean: Lau Basin | collected... | reverse complement strand
CCTGGTAGACGACCTGATGCGCCTGCCCGAACTGGTCAACGAGGTGCTGCGCCGCGAGGACGCGTACGCGGCCGTGGCCCGTGAGTATGTGTCCATCCACAACATCTTCTACCTGGGCCGGGGCATCCACATGGCCACCGCGTACGAAGGCGCGCTGAAACTCAAAGAGATTTCGTACATCCACGCGGAGGGCTACCCCGCGGGCGAGATGAAGCACGGCCCCATTGCCTTGCTGGACCGGGATTTTCCGGTGCTGGCCCTGGTGCCGCAGGACCCCTGGTACGAGAAAATGCTCAGCCAGGTGGAACAGGCCAAATCGCGCGGCGCGCCGGTGATTGCGCTGGCCACCGACGGCGACCGGCGAGTGGCCGACCTGGCGGACCATGTGCTGTTCATCCCGCCCACGCCCTGGCTGCTGGCCCCGGTGACCGCGGTGGTGCCGCTGCAGATTTTCGCCTATGTCATCGCCACCGAGCGCGGCCTGGATGTGGACCAGCCGCGCAACCTGGCCAAATCGGTGACCGTCGAGTGACCCACGCCGCAGAAGGAGACAGGCATGCCCCACGCCTCCAAAGCGTATCAACGCCAGGTGTACGGCCTGGTGGGCTTTTACATCGTGCTGCTGCTGGCTGCCAGCGGAGCCCTGGGTTGGGTGTGGATGCACACCGAAACACTGCAAGACCTGATCCCCGCCGAGTGGCTGCAGCCCCTGGTGGTGCCCCTGCTCTCGGCCGCGCTGGGCGGGGCCATCGGCAATGTGCTCTACAGCATCCGGGTGCTCTATCTGCACTACATCAAACTGGACGACTACGACCCCCGCTGGCTGGGCAAATATCTGTCGGGGCCCTTCGAGGCCGCGCTGTTTGCCCTCATCGTCTACGCGCTGACGCGCGGGGGCGTGGCCTCGCTGACGGGCGTCTCGATGGCCGCGGTCAACGCGGAGCAGGTAGCCACCGCGGAAGACACCGTCATTCTGGCCGCGTTCGGCGTGGGCTCGCTGGTGGGCTTCAGCATCCGCGATGTGGTGGGTTGGCTGCAGAACCTGAGCAAGACCATCTTTCGGCATGACGAGTCCAACGGCACGCCCACGGCCGAACCGTTTGCGGAGCACGAACCGCCTGCACCCGTCGGCTAAAGCGCACAAACCGACGCTCGCCGTGCCTACAAGGGCCGGTTTGCGGCGCTGGGTGGGGCAAAAATGACGATTTGATGGCCTCGGAAAATCCACCTTGACAAAAAAGTGTCTATCCCCTAAACTGAAAGATGCGTTGGTTCGTTCCTACACCCCCGAAGGAGGAGCACGATGCGACGATGGGCATTTTGGGTTCTGCTTGGACTGGCCGTCGCGATGCTGCTTGGCGGCTGTCAACAAGCGCCCAAAGCCGCGTATGGCGGCGTGATCAAGATCGGCCATGTGGCTCCCTTGACCGGCGACATCCCCAAAGTGGGTGAAAACGGCAAGCGGGCCATCGAGATGTGGTTGGAAGAGACGGGCGGCAAGATCACCGTCGGTGGCGTGGAATACACCATCGAGGTGATTCACGAGGACAACGAATCCAAGGCCGAATCCGCGGTGGCCGCGGCCACCAAGTTGATTACCGAGGACCAGGTGCTGGCCATCATCGGCCCCTACGCGTCCAAACAGGCCGTGCCCACGGGCGAGGTGGCCGACAAGCACAAGACCCCTATGATCAGCCCCTGGTCCACCAACCCTCGCACCACGCAGGGCCGGCCTTTCGTGTTCCGGGCCGCGTTCTTGGACGACTTCCAGGGCCAGGTGCTGGCGCAGTTCGCCAAGGATGAGTTCGGCGCGCAGAAGGTGGCCGTGCTCTACGACATCGCCAGCGACTACCCCAAGGGCCTGGCCGAGTTCTTCAAGGCCGCGGCCGAAGACCTGGGCATGGAAGTGGTGGCCTTCGAGTCCTTCACCACCGGCGACAAGGACTTCAGCGCCCAGTTGACCAACATCGTCAACTCGGGCGCAGATGTGCTCTTCACCCCGCAGTACTACAGCGAAGTGCCCCTCATCGTCAAGCAGGCCAAGGACCTGGGCTGGGACAAGCCCATCCTGGGCAGCGACTCGTGGGGCTCGTCGGAACTGATGAAACTGTGCGGTGAGGACTGCGTGGGTTACTATTTCAGCACCCACTGGGCCACCAAGGGCGCCACGGGCAAGACCAAGGAATTCATTGACGCCTTCCAGGCCAAGTACGGCGAACTGCCCGACGATGTGGCCGCCCTGACCTGGGACTCGGTGCACCTGCTGCAGACCGCCATCGAGAAGTGCGGCCAACTGACCGGCGATGTGGCCGCCGACCGCCAGTGCATCCGCGACGCGTTGGCCGGCATTCCCCAATTCGAGGGCGTCACGGGTACCATGAAGTTCAACGAAGAGGGCGACCCCATCAAGTGCGCCATCATCGTGCGCATCAACGAAGCCCAAGAGTTCGAGATGTACAAGATGGTCTGCCCGCCGGAGATGGGGCAATAACACCGCTTCAGGCGGCAACGCCAGCGCCCGGCTCCGGCCGGGCGCTTTTTCGTTCGGAGGTTGGCCCATGCCCACCGTAGCCTTCCAAGGCGAGCCCGGTGCTTACAGCGAAGCCGCGGCCTGGGAATACTTCCCCCAGCCGCCTACGACCCTGCCCTGCCGCCACTTCGAGGATGTCTTTCAGGCCGTGGTCGCGGGCCAGGCCGACTACGGCATGCTGCCCATCGAGAACTCCCTCGCCGGCAGCATTCACCGCAACTACGACCTGCTGCTGCGCTACCCCGTGCACATCGTGGGCGAGCATGTCTTTCGGGTGCGGCACTACCTGCTGGCCCTGCCCGGCGTGCGTCTGGAACAAGTGCGCTATGTGGCCTCGCACCCCCAGGCCCTGGCCCAATGCGAAGGCTCGCTGCGAGCCCTGGGCCTGGAGCCGGTGCCCGCGGAAGACACGGCCGGGGCCGCTCGCGCCCTGCGCGACCAGGGCCGCACCGACATGGCCGCCATCGCGTCGCGGCGGGCCGCAGCGGTCTATGGTCTGCAGGTGCTGCGCGCCGGTCTGGAGGACAACCCCGCCAACTACACCCGCTTCATCCTCATCGCCCGCGAACCCTACCAGGGCCCGGAGCCGCCCCACGGCTACAAGACTTCCGTCGCCTTCACCCTGCCCCACCAGCCCGGCGCGCTGTTCAAAGCCTTGAGCGTGTTCGCGCTGCGCGACATCAACCTGACCAAAATCGAGTCGCGGCCCCTGCCCGGCCACCCGTGGGAATATCGCTTCTACCTGGACTTTTTGGGACACGCGCGGCAAGGGCCCGGCCAGCGGGCCTTGGCTCATCTGGCCGAAATCGCGCCCTTCTTGCGGGTGCTGGGCACCTATCCGCGCCGGCCCGGCCCTAATGCCGAAAGTGCCGCCGGCCGGTGAACACCATCGCCAAACCGCGGCGGTCGGCCTCTTCGACCACCGACGCGTCACGCTTGGAGCCGCCGGGCTGGATGACCGCGGTCACGCCGTGCTCCGCGGCCAGCGCCACACCGTCGGGGAAGGGGAAGAAGGCATCGGAGGCCAACACCGCGCCCGCGGCCCGGTCGCCGGCTTTGTACACGGCCATGTGCACCGCGTCCACCCGGCTCATCTGGCCCGCGCCCACGCCCACCGTGGCCCAGGCGCCGTCCACCGGCCGCGCCAGCACGATGGCGTTGGAGCGCACATGCTTGACCGCGCGCCAGGCAAAGCGCAAACCCTCCCACTCGGCCGCGGTGGGCTGACGGCGAGTAACCACCTGCCACGCGGCCTCGTCTTCGGGGGCCACATCGGGGGTCTGCACCAGCCATCCCGCCACCGTGCGCCGGGCCTCGGGCCGGGGCGTGTGCGGCGCACGCGCCTTGAGCAGGCGGATGAAGCGGGATTTGGCCCGCAGCACATCCAGCGCCTCGGGGGTGAAATCATCGGCGGCCAGCACCTCGATGAACAAATCCCGCATGGCCCGCGCGGCGTCACCGTCCACCACGCCGTGCACCGCAATGACCGAACCGAACGCGGAGACCGGGTCTGAGGCCAGGGCCCGCCGGTAGGCATCCGCCACCTGGAGCCCCAGGCCGATGCCGCAGGGGTTGCCGTGCTTGACGATGACCACCGCGGGCACGGGGAAATCCTGCGCCGCGCGCCAGGCCGCGTCCAGGTCCAGCCAGTTGTTGTACGACATGGCCTTGCCGTGCAGTTGCACGAAGGGCGCTTCGGCCAGGGGCGAGGCGTAACGGGCCGCGACCTGATGGGGATTTTCGCCATAGCGCAGGGTCTGCACCCGTTGGAGCCCCACGGGCCAGGGGTCGGGCAACGGCTCGTCCGCGGGCAGCCCCCGGCCGAGATACGCGGCGATGGTGGCGTCGTACACCGCGGTGTGGCGGAAGGCCTTCACGGCCAGGGCACGGCGCCGGTCTTGCGTCAGCGTCCCCCGCTGCAGCGCCTCGACCACCCAGGCGTAATCGTCGGGGTCGCTGAGCACCACCACATGGGGGAAATTCTTGGCCGCGGCCCGCAGCAGGGCCACGCCGCCGATGTCAATCTGCTCCAACGCGTCGTCCAGGGTCACCTCACGGCCGCGCACGGTGTCGGCGAAGGGGTACAAATTGACCACCACGACATCAATGGGCGCCAGGCCGTGACGGGCCAGATCGGCCTGGTCATCCGGTGTGCGGCGGGACAAAATGCCCGCGTGCACGGCCGGGTGCAGGGTTTTGACCCGCCCGCCCAACAATTCGGGGAAGCCCGTGAGGTCGGCCACGGCCTGGACGGGCAAACCGGCCTGTGCCAGGGCGCGCGCGGTACCGCCGCTGGCTATCAGCGTATAGCCCAAGGCGTGCAACGCCCGGCCGAGGTCGGTGAGCCCGCGTTTGTCGGAAACCGAGAGCAAAGCCCGCATGATACCTCCAGCAAGAACCCCCTCGCGCGCTCGCGTGAGGGGGAGAATGTACCAGGGGGGAAACGGCCCGTGCGGGGCCCGCGCGGCGGTTACGGACAGACCAGGAACGGCACCCACGAGAAGAAATCGCACCACAGGGCGTTGGTCTCGACCCACCAGAGGAAGGCCGTGGCACCACAAGCCAGCAGCGCGCCGCCTACCACGCACCCCGTGAGCAGATAGCGCCAGGGCCGCGGGACCGAGGTTGCGGCCGCGTCGTCGGCCGCGGCATCCGCCGCGCGAGGCGCAGGCGCCTTGGGGCCCTCGTCCGGGTCGCCCACCGCGGGGGGCGGTGCAGCCGGCGACGACGCGCGCTCGTCCGGCGCGGGGTCTTCCACCTCGGCCTCGGGCGCGGCCGCGGCGGGGGGCTCATCCTCGGCGGATGCGGCCACGGCTTCGTCAATCCACGACCCGGCCGCGTCTTCCTCCCATATGTGGGCCTCGTCCAGTTCCGCGGCCTCTTCCGCGGCGGCTTCGGCCAGTTCGTGCGCGGCTTCGGGCGGCACCTCGGCCGAAGGGGCTTCCCCCGGCCCCAGCACCTGGTAGTGCAACCGCACATTGGGCCCCAGGCCAATGACATCGCCCGGCTTCAGGGCCACCGGCTCGTGAGGCGGCAGGCGCCGGCCGTTGACCCAGGTGCCGTTGGTGGACGACAGGTCTTCGACCCAAAAGGTATCGCCTTGCCAGACCAGCCGCGCGTGGGAACGCGAGACCTCGGGATGGATGATGACCACATCGCAGCGCGAACTCCGGCCTACCCGCAGTTCGCCGCCCTCCAACACATACACGCGCATCGCCCCGCCTGGCGCGTCTTGCCAGACCAGTTGGTGTTCCATAACAGCCATGTGACACCTCCCTCCAAGGCCGGGGGCTACTTCGGCCGCGGGCCCAAGATGGCACTGCCCACGCGCACGAAAGTGGCCCCCTCCTCGATGGCCACTTCGAAGTCGTGGCTCATGCCCATTGACAGGTGCGTCCACGGAAGACGGGGAAAACGCCGGGCAAGAACATCACGCAAGCGGCGCAAGCGCCGGAAGAAAGGACGCACCTCGTCGGGGTCTTCGCGCCAGGGAGGGATGGTCATCAAGCCCTGCACCTGGAGATGCGGCAGTTCCAACAGCGGCGCGATGGCGTCGGCCAGGGCCGGCCATTGCCGCTCGTCCCAGGCGGGCCAGCCGTGCTTTTGCGCCTCACCACCGACATTGAACTCCAACAGTACGGGCAGGCGGCGCCCGGTCGGGGCCAGCAAGCGCTCCAGGCGGTAGGCGATTTCGGGGCGGTCTACGGAATGCATCATGTGGAAGTGCTGCACCACCAGTTTGGCCTTGCGGCGCTGCAGATGACCGATCATGTGCCACCGTACAGGCGGCTCGGCAGCCAGGGCCTGCATCTTGGGCAACGCCTGCTCGGGATAATTCTCGCCCAGGTCGCGCGCACCGGCCTTGACAACGGCCCGAATGCGCTCGATGGGCTGGGCTTTGACCACCACGACCAAACGCACCTCGTCGGGCGCTCGCCCGGCCCGGCGGGCAGCCCGGGCGATACGCTCCAGAACGGCTTCATAACGCCGGGCAATCTGCGAGGCGATGAGGGATGCCGTCATTCAAACAATAACCTCGCCCATTATCTGCCTCAAAGTATAGCATAAACGCCGCAAAAAAGGGAGCCCAACACCGGAATGGGCGCGCGTAAATGTTGCCGAAGGGGGGCATGTCAGGCGTGACCTGCAGCCTGCGACAAGCGTCCTCGCGTGGGTCGTAGCGAGGGCGCGCAGCGCCCGGTAGGGGCGCACGGCATGCGCCCTCTCCTGACGCCGTCAGATAGGAGCCTATGCCGTCTCGCGAGACGCCCAGGCCCTCGCCGGGCCCACGCGGGAGATGGCTTCGCCGCCTGGCAGCGGTCAGTGAACAGGCGTCAGGTGTCAGCGGGCAGGCGGGCACGCCCCCAAATGCACGCGCCCGCCGGCATGGGCGCGCCAAGACGCCGGTCGTTCCCGCGGGGCTTACTGCAAGGCCGCGATGATAGACGCGGCCATGTCGTAACGCCGAAAAGGCGGCATGATGTAGAGTCCCGCGGCCCAGGGGCGGATGCGCTGCGCCAATTCAATGGCTATACGCACTCCCTCGGCCCGTCCTTCCGCTCCGGCCCGCTCCATCCGCCACAGCAGCGTCTCGGGCAGGCGAATCCCCGGCACTTCGTGGTGCAAGAAGCGCGCGTGCCGCAAGTTGTACAACGGCAGCAGGCCCACCAGCACGGGCACGGCCAACGGCCCATAGCGGGCCTCATAGCCGGCCAAAAAGGCCCGGGCCGCGTCAGGGTCGTACACCGGTTGGGTGAGGAAGAAGTCGGCCCCGGCCCGAATCTTGCGCCGCATCACCCGCCATTCCCGCTCCGGGTCCGCGGGGGTCAGGTTCAAGGCGGCCCCGACGAAAAAGTGGGTCGGTTCCCCCAGCGAATTGCCCGCGTAATCGGTGCCCTGGTTGAAGTTGTGCTTCACCAGTTTGATGAGGCCCGAAGGCACCACATCGTAATGGTCCATGGCCTCAGGATAGTCCCCAATGGCCGTGGGGTCGCCCAGGACCACGAACAGGTTGCGAATGCCCAGCGCGTGCGCGGCCAGCAAGTCGCCCTGCACCCGCAGCAAGTTGCGCCCCCGGGTGGGGAAATGCAGCGTGGTCTCGATGCCCACCTCGTCTTCGATGCGCTGGCACACGGCCCACGGGCTCATGCGCATCCGGGCCAGGGGGCTGTCGGTGATGTCCACCACATCCGCGCCGGCCTGCGCCACCAGGCGGGCCCCGGCCAGCACTTTGCGCAGGTTGACCCCCCGCGGAGGCGAGATTTCCACCGCGAAGACGAAACGCCCCTGGGCCAGGCGTTGGGCCAGCCGTGAGGGCGGCGTGTCCGTGGCTTCACCGGGGGCCTCGCCGCTCGCCTCCCCCGCGCGTGCCTGGCGGGCTACGGCCTCACGCGGCGAGGCCGCCGGGCCCAGCACCTGCACCCGCACATCCTCGGGCTGCAGGTCCGCGGGCAAATGCTCCAGCGTGACCCGCATGGCATGAATGTGGGCCTCGGTGGTGCCGCAGCAGCCGCCCACGAAGCGCGCGCCGGCGCGGGCGTACGCGGCCGCGTATTCCGCGAAGTACGCGGGCCCGGCCGGATACAGCACCCGCCCGGTGGACACCTGCTCGGGCCAGCCGGCGTTGGGCTTGACCCACAGCACGGCATCGGGCACGGCCTCGCGCATGGCCCGCAGCACCCGCAGCAGTTGGGCGGGGCCGCCCGAACAGTTCGCGCCGATGACATCCGCGCCCCACTCGTGCAGGGCGCGCGCCACCTGGGCCGGCGTATCGCCCAATAAGGTGCGGTCGTCGCGGGTGAAGGTCACGCTGACCACCACGGGCAGGTCGGGGTTGACCTCGCGCGCGGCCAGCAGAGCCTCGCGGGCCTCGTGCAAGTCGGTCATGGTTTCGATGACGAACACATCCACACCCGCCGCGTTCAGCGCCTGGATTTGCTCCCGGAAGGCCGCGCGGGCCTCGTGGGGCTGCACCAGGCCAAAGGGCGCCAGGGGAACGCCCAGCGGGCCCACATCGCCGGCCACCAGCACCTCGCGGCCGCTCTCGGCCACGGCCTGGCGGGCCAGGGCTACCGCAGCCCGGTTGATGGCCTCCACCCGATCCTCCAGCCCGTGCTCGGCCAGGCGATAGCGGTTGGCGCCAAAGGTGTTGGTGAGCAAAATCTGCGCGCCCGCGGCCACATACCGCCGATGGATGTCCAGAATCAACTCGGGGCGTTCCAGGCTAAGCGCGTCGAAACACACCTCGAACGACACCCCGCGCGCATGGATCATGGTGCCCATAGCGCCATCCAACAGCACCGGGCGTTTTTGGCGCAGCAAGGCCTCCCAGCGGGCGCGCGCGTCGGTCGCGGGCATGCGCGCCTCCTAAGGCCGGAAACGCTTGGTGCGGGCCAGACGCTGCTGCAGCCGGTCGAGATCGGCTTCCACCATCATGCGAATGAGTTCTTCGAAAGAGACCCGCGGCTGCCAGCCCAATTTGGCGCGCGCTTTGGAGGGGTCGGCCAGGAGAATGTTCACTTCCGCCGGCCGGAAGAATTTCGGGTCCACCACGACGAAATCCCGATAATCCAGGCCCACATGCGAAAAGGCAACTTCGCACAGTTCCCGCACCGAATGGGCCTCGCCCGTGCCGATGACGAAGTCCTCGGGTTCGTCTTGCTGAAGCATGAGCCACATTGCCCGCACATAGTCGCCGGTATAGCCCCAGTCGCGCTTGGCGTCCAGGTTCCCCAGGCGCAACTCGTTGGCCAGCCCCAGTTTGATGCGGGCCACGCCGTGGGTGACCTTGCGGGTGACGAAGTGCAGCCCCCGCCGCGGGCTTTCGTGGTTGAACAGAATGCCCGACACCGCGAACAGGCCGTAGGATTCGCGATAGTTCACCGTAATCCAATGGCCATAGACCTTGCTCACGCCATACGGGCTGCGCGGATGGAAGGGGGTTTGCTCGTTCTGGGGCATTTCGCGCACCTGGCCGAACATCTCGCTGGTGGAGGCCTGATAAAAGCGGGCCGTGGGGTGCACCCGGCGAATGGCCTCCAGCAAGCGGGTGACGCCCACCGCGTTGACATCGGTGGTGAGCAAGGGCTGCTCCCACGAGGCAGGGACGAAACTCTGCGCGGCCAGGTTGTACACCTCGTCAGGCCGGTACTTCTCCATCACGGCCATGAGCGAGGGCAGGTCGGTCAGGTCGCCCTGCGCCAACTCGATTTTGTCCAGCAAGTGCTCGATGCGCGAGTAATTGGGATTGCTGGAGCGGCGCACCAGGCCGACGACCTGATAGCCTTGCTCGAGCAAAAATTCGGCCAAATACGAGCCATCTTGTCCGGTGATGCCGGTAATCAAGGCTAAAGGCATGGAACGCTCCTTTTTGGCGTAGTGGGGAGGGAGACGGCTACTCGCGCCCGCATCCACGGTCGTCCAGACAGCACGCGCGGTCGGCCGTGCGCCGGGCACCGGGGACGAGGCGCATTATAACCGCTTTCCGGTGCGGGTCAAGCGCCCCTTTCGGGCGGGTGCGCAAATGTTACCGAAGGAGGGTGTCAAGTGCGACCTACTGTCACTTGTCGCGTGGGCGGTTTTCCGGTAAGATAGCCTTTGGCTGCCAGCGGGCAGTCGGACGAACCCTCACCTCTCGCAGGAGGAGAACCGTATGATTCGCAAACAGTGGTTGCTTGTGCTCGCCTTGCTGGCCGTGTTGGCCCTGGCCCTGGCTGCCTGCGGTGGTCAGCAGGAAGCCACCGAGGCCCCCGCGACCGAGGCCCCCAAGGCCGAGATGACCGAAGAGGCCATGCCCGAAAAGACCGAAGAGCCCACCGAGGAGGCCACCGAAGCCGCGGCCACCGAGGAACCCACCGAGGAGGCCGCCGAACCCGCGCTGGGCACCGCCGAGAACCCCATCATCTGGGTGCTCACCCCCTCGCAGGACACCGAAAAGGTCCTGGCCGGGGCAGAGCCCATTGCCCAATACATCGAAGAGCAAACCGGCATCGTCATCAAGCCCGTCATCCCCACCGACTACACCGCGCAACAAGAAGCCATGTGCTCGGGTGAGGCCCACATGGCCGCGCTCAACACCTTCGGCTATGTGCGCGCCCATGAACGGGGCTGCGCGGATGTCGCCCTGGTGTCGGTGCGCTACGGTTCCACCTCCTACGCGGGCCAAATCATCACCCAGGCCGATTCGGGCATCGAGAAGGTGGAAGACCTGGCCGGCAAGACCTTCTGCCGCCCTGACCCTGAGTCCACCTCGGGCTGGGTCATCCCCATGCTGACCATGCTGGCCGCGGGCATTGACCCCGAGCAAGACCTGGCCGAAATCGTGGACACCGGCGGCCACGACGCGGTGGTCATCGGCGTGTACAACGGCGACTGCGACGCGGGCGCCACCTTCCAGGACGCGCGCGTGCTGGTCGAGGACGAATACCCCGATGTCAAGGACAAGGTCGTGGTCATCGCCACCTCCGCGCCCATCCCCAACGACAACATTTCCTTCCGCCCCGACTTCCCCGAGGACCTGAAGCAGCAAATCGTGGACGCGCTGCTGCAACTCAACGAGACCGACGAGGGCAAGGAAATGCTCAAAGGCCTCTTCTCGTGGCAGGGCCTCGAAGCGGCCGACGACGCCTTCTACGATGGCTTCCGCCAGCAACTGGAAGCCGCCGGGGTGAACATCGAGGACCTGGGCAAATAGCCCGGCCTGTAGCCCATCGCCCCGGGTGAGCGATGCGACGAGGCGCGAGGAGCATGGTCATGCCCTCGGGCCTCGTCTTTTTTAAAACCAACGGCGCGCGTCGGGTATAATCATCCCCGGCACGGCACGTCGTGCCCACCCGCCCGCAGGAGGCGCGCATGCTCAAAGTGGAACATCTCACCAAAGTCTACGGCACCGGCACCGTCGCCCTGCAGGATGTCAGTTTCGAGGTCGAGGACGGCGAGTTCCTGGTCATCATCGGTCTGAGCGGCTCGGGCAAGTCCACGCTGCTGCGTTCCATCAACCGCCTCATCGAACCCACCGAAGGCCGCATCCTCTGGAACGATGTGGACATCACCGCGCTGGACGAAGCCGGTTTGCGGCGCATTCGCCGGGAAATCGGCTTCGTTTTTCAAGAATTCAACCTGGTGGAACGCCTGCCCGTGCTCACCAATGTGCTCACCGGTCGCCTGGGCTATGTGCCGCCGTGGTGGAGCCTGTTCTATTACTTTCCGGCCCAGGACCGCCGCCGCGCCCTGGACGCGCTGGCACAGGTCGGCCTGGCCGACCGGGCCCATCACCGGGCGTCGGAACTCAGCGGCGGCCAGAAACAACGGGTGGGCATTGCCCGCGCGCTGGTCCAAAACCCCAAGATGCTGCTGGCCGACGAGCCCGTGGCCAGCCTCGAC
>Ga0256832_1002799_pt1 | contig 11912 bp, 8 predicted proteins | sample 134614metaG_FD_190534 | JGI IMG/M metagenome (GOLD analysis project Ga0256832, IMG submission 190534) | Hydrothermal vent microbial communities from Lau Basin, Pacific Ocean - 134-614 | ecosystem: Environmental > Aquatic > Marine > Hydrothermal vents | place: Pacific Ocean: Lau Basin | collected... | reverse complement strand
AACAGCCATTTTCCACCATCGTAATATTAACCCGGCAACCAAATATGTCGCCGGGTTAATAATGTGGAGGAAGGCTGAGGCCGCATGTTTTTTCCGGGGCATACAGGTCCTGCCAGAACGGTGCAAACCGGCTATTTCCCCGAGGAATAGCCGGTTTTTGCGTTTTTCGGGAACATACACGCGAATTCCGGGGTTGCTATCCTTCGCTCATGGGATATCATTGAACATGAGTCCCGGTGACGGAAAATAAGAGGTTTTCAGGAACAAGGCATGAGTGAGAATAACGACGGCAAAGGTGATGATGGCAAGCTGCTGTACTGCTCGTTCTGCGGCAAGAGCCAGCACGAAGTAAGAAAGCTGATTGCGGGTCCTTCCGTTTTCGTCTGCGATGAATGTGTCGAGCTGTGCAACGACATCATCCGCGAGGAAATGGAAGACAATGCCGATACACCGGATCGCAAGCTGCCCACTCCTCATGAAATCAAGGAAGGCCTGGACAACTATGTCATTGGTCAGGATCAGGCCAAGCGCGTGCTTTCCGTGGCGGTGTACAACCACTACAAGCGCATGGACGCCCCCACGGGCAAGGACGAGGTGGAGATTGCCAAGTCCAACGTACTGCTCATCGGTCCCACCGGCTCGGGCAAGACCCTGCTGGCGGAGACTTTGGCGCGCATGCTGAACGTGCCTTTCACCATCGCCGACGCCACCACCCTCACTGAGGCGGGTTACGTGGGCGAGGACGTGGAGAACATCATCCAGAAGCTGCTGCAGAAATGCGACTACGACGTGGAGAAGGCCCAGACGGGCATCGTCTACATCGACGAGATTGACAAGATCTCCCGCAAGTCCGACAACCCCTCCATCACCCGTGACGTGTCCGGGGAAGGCGTGCAGCAGGCCCTGCTCAAGCTCATCGAGGGCACCATTGCCTCCATTCCGCCCCAGGGTGGGCGCAAGCATCCCCAGCAGGAATTCCTGCAGGTGGATACCAGCAAGATCCTGTTCATCGTGGGCGGCGCCTTTGCCGGCCTGGACAAGGTCATACAGCGCCGTTCCGAGAAGGGCGGCATCGGTTTTTCCGCCGAGATACGCACCAAGGACGAGACCCGCAGCGTGGGCGAACTCCTGCGCGACGTGGAGCCGGAGGACCTGGTGAGCTACGGGCTCATTCCCGAGTTCGTGGGGCGCCTGCCTGTGGTGGCCACGCTGGAAGAGCTGGACGAGGATGCCCTGGTACAGATTCTCACCCTGCCCAAGAACGCCCTGGTCAAGCAGTATCAGCGCCTGTTCGAAATGGAAGGGGCCGAGCTGGAAATTCGGGAAGATGCTCTGCGGGCCATCGCCCGCAAGGCCATGGCCCGCAAGACCGGTGCCCGCGGCCTGCGCACCATCCTGGAACACGTGCTGCTGGACATCATGTACGACCTGCCTTCCATGGAGAATGTGAGCAAGGTAGTGGTGGACCAGGCCGTTATCGAAGGCGAGACCTCGCCCTACATCATGTACGAAGGCGACGCCGACGGGACGCGACCGCGAGCGGCATCCAACACAGATTAATCATTCGTCAAACCGGTGACTGCGCCGGTTTGATCGTTTCTGGCACTTGAAAAACGGCATATCGCCCGCATGTGTGCAGAGAAGCATTCCACCCGTCCCCGGGTATAACCAGATTCAAGGCAGCGCTTTCCATTGACGGCCTGCAGTTCTTCGAGAGGAAACCATTATGGGTCAAGAAAAAGGATCCAACGACATTCCTGAAATCAGCGCAATGATCCCCGTGCTGCCCCTGCGCGACGTGGTGGTTTATCCCCACATGGTGATTCCCCTGTTCGTGGGCCGGGAAAAATCCATCAAGGCCCTGGATGCCACCATGCAGAACAACAAGCAGATTCTGCTGGTGGCCCAGAAGAGCGCCGACGTGGATGATCCCGGAGCGGACGATATCTACGAGGTTGGTACCCTGGCCAGTATCCTGCAGTTGCTCAAGCTCCCCGATGGCACCGTCAAGGTGCTGGTGGAAGGCAGCAGCCGCAGCCGCATCAAGGAGATCACCGAGAAGGACGGTTACTACGTGGCCCGCGCCAGCAAGATGGAGGATGACATCGAGCTGCCGGAGCAGGAGATGGAAATCCTCATGCGCACGGCCACCAGCCTGTTCGAGCAGTACGTGAAGCTGAACAAGAAAGTTCCGCCGGAAGTGCTCACCTCCCTGGCCAGCATAGACGAGCCCGCGCGCCTGGCCGATACCATGGCCGCCCACATGTCCCTCAAGCTGGATGAGAAGCAGCAGGTGCTGGAAATGCAGGGCGTGCGCGAGCGCCTGGAACATCTCATGGCCCTCATGGAAGGCGAGAATGATGTGCTGCAGATGGAAAAGCGCATTCGCGGCCGGGTCAAGAAACAGATGGAGAAGAACCAGCGCGAGTACTACCTGAACGAGCAGATGAAGGCCATCCAGAAGGAGCTGGGCGAGCTGGACGATGTGCCCAACGAGTTCGAGGAACTGGCGGAAAAGATTGAGAAGGCCGGCATGAGCAAGGAGGCCAAAGCCAAGGCCGAGGCCGAGCTGAACAAGCTCAAGCTCATGTCACCCATGTCTGCCGAGGCCACGGTAGTGCGCAACTATATCGACGCCCTGGTGAGCGTGCCCTGGAAGAAACGCAGCCGGGTGCGCAACGATATTGCCAAGGCCGAAGCTGTGCTGGAAGCCGATCACTATGGACTGGAGAAGGTCAAGGAACGCATCCTGGAATACCTGGCCGTGCAGCAGCGGGTGCGCAAGCTCAAGGGCCCCATTCTCTGCCTGGTCGGTCCTCCCGGCGTGGGCAAGACATCCTTGGGACAGTCTATTGCCCGGGCCACCAACCGCAAGTTCGTGCGCATGGCCCTGGGTGGCGTGCGTGACGAGGCCGAAATCCGCGGCCACCGCCGCACCTACATTGGCGCCATGCCCGGCAAGATCATCCAGAACCTGACCAAGGTCGGGGTACGCAATCCCCTGTTCCTGCTGGACGAGATCGACAAGATGGCCCAGGATTTTCGCGGCGATCCGGCCTCGGCCCTGCTGGAAGTGCTGGATCCCGAGCAGAATCACACCTTCCAGGATCACTATCTGGAAGTGGACTTCGATCTTTCCGAGATCATGTTCGTGGCCACGGCCAACTCCCTGAACGTGCCCGCGGCCCTGCTGGATCGCATGGAAGTCATTCGCCTTTCCGGTTACACGGAAGATGAGAAAGTGAATATCGCCGAGCGCTACCTGATTCCCAAGCAGATGGCGAACAACGGCCTGAAGAAGGAGGAACTGGTCATCCGCGAGGCGGCGGTGCGGGACATCGTGCGTTACTACACCCGCGAGGCGGGGGTACGTAACCTGGAACGGGAAATCGCCAAGATCTGCCGCAAGGTGGTGAAGGAAATCCTGCTGGGAGAGGTGAAGGGCAAGAAAGTAATCGTCACGCCCAAGAAACTGGAACACTATCTCGGGGTGCAGCGCTTCCGTTACGGCAAGGCAGAGGAGCGGGATCAGATCGGCCAGGTCACGGGCCTGGCCTGGACCGAGGTGGGTGGCGAGCTGCTGACCATAGAGGCGGCCATCATGCCCGGCAAGGGACGGCTCACCTACACCGGCCAGCTGGGAGATGTGATGAAGGAATCCATACAGGCGGCCATGACCGTGGTGCGCAGCCGCGCCGACGTCCTGGGACTGGACAAGGATTTCCACCAGGAATACGACATTCATGTGCATGTGCCCGAGGGCGCCACGCCAAAGGATGGTCCCAGCGCCGGCATCGGCATGTGCACCGCCCTGGTATCGGCGCTGACGCAGATTCCCGTGCGTGCCGATGTGGCCATGACCGGGGAAATCACCCTGCGGGGCGAAGTGCTGCCCATTGGCGGCCTCAAGGAAAAGCTGCTGGCGGCGGCCCGGGGTGGTATCAAGACCGTGCTGATTCCCGAGGAGAATGAAAGGGATCTGAAGGAGATACCCAAGAACATCACCAGTACTCTGGACGTCCGCCCGGTGAAATGGATAGATGATGTGCTGGAGATTGCGTTGACTGAACAACCCACGCCCAATGAAAATGCCAAGGAAACGGCAGCGGTGTCTGGCGGGAAGTCCAGCGCGGGCAAGAAGCCGCGGCGCAAACGCCTGACGACACACTGAGCGACCAACCCACCCTGGTTCATGGATGCTCCCTCTTTCTCTCGGAGGGTGTCGTAATAATGCGATTTTCCGATTCCCCATTTTTCAATGGCTTACAGTCATCGAAAATGGGGATGCGTCCCCGCATCGCGGGGGGCTGCCGCCGTTTGCGATACCCTCTCTGGGGGTGAGAGGTGGGCTTCCTTACTTCCTCACCCCGGGGGAGAGCCTGCTTCCATGGGGCGCCTCTTTATCAGGAAATGCCGAACAGCACGTTTTTTACCGTCTGAACGCGTTTTTCCTTGACAGTTTTCATGCCAGCTTGGTATAAAACGCACGCTTTGCAGGAGCCTGGATATCTAGCGGTTTTTGTTGAACCTACAGGATAGACGCCGTTCCGCATTACCATTCATATAATACGTTCCATAGGGGGCAAATCAGGATGAACAAGAAAGAGTTGGCTGAAGCTATGGCCGAAGCCGCAGATATCTCGCAGAAGGACGCAGCCAAAGCTCTGGACGGCATGATCGCTGCTGTAACCAAAGCCCTGCAGGACGGTGAATCCGTATCCATTGTAGGCTTTGGCAGCTTCGTTGTTCGGGACCGCGCGGCCCGCACCGGACGCAACCCCAAGACCGGTGAAACCATCCAGATCAAAGCTTCAAAATCACCGGCATTTAAAGCTGGCAAAGCGCTGAAAGATGCAGTAAACTAGCGCGCCTCAATCGGGTGCTTAGCTCAGCTGGGAGAGCATCGCCCTTACAAGGCGAGGGTCGGGGGTTCGATCCCCTCAGCACCCACCAAGCAATTAGGAGTGGTAGTTCAGTTGGTTAGAATACCGGCCTGTCACGCCGGGGGTCGCGGGTTCGAGTCCCGTCCACTCCGCCATTATTGAACGAACGGGGTATCATTGCTGGTACCCCGTTTTTTTTGGTTTGAACTGGAAAGAAGACAACAATCATGTTGCTGGCAATTAGAGAAAAGGCCCAGGGCTGGTTTGCCTGGCTAATCGTTGGATTCATCACCATTCCTTTCGCGTTGTGGGGCATCCAGAGTTACCTGGGTGTCAGCAGTGATCCCGTGGCTGTCAGTGTCGATGGCAAGGAGATTACGGAACGCCAGATTGAGCAGCGCGTGCGTCAGTTCCGCGACCAGTTGCGCACCCGGCTGGGTAAGGCCTATCGGCCAGAGCTGTTCGATGACAAGGTGCTGCGCAAGCAGGTCATCGAACAGATGATCAATGATGCCGTGCTCTCGGAGACCGCGGATGACTGGAATCTACGTATCAGTGACGATTTTGTGCGGCAATACATCCAGTCCATACCCAGCTTCCAGACCAACGGCAGGTTCAACGTCCAGGCCTACAACACCCTGATTCGCAACCAGGGCATGAGTCAGCGTGGCTTCGAGGAAGAAGTGCGTGGTGACCTGGTAATGGAACAGCTGAAATACGGTATCTCCGGCTCGGCTTTTGCCACGGACCGGGAGGTCAACGACAGCATCCGGCTCAAGGACCAGGAGCGGGAGCTGTCCTGGCTGCTGGTATCCGGCAGCAAACTTGCCGGGGACTACCAGCCTTCGGACGAAGAGATCAAGGCCTATTACGAGGAGCACCAGAGTAAATACATGGTGCCCGAGCGGGTGAAGCTGGAATACCTGCTGCTGTCGCCGGAGATTCTCGGCGCCGACATGGAGGTGACGGAAGAAAAACTGCGTGACTATTATCAGCAGCACCAGGACGAGTTCCGGGCGCCAGAAGAACGCAAGCTGCGCCATATTCTCATCCAGGTGGCAGAGGATGCCGACCAGGCGGCGGTGGATGCGGCCAGAGGCAAGGCGGAGGATTTGGAAGCGCGCCTTGCCCAGGGCGAGAAGTTCGAAGACCTGGCAAAGGAGTTTTCCGATGATCCGGGCTCCAGGGAGCAGGGTGGCGACCTGGGATGGATTAGTCCCGGCCTCATGGCCAAGGCTTTCGAGGAAGAGGCCTATCGCCTGGAAAAAGGGCAGACCAGCAAGCCAGTGCGCACGCCTTTTGGATTCCACATCATCCAGGTGACAGATGTACGCAATTCCGATCAGGGTGGTTTTGAAGCCCTGCGAGGAGAAATCGAAGCGGCCTGGCGCCGCGCCCAGGCGGAACAGTTGCTGTTCGACAAGGCCGAGCAACTGGCTGACCTGAGTTATGAATCTCCTGACAGCCTGGTGCCCGCGGCGGAAGCGCTGGGGCTGAAGGTTCAGGAATCCGACTGGCTGGATCGGCGCGGTGGCAAGGGCGTGCTGGCCTCTCCCAAGGTCGTGGCCGCGGCTTTCAGCGACGACGTGCTCGGCGAGGGCAATAACAGCGAGCTGATCGAGCTGGAAGGCGACAAGGTTCTGGTGCTGCGTGTCGTGGAACATGAAGCGGAGCATCCCCAGGCTTTCGAAGAGGTCAAGGAGAAGGTGGCTTCGGCCCTGAAGCGCGAAAGGGGCAAGACCCTGGCCAGGGAGAAAGGCGAGGCGCTGCTGGCTTCATTGCAAGGCGGGGAAAAGACGCTCCAGCAGATTTCCGCTGATGATGGCTGGGAACTCAAGTCCGGCATCAAGATCAAGCGTCGCTCCACCCTGCTTCCCCAGGCGGTGAGGGACAAGGCGTTCGGCCTGCCGCGGCCGGAAGAAGGAAAGGCGTCTTTCGGTGGCGCGGAGCTGGGTAATGGTGATTATGCCCTGCTGGCGGTCACGGGCGTGACCGATGGTGATCCGTCAAAGCTGGATGATGCCGAGCGCAAGGCGACCAAGGCTGAAATGGCGCGTTCCAAGGGTGAGCTGCAGTTCAATATCCTGGGTCGCTATTTGCGTGAAAGGGCCGACGTGGAAATCACCACTTCCAGCCAGTAATCTCACCCGAAAGGGGTCGGAGTCAAATCACCTCATGCCATTGATTTCTAGCAGCATTTCCCTGATTTGACTCCGACCCCTAACCATCACCACCCAGCCAGTGATCTTACCCGAAAAGGGTCGGAGTCAAATCACCTCATGTCATTGATTTCAAGCAGTATTTCCCTGATTTGACTGCGACCCCTAATCAACCTGATCAACTGGTGATGTGATACCCTGAATCCACGTACAGCACGTCCCCGGTGATCCCTGAAGCCAGGTCCGAGCACAGGAAGGCCGTGGCGTTTCCTACTTCCTCAATGGTGACGTTGCGCCGCAGAGGCGTCTTCTTCTCGGCTTCGGCCAGCATGGAACGGAAGTTGTTGATGCCAGAAGCAGCCAGGGTGCGTATGGGGCCGGCCGACACGGCATTGACGCGGATGCCATCAGGACCCATGGAGTCGGCCAGGTAACGGGTGGTGGCCTCCAGGGCTGCCTTGGCAACCCCCATGACATTGTAATTGGGCACGGTGCGCACGGCGCCGAGGTAGGTCATGGTGACCAGGGAGGCATTGCGGCCCAACATCATGGGTTTTGCAGCCTTGGCCAGGGCGGCGAAACTGTAGGCGCTGATGTCATGGGCGGTGAGGAAGCCCTCCCGGGTGACGGAATCCACGAAACTGCCTTCCAGCTGATCCCTGGGGGCAAAGCCGATGGAATGCACCAGGCTGTCCAGCCCGTCCCAGCGGCTTTTCAGTTCCTCGAACATGGTGCTGATGGAATCGTCACTGCTGACATCCAGGGGGAGACAGATGTCGGAGCCGAATTCCTCGGCAAACTTTTCCACGCGCTCCCGCAGTTTGTCGTTCTGGTAGGTAAAGGCCAGTTCGGCCCCTTCCCGATGCACGGCTTTTGCCACGCCATAGGCGATGGAACGGTTGCTGGCAATACCGGTAACGAGAATCTTCTTGTTCTGGAGAAAACCCATTTTGTGCCTTTTGTAATCTGTGTCGAATTGGACATTGTACAAAAGCCTGATGCTTTCTACTATTCGAGACAATGCCGGGGCTGTTCAGTGCTTCCGCCAATAATGACATTCTCCTGCGACCGGCGTGGTATATGTATGAAATAGCATGACTTTTCTTTGGCGGATTGGTTTAATGACAGTACAGGGAGGTTTGGAGGCCGCGGTGGCCGCATGCCAGGGTGGTTTCTTCGATTCCTGTAGAGAGTCTGTTGCTGTCGAATGATCATTGTTTTTAGCGTAGCAGCGGCGGTTACCGCCGGTCTGATAATCCTGGTCAGCCCCCTGGCACGTCGTATCGGGCTGGTTGACCATCCCGGCGGGCGCAAGCAGCATTGCAGGGCGACGCCCCTGACTGGGGGCATTGCCATCTTCTGCGCTTTCATGTTGCTGGTACTGACGCTGGACGTTCCCCTGGGGCAGTGGCGTTCCTTCTTCCTTGCCAGCGCACTCGTCTTCATCATTGGCCTGCTGGATGACTTCCAGGAAACACCACCATCCGCGCGTTTCATCGCCCAGGCGGGGGCTGCGCTCATCATCGTGCTATGGGGCGGCGCCCGCCTGGAGCACCTGGGGTTTCTCGTTGGCGGTGGCGTGGAAATCGAGCTGGGCTGGCTGGCCGTGCCCTTCAGCATCTTCTGTGTGGTGGGGGTCATCAATGCCACCAACATGATGGATGGACTGGATGGCCTGGCCGGCGGAGTGTTGCTGCTCTTTTTCTCCGCGTTGCTGCTGGTTACAGTTGTGGGAGGCCGGTTCGAGGATGCTCTGATTCTAGCGGTAATCTGCGGTGTCCTGGCGGGCTTTCTGCTGTTCAATTTCCGTTTTCGCGAGCACCGGCCTGCCTCGGTATTCCTGGGAGACGCCGGCGCCCTGTTTCTTGGTTTGACGGCGGCCTGGTTTCTGGTGCGGCTTACCCAGGAGCCTGTAGCGCAGTTACGTCCCATTACGGCGGTGTGGCTGTTCGGGCTGCCTATCATGGATACGGTGGCCATCATGGTGCGCCGCATCAGGCGCGGACGTTCTCCCTTTGCGCCGGACCGGGGGCACTTCCATCACATCCTGCTGTTTGCCGGTTTTTCCGTAAGGACTACGGTGCTCATCATGCTGGGGATCAGTCTGCTGCTCACGGTCATCGGCCTTGGGGGAGAATGGCTGGGGATTCCGGAATCCTACATGTTCTACGGGTTCCTGCTGCTGTTCACCATGTATTTCCGGGGCATGAACCGCGCCTGGAAGCTGATGAAAACCTTCCGTGGGGCAGATGATCATCGCCAGGTGCCGGAAAGGGCGGGAGGTGGCGCCAGTGTATGATTTGCATTGCCATATACTGCCGGGTATAGATGACGGTGCCGGGACTCCGCAAACGGCTGTGGACATGGCGCGCATGGCCGTTGCGGATGGTATCTCCCATCTTGCCTGCACGCCGCATATCTATCCCGGACTTTTTGAGAACGATGCCGACAGCATCGCCAAGGCCCTGCAGGCTTTCCGCAAGATGCTGGACGAGGAGGAGATTGCTCTGGAGTTGGGGTATGGGGCGGATATACAGGTGGTGCCGGAACTCATGGGCAAGCTGCGTTCGGGCGCTTTCCCCACGATCAACGGTTCACGCTATTTTCTGTTCGAGCCGCCGCACCATGTGCCCTTGGTCAACTTTTCCCGCTTCGTGGCGGATGCCCTGAGCGCCGGTTTTGTGCCGGTGATTACGCACCCCGAGCGGCTCAGCTGGCTGGGAGAACATTACCATGAGTTCATCTCGGTGGCGCGGGAAGGCGCATGGCTGCAGATTACGGCGGGAAGTCTGACGGGCCGTTTCGGCAGCGCCCCCAGGTACTGGGCGGAACGCATGCTCGACGAAGGGGTGGTGCATCTGCTGGCCACGGATGCCCACAACCTGCGCAGCCGTCCCCCGCTGCTGTCCGAAGGTGAAGCCGCGGCAGCGCGTCTTGTGGGCGCCGTGGAGGCGCGCCGGCTGGTGCATGACCGTCCCGCCCTCATCTGGAGAAATGCTGAGCCTGGCGAAGCACGACCGCCGCCCGGGCTGGATACCACAAGCAACAGGAAGGGGAAAGGAACAGGTTTGTTTCGGCGTCTCATGGGGCGCGGGAGTCTATCCAGTTGACGGATTCCCTGGTACGCGGATCAAATCGGTGTGCGGGGCCCGGTGTCTGGAGCTTTTCGGGAGGACGGTGGATGCCCGGATTGCATGGTAAAATCATTTACTGTTTCATGTGTTCCGTAAAGAGAACCTGAATTGAAGCTCATTGCCGCCATTTTCTGCCTGATGATCTTCCTGCCAGCGGTTGCGGGAGCCGAGGACGTGCTCGGTGATCTGAGGCTGGATGGCGGTTCCGTTCCGGTGGCCAGGGATCTTCCCGATGGTGACCTGTCGGTTGCCCAGGCGCCGGAGCAGCCGGACTTGCAAACCTATGAATACCGCATTGGTCCCCTGGATCTCATCGAAGTAGAAGTCTTCCAGGCGGAGGAGCTCAGCCGTGAAACCCGGGTGAACACCGAGGGCTATGCCTCCCTGCCACTCATCGGCCCGGTGAAGGTGGCGGGGCTTACCGCCCGGGAGGCGGAACGCCGCATAGAAAAGGTATTGCAGGAAAAATACCTGCAGGACCCTCACGTTACCGTGTTCATCAAGGAGTATGAGAGCCAGAAGATTACAGTGGAAGGCTGGGTCAAGAATCCCGGCGTGTTTCCCCTCAAGGGAAAAACCACTTTCCTGCAGGCTATTGCCAATGCCAAGGGTATGGACAGACTGGCTGATTTCGATGAAGTAGCCATCTTCCGCACGGAAAACGGCAAGACCAAGGGTTACATTCTTTCCTACCGCAAGGTGCGGGCGGGGCAGCAGCCTGATCCCGTACTGCAGAACGGTGACATCATCGTGGTCAACCGCAGCGGCAGCAAGGCAGCCTGGAAACTGTTCTCGGAAACCCTTACCAGCTTCGTTGGCTGGTCGGTGCTCTTCTGAACACCATGTCCATGAAACCGGAACCACGCCGCCTTTCATCCCGACGTTCCCTGGCCCTGTCCGAGGAAGAGCAGGAGCTTTCTCTCTATGACCGCTTCCAGCCGGGCGCCGCGGGACAGGAGGATGAGGACGGCCTGGACTTGAAGGAATACTGGGCGGTCATCGTCCGCCACAAGTTCACTATCCTTCTGTTCGTCGTTATTGCCCTGGTGGCCAGCGCCATTGCCACATCCCTGCAGACGCCGGTTTACCGCAGCAGCGTGAAGCTGCAAATCGACAGGGAAGCAGCGCGGGTGGTCAATTTCGAGGGGGTGACGCCCCGGGAAGCGGCCTACAGTTTCGATTTCTACGAGACCCAGTACCAGCTGCTCAAGAGCCGTGGCCTGGCGAAGCGCGTTATAGAGCAGCTTGGCCTGGAATCTTCTGACCAGTTCAGGGCGAAAGAGAAGCCTTCCTTTTTTCGGGAGCTGAAGAATTTCTTTTCTCCGCAGCCAAAAGCCTCGGCTTCTCCGGGAGACAAGCAGGGCGAAAGCAGCAGCGGCCTGGAGAAGCTGTTGCTGGCCAATTTGACCGTAACGCCGGTAAAGAACTCCCGCCTGGTGGTGGTGAGTTATGACAGTCCCAATCCCCAGCTTGCGGCCCGGGTGGTCAACACCCTGGCCAAGAGTTTTATCGACATGACCATGGAACGGCGTTTCGAGAACTCATCCTATGCCAAGGAGTTCCTGTCGGACCGTATCAAGCAGGTGCGCGCCAACCTCGAAGAATCGGAACGCCGCCTGGTGGAGTATGCCAGCCAACGGGAGATCGTGGACCTGGATTCCAAGCAGAGCATCCTCATGCAGAAGCTGCAGGCCCTCAATGCCAGGCTGACGGAAGTGGAGGCGGAGCGCATCAAG
>Ga0256832_1002798_pt1 | contig 11913 bp, 10 predicted proteins | sample 134614metaG_FD_190534 | JGI IMG/M metagenome (GOLD analysis project Ga0256832, IMG submission 190534) | Hydrothermal vent microbial communities from Lau Basin, Pacific Ocean - 134-614 | ecosystem: Environmental > Aquatic > Marine > Hydrothermal vents | place: Pacific Ocean: Lau Basin | collected... | reverse complement strand
ACACCGGCCATCTGAAGAGCGGCGCGCCGGCGCGCGGCGAACGTGTCGAGAAATACAACCAACTGCTGCGCATCGAGGAATACCTCGGCTACGCCGGGCGCAACGCCTACTGCCGCGAGCCAACCGCATGAGCGAACTGATCCTGGTACGCCACGGCGAATCGATCTGGAACCTGCAAAACCGTTTCACCGGCTGGATCGACGTCTCGCTGAGCCGCAACGGCATTCGCGAAGCCGAGCGCGCCGGCGACTTGCTCGCCGACTACGCCTTCGACGTCGCCTTCACCTCCGCCCTGTTGCGCGCCCAGGACAGCCTCTACGAGATCCTCAAGCGCAACCACCACTGCGACCAATACGTCCGCGTGCACGAACTCAGCAGCGAATGGTACGAACACTTCGTACCCACCGAGGAAGACCGCAAGGAACTCAAGATCTACGTCTCCGAAAAGCTCAACGAACGCTACTACGGAGACCTCCAGGGCCTGAACAAGGATGTCGCGCGCCAACGCTTCGGCGCCGAACAGGTACGCATCTGGCGGCGCAGCTACGACGTGCCGCCACCCAACGGCGAAAGTCTGAAGATGACCGCCGCGCGCGCCCTGCCCTACTACCGATCCCACATCGTGCCGCGCTTGCAACAGGGCCAACGCGTACTGATCGCCGCCCATGGCAACTCGCTGCGCGCGATCATCATGCACATCGAAGACCTGACGCCGGAACAGATCCTCGTCTACGAACTGAAAACCGGCACACCACATGTCTATCAGTTCGACGACCATATGAAACTGATCCGGAAATTTCAGGAATGCGCGCGGTGATCCAGGGCGATCGCGCTGGATCGGGCCTGCGCCTGGTCAAGCCGACAGCGTTTCAGCGATTCGTATCGAGATCCGCGCCCTCCCAATCGCAATACGGATGCCGAACCAGGCAGGAGTTCAGATAACGCGGATCATCCGACACCTCGCGATCGATCCACGGCGGCCGCTCGAAGGGCTCATCCTCGGCGTTCAGCTCGATCTCGGCGACCACGAGCCCGGCATTGTCGCCATGGAACTCGTCGATCTCCCATAGATGATCGCCGTAACGCACCAGGTAGCGGGTCTTGTCGATCAGGGGTTTCAGCGCAAGGTGTTCGAGGATCTCTTCGGCCTCCTCGCGCGGAATATCGTACTCGTACTCGCGCCGCGAGATGCCGAGGGTATAACTCTTCAGATTGATATGCGCGCGCCCTTGATGATCGATGCGCACCCGGATCGAGGCGTTCTCCTGATTGGCCAGGTAGCCCTGCTTCAGGTGGAAATGGGCATGGGCGGCCTCGCGCCAGCAGTCGTCACGCACGAGGAACTTGCGTTCGATCTCTTGCGCCATCTCATTTCTCCCGTTCGAACACCGCGATCGATTCTACATGCCCGGTATGCGGAAACATATCCATCACACCGGCCGCCGCGAGCCGGTAACCATGCCGCTGCACCAACTCCCCGGCATCACGCGCCAGTGTGCCCGGGTAGCAGGAGACATAGACGATACGCCGCGGACGCAAGCGGCCGAGTTCCGGCAGGATCTCCAACGCGCCGCTGCGCGGAGGATCCAGCAACACCTTGTCGAAGGATTCACGCAGCCAGGGTTCGCCCTCCAGGGGTTCATAGAGGTTGGCGGTGTAGAAACGCGCATTGTCGATGCCGTTCGCCGTGGCGTTCTCCCGCGCGCGCGAGACCAGAGCCCGATCGCCCTCGACGCCGACCACCGAGCCTGCCTCGCGCGCCAGCGGCAGGGTGAAATTACCCAGCCCGCAGAACAGATCCAGCACCCGCTCGTCCGGCTGTGGATCAAGCAGCGCCAATGCCTGGGCCACCATACGCCGGTTCATCGCTGCGTTGACCTGGGTGAAATCAGTCGGCAGGAAAGCCAGGCGCAGGCCCCACTGCGGCAGCTCATAGTAGAGGCGTGCCGGCTCATCCAGCGGCACGATGCTGTCCGGGCCGCTTGGTTGCAGGTATAGACACAGACCGCTTTCAGCGGCGAAGGCGCGCATCCGCTCCAGATCGGACTCGCGCGGCTCATCGAGCACCCGCAGGATCAAGGCCCCATCCCCCTCGCCAAGCGCCACCTCCACTTGCGCCACCCGGTTGCGGATCGAAAGCCCGCCGATCAGCGTTGAAAGCGATTCGATCCGGCGTCCGACGCGTGGATCGAGCACCTCGCAAGCCGTCAGATCGGCGACGAAGCTGCTGCCACGCTCGCGAAAACCGACCAGTACCTTGCCTTTCTTCTCAACAAATTTGACGCCCAATCGCGCCTTCGCGCGATAGCCCCAGGAACGTTCGGCACGCAGCGGCTCGAGCCAGCGCTCCGGCGTGACCTTGCCGATCCGGGTGAAGGCATCGAGCAACGCCTGCTGCTTGGCTACGACCTGCGCCGCCGGGGCCAGATGTTGCAGGCTGCACCCGCCGCAAACGCCAAAATGCGCGCAGCGCGGCTCGACCCGATCGGGGCTGGCCTCGATCACCTCGGTAACCACGCCCTCATCGTGACGCCGCTGCCGGCGCGTATAACGGAAACGCACCCGCTCATCCGGCAAGGCGCCATGCACGAACACCGCTTTTCCATCCAGATGGGCAACACCCCGGCCATCGGCGCTGAGGGATTCGATGATTGCGTCAAACTCGCCTTCGGGCAGGCGTTTACGGCGTCTTGCCATGTCTCGGGTTCCACGTCGGAAATAGATGGCGGCAAGTATACTCGTCACCCATGAATTTTCGGATTTTCGAGACCGTTCCTCGCGCCCGTGGGCCAGGCGCGGAAGCGAGTCATAGCCCATTCTATGGCGAGTTTCCACAACAATGCCCACGGGTGCGAGGGCGGTCGCAGTGGTCGGAAATTCATGGGTGCCGAGTATATAACCACACGGGCCTTGATGCTTAAAGCTCTCTTCTCATTATAGCCAACAGAAGGGGGTATACAAATAAAACGGATGGAATTAGCGTGCCTAACAGTAAAGCAATCGGCGCCAACCAAAACTGAGAAAAGGTTATAATATAACCACCTTCATTTATTGAATTATCCATTATGACAGGGACACTCTTCCCTATTAGTTGCAGACACGATTCACGCTTTCCATAAACCGAACCATTGATTATACTCCCTTGATGCGTTCTAGCAATTGGCGCGTATTTTATTGCTAACCATCTTGACGTTGACTTTCCTGCTCCTGAATAAGATTTACGTGCATTGCACGAAATTACTGTCGCCTCTTGATGCTTTGATGTTGAAAACAACCATATTTTGTATGAAAGATTATATGCTCCATAAATCATTCCTATAAAAAGCGCCAACCCAATCAGAATTACTATAAGATTGATTATATTCTTCATCTTCTACCCATAACATAGATGTCAAGACAAAATCCATATCAGTTTAAGTTGTATACTCGTCGCCCATGAATTTTCGGCCACTGCGACCGCCCTCGCACCCGTGGGCATTGTTGTGGAAACTCGCCATGGAACAGGCTATGACTCGTTTCCGCGCTTGGCCCACGGGCGCGAGGAACGGTCTCGAAAAACCGAAAATTCATGGGCGACGAGTATACTGTCCGGAACCTGGCCCCACTATAGTCTGGCCCCTTCTTTCAGCAGCTCGCTCAGGGTATCTCCGGCTGGTGCTTTCAGCTTGACAGCGTTGCTCTCGTTCATAGCGGCGCACTTCCTCCTCTTGGTTGTTGACCCGCCAAGATCAGCCGCGCAGCTGGTTCCACTACGCTTGAACCGGCCTACAGCGGATTTTTACCATATGGGCATAGGCCCGATCCTGCCTGATGGATCGGGCGGCAGCGCCAAGCCTTTGAAATCAGGAAACGTCAAGCGAAATCAAGCGCGATTGCCCTGCCACAACCACGGGCATGCATGGACGGATATCCGTTAGAATGGAGGGGTCGAAAGAATCGGGCACAGACAATGAACGAAGAATGGCAGAATTTTCTCGAGGCGCGTGGAGCCAGGCTCGACGAACAGGGTTTCGCCCGCTTTGACCGGCGCGCGGCGGAATGCGCGCTGGTGGATCTCTCCTGGCTCGGGCTGATTCGCGTCGCCGGCAAGGACGCGGCCGGATTTTTGCAGGGGCAACTGACCAACGATACCCGTCTCGTCGATGACATCCACTCCGCGCTTGGCGCCTATTGCACGCCGAAGGGTCGCATGCTGGCGCTTTTTCGGATGTTCCGGCGCAACGACGCGCTGTGGCTGCTGCTACCGGCCGAGCGTCTCGAGGCGACCCTCGGGCGGCTTGGGATGTTCGTATTGATGAGCCAGGTCGAGCTGGCCGACGCCAGCGACGACTTGGTACGCATCGGCCTCGCCGGCGATTGCGCGCCCGCCCTGATCGCGGATCAACTCGGCGCGGCTCCCGAAGCGCCGAACGGCGTCTCCACCCACGGTGATTTCACCGTGATCCGCGCCGAAGGCTCGCTTCCCCGCTTTCTCGTGATCGGCCCGCCCGGCGCGATGAAGCCGCTGTGGGATGCGCTCGCAAAGCAGGCAAGCCCGGTCGACAGCGATTACTGGCGGCTGCTCGATATCCGCGCCGGCGTGCCGAGCGTGTGGGATGCCACCGCCGAGGCCTTCGTGCCGCAGATGGCGAATCTTCAGCTGATCGACGGCGTCAGCTTCACCAAGGGCTGTTATACCGGGCAGGAGGTGGTCGCGCGGATGCAATACCTGGGCAAACTGAAGCGACGCATGTATCCCGGGGTGATTGCCGGAGGCAAGGCCCCGGCCGCGGGCACGTCATTGTATTCAGAGGCCGGCCAGTCCGCGCAGGGCAGCGGGAAGGTGGTCGACGCGGTGCTCAATGAAGCCGGCGACGCGGAAGCGTTGGCAGTCGTCGAGATCCAGGCCGCCGAAGCCGGCCCGTTGCGGGTCGGCGCGCAAGACGGCGCGGAGATCCGACTCACCGAACCGCCCTATGGTTTCAATAAGGATGAGTAGCCTGACGAGCCAGGAGGACGCATGAACAGCGGAGCCGACGGCGAACCCCGCATCGCGGACCGCTTCCGGGGCTTTCTGCCGGTGGTGGTCGACGTGGAAACCGCCGGATTCGATGCCGAGCGCGATGCCCTGCTGGAGGTCGCCGCGGTCATCGTGCGCATGGATTCCGAAGGACGCCTGTATGCCGGCGAACCCATCAGCGCCCACGTCGAGCCCTTCGCCGGCGCCAACCTGGAGGAAAAGGCACTGGCCTTCAATGGCATCGATCCATACAACCCGCTACGCGGCGCGGTCGGCGAGCGCGAGGCGCTGGAGCGGCTGTTCCAGCCGATCCGCCAGGAGATTCGCAACACCGGATGCAAGCGCGCGATCCTGGTCGGCCACAATGCTGCCTTCGACCTGGGCTTCCTCCATGCGGCGGCGCGGCGCGCGAACATCAAGCGCAATCCGTTCCACCCGTTCAGCACCTTCGACACCGTGAGCCTGGCCGGACTGGCCTATGGCCAAACGGTTCTGGCTCGCGCGATTGCCGCGGCTGGAATCGAGTGGGACAGCAACGAGGCGCACTCGGCGATCTACGATACGGTCAAAACCGCCGAGTTGTTCTGCCGCATCGTCAACGCGTGGGACCGACGCGCGGACCCTTTGCCGGATCAGCCGGCGTCCTGATCCTCAGCTGGCCAGTTCTTCGCGGCCTCCTTCACCATCTTCTGGAGATCACCGCTCTGGTGCATCTCCTCGGTGATATCGCAACCGCCGATCAACTCGCCGTTGATATAGATCTGCGGGAAGGTCGGCCAGTTCTGGAAGCGCGGCAGGTTTTCGAAGATCTCGGGATCGGCCAGCACATTGACATAGGCAAACTTCTCGCCACAGTCCTGCAACGCGGCCGCGGCGCGCGACGAGAACCCACATTGCGGGAACTGCGGCGTGCCCTTCATGTAGATGATGACGGGGTTGCTTTCGACCTGTTGTCTGATTCTTTCGAGTACATCCATCGTTCGTATCCTCATTACGTTACACCGAAAATTCATGGGCGACGAGTATACCCCGGGCGGCCAGGGGCTTGTCCCCGCCACCCCCGGGTTTATTCCGCCCCGGCGGAAGAGAAAGGATCGACCACGCGTTGCAACCAGAGTTCCAACAAGGCGCAATGCCACAGCTTGCTGCCCTGGATGCGCGTCAGGTGCTTCTCCGGCTCGGCCAGCAAGCGCTCGATGTACTCGCGCGAGAACAGGTTGCGCTCGCGTGCGGCGCGCGAGTTCAGCACATCACGCATCATGTCGAGGAACTCGCCGCGCACATATTTCAGCGCCGGCATCGGGAAGTAGCCTTTCGGACGATCGATCACGGCGTCCGGCAAGAGGCCGCGGGCGATCGCTTTCAACGGATACTTGCCGTTGTCACGCAGTTTCAGCTCGGGCGGACACTGCATCGCCAGTTCGACCAGTTCATGATCCAGAAAGGGCACTCGCGCCTCCAACCCCCAGGCCATGGTCATGTTGTCGACGCGCTTGACCGGATCGTCGACGATCAGGGTGGTCACGTCGAGCCGCAGGATCGCGTCCATCAGGCTGTCGGCGCCAGGCTCGGCGAGGCGTTGCTGGATATCGGCGGTGGTATAGTCCTCGCCGCGCCAGCGCGGGGTCAGCATCGCCATCAATTCCTCGTGATCGCGGTCGAAGTAGTGCTTGCGGAAGCGCTGTACCGGCTCGCCGATGATCTCGTTCATCATGCGCGGGTACCAGAAATATCCGCCGAAGACTTCATCAGCCCCCTGCCCCGACTGAACCACTTTGATCTCTTTTGATACCTGCTCGGCAAGCAGGTAGAAGGCCACCGCGTCCTGGGCGAACATCGGCTCGGCCATCGCATCCACCGCCTCTGGCAGGCGCGGCAGCACCTCGGCATTGGGAATATGGATCTTATGGTGCCGGGTATTGTAACGGGCGACGACCTGATCGGAATATTCAAACTCGCTGCCGGCCTCGCCGGCCACGTCCTCGAAGCCAATCGAGAAGGTGCGTAAGTCTTCCGCCCCGGCCTCGGCGGCCAGTGCCACCAGCAGGCTGGAATCCAGCCCGCCGGAGAGCAACACCCCGACCGGCACATCGGCGATGTCCAGGCGCTGGCGCACCGCCTCGCGCAAGGCCGCGTGGATCGTATCGATCCAGTCCTGCTCGCTCAGTTCGATCGCCGGTCGGCGCGCATGCAACCGCCAATAGGCGCGGGGAGCGCCGATTTCGCGCGCCGACAGGGTCTGGGTGTGAGCCGGCGCCAGCTTGCGCACCCCGCGCAACAGGGTACGCGGGGCCGGCACAACCGCATGCAGGGTAAACATATGGTGCAGGGCCACCGCGTCGAGGCGCGTATCGACATCACCGGCGGCGAGCAATGCCTGGGTGTTCGAGGCGAAGCGGAATACATCGCCATCCAGGCTGTAGTAAAGCGGCTTGATGCCGAGCCGGTCCCGCGCCAGAAAGAGCTGGTGACGACGCCGGTCCCAGATCGCAAAGGCGAACATCCCATGCAGGTGCTCGACACAGGATTCTCCCCAGTGGTGGTAGGCCTTCAGGATGGTCTCGCTGTCACCCTCCGAGAAAAAACGGTAACCGGCCGCGCGCAATTCCTTGCGCAATTCGGGATAGTTGTAGATCGCGCCATTGAAGACCAGCGCCAGACCCAGCGCCTCGTCGACCATCGGCTGGCGCGAACGTTCGGACAGATCGATCACCGCCAGGCGGCGATGCCCGAAGGCCAGCGCATTGTCATGGTACAGCCCTTCGTCATCCGGACCGCGCCGTTCGAGGCGGGTCAACATGCGCCGGATGCGTTCCGGCTCCGCCAGCCCGCCGTCGAGCCGAAACTCTCCACAAATGCCACACATCTCAGTATGGATCCCGCCGGGCATCGTATTCGCGGAACGCGCGCTCGGCGCCACTCTGCTTGTGCAGTGCCGCCATGCGCATGACCTGTGTCGCGACCGCGTCGAGCGCCTCGCGTGAGACCCCGACACGCGGACTCTGATCAATCAGGGCGTACAGACAATCGCCGCAATCCAGCGCCAACGCGGCGGCGAAACACACCAGCAGGCGGTCGCGCGGGTCGAGGAGATCATCCGCCTCAACGCTCTCCAGAAAGCCTTTCCAGGCGGTACGCTGCTCATTATTCAACATCTTCGTTCTCCAGCTACGGTGGTTTCGGGCGGAGTGCCCCAGCCACCGCCACCCGGGGTTTCGATCGACAGCCGGTCGCCCGCGCGAAGCTCGCATTGCGTTTTGGGGGGAAGCTCCCGTCCATTCAAGCAGTTACGTCCTGGACACCCCGCCTGGCCGCCCTCCGCGCCCCATGGCGCGAGGCGACGGCGCTCGGTCAACAGCGAGATCTCGGCATCCTGGAGGAACTCGAACTCGCGCACGATGCCGTCCCCGCCACGATGAAAACCAGCGCCCCCACTGCCGCGCCGGATGGCGTAACGCCGCACGCGCAATGGATAGTGGGTCTCGAGCACCTCGACCGGGGTGTTCAGGGTGTTGGTCATGTGGGTCTGCACCGCATCGAGGCCATCGCCCCGCCGATGCGCCCCCATGCCCCCACCGATGGTTTCGTAGTAATCCCATGCCGGCGCCTTACGACGACCCATCGCAAGGTTGTTCATGCTGCCATGGCTGGCCGCCGGCATCCGATCCGGGACCGCCTGGGCAAGCGCGCCGATCAGACAGTCGACGACCCGGGTACTGGTCTCCACGTTGCCCGCCGCAACCGCCGCCGGTGGTTGCGCGTTGAGCAGACATCCCGCTGGCGCGCTCAGCTGGATCATCGAGAAACTGCCGGCACAGGCCGGGGTATGCGCCGGCATCAGGCAGCGAAACACATAATAGACGCCCGCCGCGGCCACCGACAGCGGACAATTGACGTTGCCCTCGACCTGTTCCGCCGTACCGCTGAAATCCACCCTGACCTCACCGCCCGAGAGACCGACGCGTACCTGGATACGGAGGTCTTCGTGTCCCTGACCATCGTCTTCCAGCCAGTCGACGAAAGAGTACTCCCCATCGGGGAGATCGGCGAGCGCCGCGCGCGCCAAGCGTTCGCCATAGGCATTCAGCTCGCCCAACGCCTGGGTAAAAACATCCCCGCCCATGCGCCGCGCCAACTCCCCGAGCTGCGCCCGGCCGGCGCGATTGGCGGCGACCTGCGCCGCCAGATCGCCGCGCGAGGCGCTTGGATCACGGTGCCCGGCCACCAATTCATCGAGCACCCCGAGCACCCGCCCTTTTCGCATGATGCGACGTGGCGGGATCAGCACGCCTTCCTCGTCGAGGTGACGGGAAAGTGGCATTGAACCCGGAGATTCGGCACCGATATCGGCATGATGGGCCCGATTCACGACAAAAGCGCGCAACACCCCGTCCAGGACCAATGGCGCGATCAGGGTGACATCCGGCAGATGCGTGCCGCCCAGATAGGGATCGTTCAGGATCACCATGTCGCCATCGCGCCAATCGAAACCAGCCACCACGCCGGCCATTGCGAACGCCATGCTGCCAAGATGCACTGGGATATGCGCCGCCTGGGCGCACAAACCGCCCTGCGCGTCGAAAACCGCGCAGGAGTAATCGAGCCGGTCCCGGATGTTCGGCGAGAACGCCGCGTCACGCAACACCGCGCCCATCTCGTCGCAGACCGCGTCGAGCCGGCTTGCGAATACGCCAAGCGCTATTGCATCCATCGAAATCACCCGGAGAGGCAAGAAAAAAATCGCCATCATTCTGACACGGCCACGGAGCAACGCAAGCCCGACGACATCCCAGTACCCGTCATCCAAGTTTCGACCAGGGTGGCGTCAGCTCGGAAAAACGCCGCAAATACATCCATGTAGGCTCCGCGTCGGCTTTACGGCTTCGCAATCCCTGCTCTGCTGTAAAATCCAGCTTCGTCATCCCTGGCGAGGCGTTCGCCGGCTGCGAAAATCCACAGGACTTTCGATCCAGCCCAGCCAGGCCTCCGAGATTTTCCGAGCGGGCGCCACCCCAGCTTTATCAATCACTTAGTCGCTTAGGTGATGTAGTCCTGGACGACATCCACCACCGCATGGAAGCTCAAGGATTCCGAGGGTATACTCGTCGATCCAGCAACTTCGCGATCCACTTGATACGACGAGTAGTCATGATATCGAGCCGTACCCCCTCGATCATCAACGGCCCCCACACCTGATTCCATTCATCCGACTTGAGCAAAGACATCGAAATGAAACTGATCATACAAATCCCATGCTTCAATGAAGAGAAAACCTTGCCCCTGACCGTCGCGGACATTCCACGCAAGATTGATGGTATTGACGAGATCGAACTCTTGATCATCGACGACGGCAGCTCAGACCGCACAATCGAGGTGGCCAGGGAACTTGGCGTGGATCATATCGTCCGCAACAAAATCAATATGGGGTTGGCGCGTACCTTCCGCAGAGGTCTCGATGCCTGCCTGCACGCTGGCGCGGATATCATCGTCAACACCGATGGCGACAACCAATACGCTGGCCAGGATATCCCCAAACTGATTCGCCCCATACTGGAGGAACGCGCCGACATCGTTATCGGAGACCGTCAAACCGACAAGATTCCGCATTTCTCCCCTTTCAAGAAAAAGCTTCAACGTTTGGGCAGCGCAGTCGTGAGAAAACTCGCTGGCGTATGGGTTCCCGACGCGGTCAGCGGGTTCCGTGCCTTTTCACGCGAGGCCGCGTTGCGCACCAACATCGTGTCTCCGTTCAGTTACACGATAGAAACCGTAATCCAGGCCGGGAAGAAAGATATGGCCGTTGAATCCATTCCCGTCCGCACCAACCCGAAGACACGTGAATCTCGTCTCTTCAAAAGCATGCCGGCCTTCATCAAAAGGCAGCTCGGCACCATCATTCGCATGTATGCGATGTATCAGCCACTACGGGTATTTTTCTACCTGGGTACTGCGTTGAGCGTGATCGGACTGATTCCAATCATTCGATTTCTCTACTTCTACTTCTCCACCGGAGGAGGAGGCCATCTTCAGTCTTTGGTCCTTGGAGGCGTACTGCTGATGATGGGTTTCATGAGCTATCTGGCTGGTCTCGTTGCCGATCTGATCTCCTTCAATCGACAGCTCTTGGAAATGAACCTTGAAAAAGTCAGAAAAATGGAACTGGAGGAATCCCTGAGAAATGGCTGAAGCGTCTGACGAAATTCATCACAATCTCCACTGTGCGACCGCCTCCCGCACCCGTGGGCGCTGACTCGTTTCCGCGCCTGGCCCACGAGCCCGAGGAACGGTCTCGAAAATCCGAAAATTCATGGGCGACGAGTACACTTGGAAGAATCACGCATAATAATCTACTCCCGTTCCCGCCCCGTAGAATCAGGCGAAAAGAATCTACGCGGATCCTGAAGGCGCCTCTTCTCACTCTCGACGAGCGGATCCGGGCGATACAAATCCGTCACTTCCCTGAGCAATCGCGCTTACATGCTATTGACACGCCGAGGCGTAGGCCCGATAAAGCGCAGCGGATCGGGCAACAGCGCAAACGTTTTCGACAATAAACCTTGAAAAATCGCAACCATCAAACGAATACCTATCGCCATGAATAGAAACGGAATCACCCAATTCATTGGAACCCAAAATCCACAGCCATGCCAGCCCCAAGGGCCATGTGCGCGCTGCTGCACGTCATGGCGGCGCGTCCGTCCTGATGGGCATGCAACACTCATACGCGGGAACGTCCTCCAGGCGACGGTCCGCTCATGAAGAACGCATCCACCCCCGTCCTGGTGTTGGATGGCGACATGATACCGAGTCTTGCCGTCACGCGTTCGTTGAACCGCAAGGGCATCCCGGTGGATCTCGCCCACGCCGACAACATCGGCGAACGCCCAATCGCCAGCTACACGCGCCACGCGCGC
>Ga0256832_1002797_pt1 | contig 11914 bp, 7 predicted proteins | sample 134614metaG_FD_190534 | JGI IMG/M metagenome (GOLD analysis project Ga0256832, IMG submission 190534) | Hydrothermal vent microbial communities from Lau Basin, Pacific Ocean - 134-614 | ecosystem: Environmental > Aquatic > Marine > Hydrothermal vents | place: Pacific Ocean: Lau Basin | collected... | reverse complement strand
ACAAAGGCGGATTTGATCTTCGATTGAGGCCTCCCGCTGCATGTCGGTGGAATAGCGTGCGTAGATGGCAACGGTGGTCATCGATCTTCTCCCTGATCCGGCGGGGGCATCCCTTTCTTGGTTAGGTGCTCATAATCGAGCCTTGCGGCCATTCGCGCAAGATGGCGGACCAGTTCCACCACCCGGGGGTCAGGGCCGGTTTTGCCCTTGGAGGCATTGCTTCGCTTCAGATTGCTGTTTCTCCGTGCCATGCGGTGAGGATGGCGCAATGGCACGCGGAAAACCTCGCGCGATCCTTGCGGGAAGGTTCTTGGCGACTCGTTCCTTCCTTGCTTCCGTGAGCCGAATAGCCAATTTATTCGGCTCAGAAAATAGCTTCTATGTGAGCCGAATAAATGATATAATTGGCTCACGAGCGCATTCAACGAGGAGGATAGAGCAGGCGTGGCATATATCTGGCAACAGAAGGATTGGCCCAATTTCACGTGGGATAGCGAAGCCGTTGACCGGAATGCCTATGCCTATGCTCTGGAAGCCAGCAGCCTAGTTGGAGAGGTCAAACACCTGTCCGAAGAGAAGAAATCAAATGCGCTGATCGACCTGATGGTTTCCGAGGCGGTCTAGACATCGCAGATCGAGGGCGAGAATTTTGACCGGGAAGACGTTCGTTCATCCATCCGAAATCAGCTTGGATTGAATGCCACACCAGAGCCGGTCCGCGACCCGAGGGCCAACGGGGTGGCCGCTTTGATGATATCCGTCTGGGAGCACTTTGCCGAACCTTTGACCGAGAAACGGCTGTTCGAATGGCAGGACATGATCATCGTTGGCACCTATGCGCGAAGCACACTGGAAGTCGGTACATGGCGCACAAATCCGCAACCGATGCAGATCGTTTCCGGTGCCATCGGTAGGGAGACGGTCCATTATGAAGCGCCGCCGTCCTCGCAGGTGGGTGAATTCCAGAGCGAAGTGCAACACTCCCTGGCCGATGTGGTATCGGCTTGGGTGCGATTTCCAAAACGGGAGTGTTGCTTTTGTCATCCTATTCGCATCTTTCATCGGAGGAAAGAGAGCAGATCGCCATTCTCCGGGCCGCCGGGCATGGCGTGCGTGCCATCGCCAAGGCGCTGGGGCGGCATCCGGCCACAATCAGCCGCGAGTTGAAGCGCAACAGGCTGCCCTCCGGAGGGTACTCTCCGCGCTTCGCTGACGGAGCCTATATTGAGCGCAGGCAGCGAAGCGCCGTCCTCGAAGAGGACGAACAGCGGCGTGCCTTCGTGTGCGCCAGGCTCTCGGAAGGCTGGTCGCCGGAACAGATTTCGGGCTGGCTGAAAAGCGGCGCGGAGCAGGGCCTGCTCCCTTTGGCCACGGAGACCATATACGCCTTCATCTACCGGGCCAGCCAGGCCGGGGAAAAGCTCTGGCTCTATCTGTGCCGCCGCAAAAAGCGGCGCGGCAGGCGCAAGAAGCGCCGGGAACGGATCACGATCAAGGATCGCGCGTCCATCCATGACAGGCCGCAAGCCATTGATACACGTGAAGAAACCGGCCACTGGGAGGGCGATCTCATCTTCTGCAAACGCACCCGGCCTGTCCTTGTCCTTCACGAGCGCAAAAGCCGCTTCACCCTGGCCGCCCGCCTCACGGGCAAGAACGCCGCCGAAACGGCCGCCGTCATCATGAGCATCTTCCACCGCATTCCGGCGCAACTGCGCAAATCCATCACCTTCGACAACGTCCTATATGGGGAAGATTTTTACTGCATGGGTCAGCAGGTCAAGGGGCATCCGGTATCCCGGATGCCCTGACATATTTGCCCAGACGGCTTCTGCCGTCAAGAAGTGGTCTCTCCCATAGCAAACACAAGGTACGCGCGATGGCGGCCTTCACCGTCCTTAAGACGAGATCCGAAATCCCAAGCAGAAAGCCCGAACATTATCTACGAGGTCAGCAAACTGCCTCCACGGCTCCGTCAGAGAGGGGTCTTTCCGCCTGGGCTCACCCCCTCGAAGAAGGGGCGATAAGGTTCGCCGTTTTTGATCACGGCGTGTACGGTGCGCGCCATCTTGGCCGCGATTGCGGTGTAGGCCTTGCGGCGCAAATGAGCATTGTGCCGGTCTCGTGCAATGTAGCGTTCGAATTTATCGCGGAAACTGTTGGTGTGCTGGAGAATCGCGATCTGACCGGCCATCCACAAGGTTCGCCGAAGGCGAGCATTGCCGTATTTGGATATCCTGCTTTGGCCACGGAACATGCCGGACTGAACGGTAGCGAGATCCATACCGCAGAACTTCAGGAACTGGCGGTGATGGCGGAAGCGGCGCAGGTCACCGGCCTCGGCGAGAATGGTCATGGCATTGATTGGCCCGATCCCCGGGATAGTGGTCAGCAATTGGTAGTCCGGGTGATCAGACAACAGCTCGACGGCCCGCGCTTCGATCTCATCACGCTGCCGGATCAGGCTGCGTCCTTCGGCCAGCACGAGGCGGAACATGCGAACGGCGTCGGAGTCAGGTTGAACCGGCAGCCCCACAGACCCAACCGCTGTTGCGTAAATATCTGAAAGGAGGCGTTTTTTGGAAACCTTGCGGCCAACTACCTGCCAGGCATCCTTGATGAATTCTTCCCGGCTCATCGCCGATATCATGTGTGGAGATGGGTACTTCTCCAGGAATGCCAGGAACCAGCCGGAGCGCGAGCTTCGGTGAAATCGCTCCGCCTCGGGAAAATACAGTGGCAGGTAATGTGTCAGGATGCGATGCCACAGCTCGGTCTTCGAACGCGAGACGATCTCGTGGGTCTTCGACAGTTCTTGAATGTCGGCAATGCCGGTTACCAGCGGGTCATGAAAGAACTGCACGGCACCAATCTCCAGCATGTGCAAGATGACTTGAGCATCCTTGGGGTCGTTCTTGTCCCAGCTGTTGTGCAGGGCTTCGCGTGTCCTGGCCAATCCAACGGAAGACACAAGCTTCAGGTCGAACCCAGCTTGGCCAAGGTGATGCGCCAGGGGACGGTGATAATTGCCAGTCGCTTCGAAGCCGATTCGCACTGGCAGTTCGTAACTGGCCAGAATAGTGATCAGGCGATGAAAATCCTCCAGAGTGTTCATGATCGTCAATCGGCGGCGCCGTTTCTTGCCAGGGATGCCAATCAGGACCTCGTGGCGGTGCTTTGAAATGTCGATGGCAGCCAACAGAGTCGGAGTGATAGAATGCGTAGTGGTCATAGCCGGTCTCCTCAGCGGTGTGATTTATGCAAGACTACTGTTGAGACCTGAGACCCGGTTATGGCCACCCGCTGCGCTACTTGATGGCTACGCGTGTGGCCATAACCTCACTCAGCAGTGCTTCTTCCCGATGTGCTACGGAACCGAGTTCGCTCATCACAAGCTGCTGCGGGAGGCGATGAACATGACAACGTGGTTCTGCGACGCTTATGCCTCATGGCAAAAGGGCGGCGTGGAGAACGCCAACGGGCGTTTGCGTAGATGGCTGCCCCGCCAGCTCGACATCGACAACCTCGGAGACGAGGAGCTTCAGGAGATAGTCATGACCTGCAATCTCACGCCCAGAAAATGCCTCGGCTTCATCTCTCCCTTCCAGGCCATCCTCTAGGAGCTTGGCAAAGACATCAAAATCCGCTTTGCTTGAGCCTCGTTGCACTTCACGCTGGAATCCACCGATATGTTCCACGGCTTCGATTATCGCGCAGGTTTGACCGGCTCACCGCAGGAGCGGCTTGTCGTCCTCGCTGGTGCGATGGAGTGGGTGCTGGACATGCAGCATCGGGATGCGGCAAAGGAAACCACGGACGAGGGCAAGAAACGCGCGCATCGCCGGTTCAGTGACGCTGTATTGGCGCTATCCAAAGCCTATGCGCTCGCTGCCGCCAGCGACGAGGCACGCGAAATCAGGGACGAAGTCGGGTTCTTCCAGACCATTCGCGCGGCACTTGCCAAGAGCACACCGGGTGCGGGTAAGGCATCTGCCGAGCGAGACCTCGCCGTGCAGCAAATTGTCAGCCGCGCGGTTATCTCGACTGAGATCGTCGATATCCTTGAAGCTGCCGGGGTGGATGCACCGGACATATCCATCCTTTCAGACGAGTTCCTCGCTGAGGTTCAGGGAATGGAGAAAAAGAACCTTGCCATGGAGGCTCTGCGCAAACTGATCAACGGCGAGATACGTTCACAAAGCCGCGTCAACGTCGTACAGACGCGCGCATTCTCTGAACGGCTTGAGGATGCCATTGCCCGCTACCACTCCAACGCCATCACGACAGCGGAGGTTATTCAGGAACTTATCAAACTGGCGAAAGATATTCGCGCAGCGCATCAACGCGGTGAGGAGGAAGGGCTCAGTCAGGAAGAGATTTCTTTCTATGATGCCTTGGCCCAGAACGAGAGTGCCATCGAGGTCATGGGCGACGAGAAACTCCGCATCATCGCCCACGAGCTTCTGAACAGCCTCAAGACGAACGCCTCCGTGGATTGGCAGCATCGCGAGGCGGCGCGCGCTCGCATGCGGGTTCTGGTGAAACGTATCCTACGAAAATACGGCTATCCGCCCGACCTTCAAGACGCCGCTGTGCAAACAGTGTTGCAGCAGGCTGAAGTCCTTTCAGCGAGGTGGGCAGCATGACCGAAGATAAGGCCCTAAATAGTAGCCGTCACCTACGAAGTTATTCCTCGAAGACGTTGAAGGTGCTCTTTGCCCTAAGTGGCAACCAATGTGCGCATCCTGAGTGCACAAACACACTTATCGAGCCAGCTACCGAACAATCTGATGCTCATGTATCTGCACACATATGTCATATCTATGCGATCAGCACGGACGGCCCGAGAGGCAGGTCAGGATTAACTCAGAAAGAGCTCAACGCCCCTGACAACCTGATTTTGCTGTGTAGTCATCATCATGGCATTGTTGACGGTCAACACGAAAGCTATTCCGCTGACACGCTAAAAGAGTGGAAACAAGCGCATGAAGCAAATATGCAGAAACGCCTTTCCGTTGACCTTGAAGCCATTCAGCCTGACATATTTTTGCATCCTTATTTTCCAACAGCCCTCGTTGATCAAAAAATTGAAGAGGAAGTCGAGGCCCTTCGCAAAACACGCTTCTTCGCCGAAGTCGATAGGATCAACAACGCCCGCGTACTCGGTAGGCGACTTGTTGAAGGCGAACTAAGCGGCGGTACAGATGCCGTGCGGAGTCGCGCGTTGGCATGGTGCGCACGTTTGTTGTCTCCTACTGAGGAGCCCGACAAAGCAGAAGAATATCTAAAGCTTGCGAAGAGCCTAGGAACCGGCTCCGAAATAGATATTGCAGAAGCATTCATCATTTCGCAAAAAGGCGATAAGAGAACAGCACTCAAGGCTCTGGCAGGAATTGACTCACCGTCTGCACGGTCGGCAGCGCTTATGGTCGTTGCGCATCATGAGGGCGCGGAAGGCGCGATTGATTGGCTTGAAAAAGCCGGTATCGCTTCCGATGCCTTGGATTCTGATGGAAAATTTCTCCTTTTGAACCAGCAACTTGAACTTGGCCTATGGAATGCAGCAGAGGGGACCCTTGGCATTTTATCTGAACAGGATTTAGCCAACACGCCGGCGCTTCATCACACCGCTGCGATTACATGTTTGCTAAGAGCAGTCCCAGCAGAATTTCGCTCTCTTGTTGTTAAGCAGTTGCCACTGGATTCAGCGAAATTTCCTTTGGGTTCAGACGCGCCCTCGATGGAGGCCCGTGAGGCAGCTCTCCGTCGCTTTTCTGAAGCTGCGGAGATCGAGCGTCAATTAGACTGCCCCGGCATCGCATCGCTCGATGATGAGTATGCGCTTTGGCTTGAATTGAGGAATCCGGGGACTGCCGAAGCTGGGCGTAAACGACTTGAGGATAAGCTTCGTGATCCAAAAACGGCTCTTCAATTGGTCCCTCTTGGTCTCCACTTTGGAATCAAATTTGACCTCAAGGCAGTTGAACAAGAGATAGAGCAGAACATAGCCCTGAATGGAGGGATAACGCCCGAAGCCGCTATTGCTCGTTTTGCGCTGGCATTCACGCAGGGGGCGCCGAAGGATGTTGCGAGCTACGTTGAGCGCCACTTCGACGACCTGTCAAAGTTTCTTGATGAAAAGTTGTTAGGCGCATTACAAATCGAGGCGCTTTCTCGCGCAGGTATGCCAGATAAGGCTGAACAGCGTCTTTCGCTTCTTTTAGAAGGTGGACTTTCTGAAGAGGATGAAGCGCGCCTGAGAAACGTCATCGCGGAAGCCTTCGGTGCGGACCCGGTCGAGCTTCGAAAGGAACAGTTCAAACAGACCGACGCTCTAAATGATCTTTTAGCGTTAGTTGATGAGCTGCAAGCCCAACAAAGTTGGCATGAACTCCGTGACTTCGGAGAGATACTATTCGAAAGGACTCATTCCGTTGCCGATGCGGAGCGATTAGCGATAGCTCTTACAAACACCCAGGAAAGTGGCCCCCTTGTCCAATTTCTGAAAGTTCTGCCTGATCTTCGCCAGCAATCAGAAAACCTCCAAATGTATTATTGCTGGGCGCTCTACAATGAAGGGTGCCTCTTAGAGGCTCGGGCTGAATTGGCGAAGCTGAGTGATCAGTCGGATGACCCTAACCGCCGAGCATTACACGTTAATCTGGGAATTGCTTTGGGTGATTGGGCTTCGTTGTCCGCATTTGTTGCAGCCGAATACCAGTCAAGGGATAGGCGCAGCGCACAAGAATTAATTGGTGCTGCTCAACTGGCCCATCATCTGGGTTCTCCTCATGCGAAGGACCTTACCTTTGCAGCGGCCACAAAAGGCGACGATGATCCCGGTGTTCTCGCGACCGCCTACAATTTAGCGGCGACAGCCGGCTGGGAGGACGATGAGACTGTCGCCCAGTGGATTGAAAAGGCTGCTGAGCTTTCTGGCGTTTCTGGCCCTATCCAGAGAATTACCTTGCAGGACTTGGCCGACCGAAAACCGGAGTGGGATCGTCGCGAATCCGAAACCTTGCAGATGCTGGGCCGGGGAGACACCCCGATGTTTCTTGCAGGCGAGGCGCTTAACAGAACTCTTGTCAATTTCATGCTGTTTCCTGCGCTCGCCAATCTGTCCGAGCGCGATCCTAGGCGCAGAAGCGCTATCCCGGCCTATAGCGGTCAACGCCGGCCCTTACAGCTTGATACTGCTGCCGCGAAAGTCGGTATAGACGCCACCGCCTTGCTTACCTTGAGTTTCCTGAACCTTCTGGACGTGGCCCTCGACGCCTTCGACACGGTTTGCCTCCCACATTCGACACTGGCCTGGCTCTTTGAGGAGAAGCAGAAGGCGGCTTTTCATCAGCCCAGTCGAATTAGAGCCGCCAACCAGGTACGCGATTTGTTGGCGACACATGTTTTGGAAAATCTTGTTCCTTCTCCTGTGGCAGACAGCGAATTAGCCGCTCAGGTTGGCGATGATCTTGCGATGTTGATAGCTGAGGCCGAGAAAATCAGAGATGAAGATGAAACCCAACGTATTGTCGTTCGTCCCTCTCCAGTTCACCGACTCGGTTCCCTCATGGGGGAAGAAGCAGATCTGACGGAGCATGCTGGTGTGATAACTAGCTGTCTATCCGTTGTTGAGAAGCTAAGACAAAAGGGCCAGATCACCGCCGACGAGGAAAAGAAAGCGCGGGCGTATTTGCAGCTTCATGAAAAGCCTTGGCCTCAACAACCGGATATCTCTGATGGTGCAGTGTTGTATTTGGATGATCTGTCGATCAAATATTTTCTTCATCTTGGCTTATTAGACAAGTTGAAAGGAGCTGGCTTCATACCAGTGGCATCACCGGCTGCGGTGTCAGAATCTGATGCGTTAATTTCTTACGGGTCCATTGCAGACGAGGTTACTGAAACCATAGAACGCATCCGAAGTGCACTTAACTCGCGGATTGAGTCGGGAAAGATCACGATTGGCAGACAGCGCAAACTGGATCAGTCGGAGAAACAGTCGATAACAAACCATCCGACGGTTGACGCACTTGCCCTTGCAGGAGTTTGCGATGCCGTAATCATCGACGACAGGTTCGTAAATCAGCACGCAAGCATCGGTGAAGCAACTGGGAAAGCAGCTATACTTTCCACCTTGGACGTCATTGATGGATTGGTGTCGGCGGGCGCTATCACTCCCGATCAAAGGATGGAATATCGGACGCTACTCCGTCGCGCTGGCTATTTCTTCATTCCCGTTCCTAAGGAAGAACTTACTTATCACCTGAATGCTTGCTCGGTTACTAAAGGAAAACTCAGCGAGACAGCCGAATTGAAGGCTATTCGCGAAAACATTCTTCGTGTTCGTATGAGTGACTGGCTTCAACTACCGAATGAAGCACCTTGGCTCGATTCTACTATCAAGGCCTTCATCTTTGTAATGAGGGGGCAATGGATGTCTGGTGCTGACTTAGCCAGGGTTAAGGTCATTTCAGATTGGATCGTGGAGCAGATCGATATCCGTGGATGGGCACACCGCTTCGACGCAAGTGTTGCGGATGATATTGTTAAGACAGGACGCGGTGCTCATATCCTATTGCTGCTTATACCCCCTCTCGATGCTCCAGAGGATGTTAAGAACGCCTATTGGGAATGGGTGGAAGACAGCGTGCTGGAGCCAATAAAAGAGCAGTTCCCCGATCTCTATGAGTGGATTGTAGAGCGCCAAAAACAACAAATTTCAGAATTGGCGGACATGGACTTGGATCAAGGGGGGCAACATGACAAATAGTCCTTATGTTCGTTCCTCGTTGGCACAAGCCGCTCTAGAGCATGTGCCGCCGTTAATCCGAAAAACTCTCATTGAGCAGCGTGATTTCCGCGAGGAGTACGGTTTTAGATCTGATGCGGTCATCGCCTTTGGTGATCCCGGCGTATCGTTTCCGCGTTCTGAGCTTTTTGAAGCTATTCGTGTCGTGCTTGGTGATCGGTCTGAAGTCGTCGTTAGCGACACAGACGGTCGCGACTGGAAGGTCTTTGCTGAAGGGGAAGAGGAAGAACAGCCGCAGATTTTGATTTCAAGCGATGACCTGCGATATAATCTGCCCGATTTCACCGCGCTTTCCCCGGACAGCGCCATACGACTGCGTTCTCTCAAAAAAGCGGCCTTCGACGTAAACCTGCCAGCGAACGCGATTGTGGCCTGGCGCGGTATCCTTTCGGAACGCGGCCTAGAGGATGACGAGGTTGATCAGTTCCACAGTGAGTTTCGCGATACACCGGTCCATATCGCGCGATCAATACGCGCTGAAATCCAGAAAGGTCAGAGTAGCGCGTCGTCTCTGGTTCCTCCTTCTCGCCGATATTTTACGCGGCTCGTTGGCGAATACGACGAGAGTCCGTCTATTCGGGACTATGCAGAAGGGGCTGGAAAGGGCTTCATGGAAGGGCTGTTGGCGTGGCAGCCTTATGACGGATTCCTGTCTAGCCTGTTCCTTTCTTCGCATTCTGCGCTGACTGCCGAGATAGGTGTCGAACGTTTGGATGATAAGGATATTGTTCGCGCTTACGAATTTCTCGTAGAATGGGGAGACAGGCTCTCGCAATTGGGAGCTGTTGAAGTTGGGCTGAGAATCCTTCCTGAGAGGCCTGAAATTGAGCCGCTTCTTGTCCGTCTCGTTGAGGAAATTCGAGACGACGACCTTGATGGACCCACGAGCGGGTTCAAGCTTTTTTCGGCTCTTTTCGTTCTTGTGGATGGCGAATTATCCAGAACCCGGGTCTTTTCTGATGTCCCCCCGTTCTACAGGAGGTTGGCATCTTTAGCTCAGGCAGCTCTCATCCAACGTGAGACAGTGGCCGCTTCGATTGAGATCGATTCATTTTGTGAATGGGCCTTGAACATTCGTGGCGAGCAATTCCTTTTACAATCGCTCGCAGACATGCGTCTGGAGCCGCGTTGGAACCCTGATTTCGCTGCGGCGTCCCAGATGAAAGCCGATTTTCTTGGTCGCTTGATGATCGCGGGCAAGAACTATGAGGGAAACATAACCAGCAATGAACTACGGGAGCTGCTGGTTGGTTCAGAAGCTGGAAGCCTTCATTCCCGGATCGAGTTCCTTCGCCCATTTTTTCCGGGGCCTTTGGAAGGTGAGGAAGTAAACCCGAACGCGCTGCCCGATGAATTGACGGGGACAGTTGAGGCGCAGCTCAAAGCTGAGGAAGTTGGTCCGGCATCCTTTATTGCCCTAGTAAACTCCGCGCTGATTTTTCGCGTCGATCAAAGTCAGGTGGAAATGGCGGCTAAGGCATTGAAGGAAGGCAAGCATCGCCTTGCAAACTTGGAGGACCGGACTCAACTCTTGGCCATCTTGCACGGATTGGCAACTGTTGCTGCCGTGTCCAGAGGACCGGCCCTTGCTGATGAACTACGTATCCTCGTGCGCCGTTACAGGCGAGATGCACAATATGCTTTATCTATCGATGAAGCCTTGAGGATATGCCTTGTTGCATCTGCGAGCCAGTCCGATCTGAAGGATTGGCGAGAGAGTGTCGGGGATTGGCTCACGGAACTGGCATTTGAGGATTTTCAAGGCACAGAAGGTGAGTCCCTCTATTCTCATCTGCAATGTCTCTGTCATGTGGTGCCCGAACTTTGGGTTTCTTGTGGAAGAGCTGATGCTGCATTGGCTGCTTACAACGCTTGTTGAATAGTCTCTATTCACCTTAAGTTATTGAAAACCATGAGAAAGGCCATGGGCTGCAAAAAGCAAATCACGTCGGTTGTGAGCCCCCGCAACCAATGAGGCCCGCAACTTCAAGTGGTTGCGGGCTTTTTGATTCCGTCTATCCAGCGCCCGCCAGCAGGGCCAGAAGGATGAGGTTGAGGGTGAGGGCGGCCAGGGCCAGCCATTTCCAAAAGCGTTCCGGGTCGCGCTCGATGAGCGGGGCGGGGGCCTGGCGGGCGAATTTCGGGTTGGGGCGGGTGATGTCGCGCAGAAAGGCGCTCATGGCCTGATAGCGGCGGGCGGGGTCTTTCGCCACCGCCTTTCGCAGCGCCTGGTCCATCCACGGCGGCACGGCCGGATTGTGCCGCCGCGCAGGGTGATAGTTGGCGCGCCGCGCCTGGCGGGCGCTCTCCAGCGGCTTGCCGTATGGCAGTCTGCCGGTGAGCATTTCATAGACGATGACGCCCAGCGAATAGATGTCCTGCCGCCTGTCCGGGGGGGCACCCTCCAGCAGCTCGGGGGCGCAATAGCCCGCCGTGCCCAGCGGGCCGCGCGCGCCGGTGGGCAGTTTCAGCTCCTCCAGGGAGGCCACATGGGCGGAGCCGAAGTCGATGATCTTCACCGTGCCGTCCGTGTCGATGGCGATGTTCTCCGGCTTGACGTCCTGATGGATGATCTCCCGGCGGTGAAAGGCGCGCAGGCCGCGCACGATCTGATCGGCGATGGCCCGCGTCTCCTCCAGCGGCGGGGCGGGGTGATCGTCCATCCACTGGCGCAGGGTGCGGCCCCTGACCCATTCCATGCAGAAATAGAGAAAGCGCCTTGGCGCGCGGCGGCGGATGACGCGCGCCACATGGGGGTTGTCAACCATGCGGCCGATCCATTCCTCGCGCATGAAACGCTCGATATAGGCCGGATCGTCGGCGTAGTTGGGCGAGGGCGTCTTGACGATGACCTTTTCGCCGCTTTCCTCGTCCTCGGCCAGATAGACCTGCGAGCGCGGCGAGGCGTGCACCTCGCGGATGATGCGCAGCCCGTCCATGACGTTGCCCGGCTCCAGCGGCGGCGGAAAGGGCAGCGATGTGACGCGCTTCAGCCAGGTTGCCTCGTCCGGCTCGCCGGCGCTGATGACGCGCACCAGCTGGCAGGTGGCGTTGTCGTCCGATCCGGCCCTCATGGCCGCCTCGCAGATGGCGCGGGCCGCC
>Ga0256832_1002796_pt1 | contig 11916 bp, 10 predicted proteins | sample 134614metaG_FD_190534 | JGI IMG/M metagenome (GOLD analysis project Ga0256832, IMG submission 190534) | Hydrothermal vent microbial communities from Lau Basin, Pacific Ocean - 134-614 | ecosystem: Environmental > Aquatic > Marine > Hydrothermal vents | place: Pacific Ocean: Lau Basin | collected... | reverse complement strand
TGTATCCACGGTATCACTAGAAGTAGATATTGCAGTTGTAGTGTCTGCTGTTGTATTAGTTGTAGTATCGCTAGTAGTTGCTGTATCAGTTGCAGTTGATAGGGCAGTAGTAGTTTCAGTAGTGCTTGCTGTATCTGCTGAGCTAGTTTCGGTATTGCTAGCATTATTATTTTCTGTGGCGGTTTGGGTTGTTGTAGCGCTATCAGTAGCGGTAGATATTGCGGTACTTTCGGTACTAGTTGTAGCGTCTGTAGTAGCTGTTGGGCTAGCAGAATCTTGAGATCTTAGTTTTAAAATATCTGCATTATTTAAGCTTTTGGCACGGGCTGCAGCGATTTCATCAGTTGTATAAGGCTCGAGCCCAGTTGCATCATCCCAGTTGCTAGTAACATAGTTTATAACAGAAGAAATTTCAGCATCTGATAGATGTTTCCAAGCAGGCATGGCCCCATTAAAGCTCTGACCGTTTACATCTATTTGACCAGTCAGGCCATTTATAATTGCAGCAGGTAAATAATCACGATTATTTTTGGCATGGTTTATAGCACTGCCAGCTAAAGGTGGAAATGCTCCAGGTATGCCAGCACCAGTTGCTTGGTGACAAGAGGCACAATTAGAATTATAAACATCTTCGCCACTGACCTCAGCATTGCTATTGGTATTGCTTGGGCTCGAGCCTGTATTAGTATTAGCCAATACTTCATCAAAGCCGCGTTCTGCCACAATATCCATTGCTAAATCGATAGGAATTGCCACACTGCCATCTTCATTTTTGTGGTAATTATTAAGCTGTTCTTCTGCTGTACTAACTAGTTGCTCGTGTAAACTTCTGTCCAAATTTACAAATTTACCCTGAGGCCTCGCTGACGCTAATAAGAGCAAGCCTACCAAAGCTGCAATCATACCTACAGCACTTAATATAAACATAAGGCTGGTAGTTTTTGGGCTGATTAAATAGTCTCTATCTTTAGCCATGATTTTTCACCTCGATTATACCGTCTAATCTTGGATCATTTATAGGAACTATAGGGCGAGATTTTAGTTGGAAAATATAACTAGCTAGCCATATTCCACCAATGCCCGCAAATAGTGCTAAATCTAGCCATTTAAAGACAAAACCTGACCTTTCAAAGGCTGGGATTACAACATAGAAGGTATATAGTAATTGAACAAAAAACGCCCAAATTGAAACGATAGCAAGTGCTCCACGTTTACGCTTTACCCAGCGTGATATTAAAATAGCTAGAGTAGCAAAAAAGCCAAAGAATAATAAGAATAAAGAAACACTTTTCCATGGTTCTACAAAACGAGCAACATACCAAGTATTAGTTTCAGTAATATTATTCGACCAAATTATTATCAGCTGAGCAAAGTTGACATAAGCCCAAAAGATAATATAAGCCATCAAAAAGTTGCCCAAGTCTTGTAAACGCTTAGTTGTTAGGAGCTTATCTACGACGCTTTCAGTTTTTGCAATATAAATTAAACTTACAATTGCCAAGCTCAAAGTTGAAATGGTTTGAATTGTGATAAATATTGTGCCATAAATACCGCTGTACCAAACAGGGGTTAATGACATTGACCAATCAACTGCAGCAAGAGTCATAGTGACAAAAAACACTACAAACCAAGGTACAGAGGCTTTGCCCATGCGTAGCTGAAGATTTTTAGCATTCTTTTTGTCACTGTCTTGCTGAGTACCAGTTTTGACAAAAAACCAAGCTGACAATATCCAGAGTACAAAGTAGATAATTGCTCTAATAATAAACCAAGTTTGGTTTAAATATGATGTTTTAGCAGCAACTGTAGGATGACTAGCAACATATTCTGCGTGCATCCACGGGTATAAATGATTCATACCTAAGACAATTGGGATAAAAAGTAAAGCCATTATTGGTAAAACCATCATAGCCGCTTCTAAAGGGCGACGTATTGTTGCCCCCCAAGAACCACCAGCAATATGTTGGGTTAGTAATAGCGGAAAGCCGCCAAGTGATAAGCCAATCCAAAATAGGAAAGCAAATAAGTAAGCTTGCATAAAGCTAGTCGTATCAGCAAATGCTCCAATGGCTCCTGCTACAATGCCAACTAAGCCCACAATGAAGGCAATTAGTTGGACTCGATTTATACTTGAAATAGAAGCACTATTCATTCGCTTGCTCCTTCTAGGTTAACCCTATATTCACTAGGTATATCCTCTATATTAGCATGCTGGCTAAATTGTAAGGTTTTAATATATGCGGCAATTGCCCATCTGTCTTCAGGTTGAATACGTGAAGCATAGCTAAACATGCGTCCAAAACCATTTGTCATTGCTCCATAGTAGTAGCCAACTGGGGCAGCAACTAAGCGAGGCTCTAAAAAGGAAGTTGGCTGAGGCATGCCTTTTTGTACAATTATGCCGTCCCCGGTAGCTGTATAGTTGTGACAGGGAGCACAGTAGATGTTATATCTTTCTTGGCCTCTTTGTAATAATTCTTTGCTTAGCTCAATAGGTAGTTCGCTAAGCATGCCATTTTCATCTTGACCCGTTAAAAAACTACTGCTAATAGCCCCACGTTCTCGAGACACAGTGCCTTCTGGTAAATTACGGTTAGTAGATTGGTTCGCAAAATATGGATTAGCCTCGTTAACTTGAAATTTAGGCTGATCATACATATTGGCACCGCAAGCACTGATTAAAAAACCGAGGGCAATTATTAATGCTAAAAAGCTAGAACTCTTAAATAAACTCATAGCTCTACCTCTTCGACATAGTTGGGGTTTAGCGATGCTAAAAAATCTTTGGTTTTATTTAAGTTGAATTTTTGATCTTTTGCTTCTATACATAGTACAAATTTATCGTTTGTAATATTTCCTGACTTTTCCATATTAAATATCGGGTGATATGGTCTTGGCAGTCCGTTTCTTCCAAGCATAAAAAGACCTGATGTAAAAGCTGAGAACAAGATTGTAAATTCAAAGGTGATAATTACAAAGTTAGGCCAACTGTTCATTGGTTTGCCACCAGCATTTAGTGGGTAATAATGAGTGTTGGCATAATATTGCATAAAAAAGCCTGTGAGTGCACCTATTATTGCCATACCCAAAACTACCCAGCCAAGGCGAGTTTCTTTTTGTCCTAAAGCATTAGGTAAATCTTCGATTGGGAAAGGCACATAGGCATCCATTTTCTTATATCCAGCACTGCTTGCCTTTTTAGCCGCAGCAATTATATCTTCTGGGCTATTAAACTCGGCAGCTAAGCCAAAAAGCTCCTTGCTCATGAGTGCACCTCGCTATGTCCGTGGCTGTTGTCATGGTGTACTAACTCTTTCATTTCACTACTTGCAATCGCTGGGAATAAGCGAATAAAGAGAAGCCATAGAGTAAAGAAAACCCCAAAGGTTCCAAAATATAATGACCTATCCCAGAAGGTTGCATGAAAGTCACCCCATGATGATGGCATAAAGTCGGTGGTTAAACTGACAATAACAATTACAAATCGTTCTAACCACATGCCTATTGAAACCATGACAGCTATAAAAAATAGCCATTTGGTATTAGTTCGTACGCTTTTAAACCAAAGTGGTTGAATCATAAGACCATTAAAGAAAATTAGTAGCCAAAATGCCCAGCCATGGTCGCCAAACACTCTACTCCAATAAGTATAGCGTTCAAATTCCACCCCTGAGTACCAACCCATGAAAAGCTCGAGTGCATAGCCATAAAGTACAATCATACCGGTGGCTAGCATCATCTTGGCGGAGTTTTCTAAATGATTCATGGTTATAACATGTTTTAAACCATAAACTTTTCGCAATGGAATCATCAAGATAAGCACAAAGGCAAAACCTGCAAATACAGCACCAGCTACAAAGTAAGGCGGTAAAATGGTGTTGTTCCAACCAGGGAGTTGTGAAACCGCGAAATCAAGAGCAATGGTACTGTGCACAGACAATACAAGAGGAAACGAAACTGCACCAAGTATCAAGTAGGCGCGGCCATAGCGTTGCCAAGCTTTGGCACTACCAGACCAACCTAGGCTTAAAATTGCATAGAACCATTTCATAAAGCTATTTTTGGCACGGTCACGTAAGCTGGCGAAATCAGGAATTAAGCCAATGTACCAAAATAAAGCAGATACACTTGCATAAGTACCAATTGCAAATAAATCCCAATCGAGTGGGCTTCTAAATTGGGGCCAGAGACCTTGGGTATTGGGATAAGGTGCTAGCCAATAAAAGACCCAAGGACGGCCTAAGTGCAAAATTGGATATAAACCAGCATTGACCACCGCAAAAAGGGTCATAGCTTCTGCAGCACGATTAATAGAAGTACGCCATTGTTGCCTAAAAAGTAATAGTACAGCAGAGATTAGCGTACCAGCATGGCCGATACCAATCCACCAAACAAAGTTAACAATTGGATAAGCCCAAGCAACTGGCTGGTTATTGCCAAAAATACCAATACCGTGGGTGATTAGCCAAATAACTGAAAACAGCCAAAGACCAGCAATTGGTAAGGCGATAGAAAGACTTATCCACCACCAACGCGGGGTTTTAAACAAATCTCTTTCTAATGGCTCAGCTACGATATCATCAATACCAGCATAGGTTTGCCCAGGAACAATGACACGGGTTGTTTCTTGAAATTTTGCCATTAGCTGTGCTCTCCTGTCTCTTTAGTTAAATTAGGGTTAGGGTTAATTAGCTTAGCTATATAAGTTGTCCGAGGTTTTAGATTGAGCTCTGGAATTAAGCCATAATTTAAGCTACTGGCTTTAGTTAAGCTAACTTGGCTATTTTTATCATTGACATCACCAAATACGATGGCTTCCGTTGGGCAAGCTGCTTGGCAGGCTGTGACAATTTCACCATCATTGATTTTGCGAGCTTGGTTTTCAGCTGTGATATAAGCAGCTTGAATACGTTGAGTACAGTAAGTACATTTTTCCATAACGCCACGGCTACGTACAGTTACATCTGGGTTTTGAGCTAGTGATAATTCAGTTTGAGTAGTAGTTAGCTCAGCATATTGCAAGTAGTTAAAACGACGTACCTTAAATGGGCAGTTGTTTGAGCAATAACGAGTACCAACGCAACGATTATAAACCATGACATTAAGACCTTCGCTGTCATGATAAGTAGCGCCAACTGGGCAAACTGGCTCACAAGGTGCACTTTCGCATTGCATACAGTTAATTGGTTGAGTATAGAACCTAGGATTATCTATTTCTCCACCATAGTAGGTATCAACTCTTATCCAATGTAACTCACGGCCTACTTCAACTTGTTTTTTACCAACGATAGGAATATTATTTTCTGCCTGACAAGCTGATACACAAGCATTACAGCCAGTGCAGACATTCATGTCTATAACCATGCCCCAAGCATATGAGTCATATTCCCAAGCACCTTCATAGAGGTCACTTTCTTCATGCTCAAATGGGTGCATAAAATGTGGATGCTCAGGGTTATGTTTGAAATTTGCTAGAGTGCTGTTTTTAATGATTTCACGGCGTTCGGTGGTGCCATCAAATTCAAAGTGCATTTGAGCAGAAACTAATTTGTGGCGGCCGGCTACTTTGCTAACTGTAGCATTGCTCAGGTTAAAACCAGATTCGCTAGATAATAGAGGATATACATTTACCCCTACACCGTTAGCAATTCGGCCAAGATTTTCTCGGCCAAAACCCAAACCAAGACTAATAGTATTTTCTGCTTGGCCTGGTAAGACCCAAACAGGCACTGTAATATCATTAGAATTTGCCGAGATTTTTATTAAATCATGAGTGCTTAGATCTAAGGCTTCAGCCATTTTGGGGCTGACATATGCTGCATTGTCCCAAGTTAGCTTTGTAATTGGTTTTGGTAATTCTTGCATCCAACCATTATTAGAATAGCTGCCATCTTGAACACTAGGATCTAAGCGAAGGGCTATTTCTATACCTTTAGCTTCATTAGCTAATTTTGTAGGCAAATTAGCACTAAGGCTAGGTTTAAGAACTTTAGCAGCACTAGAAGATACCAGTCCTTGGTAAACTGTTTGTTTCCAAAAGCCAATAAAATCGCTAGCTACTTTATCTTTCCAAGATTGACGAATAATATCATAAGAGCTTGATTCACTGTCGCCCAACAAAGCTGCTAAGACCTCATGAGCAGATCTGCCACCATAAAATGGTGAAATCAAAGGTTGCATAATGCTAATACTACCGTCATAGGCTCGAGCATCACTCCATGTTTCTAAGAAGTGAGCTTCGGGTATATGCCATTTGACTAGCTTAGAAGTTTCATCAAAATACTGACTTAGTTGTAACGATAATGGGACTTTGGCCAAGGCATCAGCAAATTTCAAATTAGCAGGTGCATTATAAACGGGGTTTGCCCCTAGTATTAAAAGAGTTTTTACTTTGCCATCATTCATGGCTTTAGTAAGCTCAGCGATACTCTCTAATTGGTTTACAGGTTTAGCTTCTACGCTCTCAGTATAAATGACTGTTTTGCCAGCATTGCCAAGAGCATTATTAATGGCATGGACAATTGCATGGACTTCGGCAGGTTGTTCTGGGCCTGCAGTTACTATGCTTGCCCCTTTATTAGCTTTTAAGTCTTCTAAAATATTTTTGAGTAGTTCTTCGCTTGCTTTTGGAGCCTCAGCAGAGCTATTAATACCTAAGCCAGCAGCTAGGGCAAATGCAAATTCAGAAATTTTTGATGGGTCAAGCGGTAAAATATGATCAGCAACGGCTGTGGATATATTTGGGCTAGACTCGAGCATATACAAGCGGTTCATGTCATCATTGCCATCACGAACACGACGTCTATTAGCAAAATCTTTGCTATAGCGTAGTTTTGCTGGCCCAGTTCCTAAAAAGTCATCATCCAATGAAACTATCACATTTGCTTTAGAAAAATCATAATAGCTATTTACAATACTGCCAAAAGCCAATTTTGAGCCTTCTAGGGCATTGTCATTATGAAAGACATCATACTGATGCCAACTAGCTTTTGGATATTTAGCTAAGACCTGATTTATTTGACCTGCTAGAGTTGGTGAGGTGACAGTTTGGCTCAAGATATAAAAGCCTTCACCGTCAGTGCCTGATAGGGCTTTTTCAAAGGCAGCGCTGAGGTCAGCCCAATTTTGAGACTTGCCTGCAAAAAGTAGTTCCTGAGAGCGATCTGGGTCATAGAGCGCCAAAACCTCTGCTTGGGTAGTCGCATCAGTTGCACCTAAGCTAGCAGGATGATCTGGGTTACCTTCTAATTTGGTAGGTCGGCCCTGATGGCTTTCGGCTAATACGCCCATCGCATAGCCACCACGTGTGGCAGCAGTTGCAAAAAATAAAGGCTTACCTGGGATTATTTCCTCGGGTGCTTTTACATAAGGCACTATTTTTTCGGCTGGTTTAACAGGTCTAGCACAAGAGCTAAGACCAGCTAATGCCAAAGATGCGCCTAGCAATTTAACAAAGCCACGTCTATCAAACTTTGATTCTAAGGGGCTTGCAAATCTAGGAAATTCAGCTGACATGAATTCGTTAAACTCATCGGTCTCAGCAACTGCCTCTAAACTCTTCCAGTAGCTTTGACCTTGCTTGCTCTCGAGCTTTTTGCGAATTTCTGAAATTTTCAATTTATCTATCTGTGACATGTTGAGCACTGCGGCAATCTTTCTTCATTAATGTTATATGCCTCTACTAGCTCTTTACCTAGCTCTTCTTGATTAGTAGGAGCTGTATAAGACATATTAAACACTTCTGATTTTGGACGAACAAATTTATCTGGGTTGCGGTGGCATTCTAAGCACCAGCCCATACTCATAGGTTCATTTTTCCAAATACCGGCCATTTTATCTATAGGACCATGGCAAGTACTGCAGCCAACACCTTTGTTGACATGAGCGCTATGGTTAAAATAAACAAAATCAGGCATATCATGAACTCGCTTCCACTGAAGTGGTAGACCGTCGCCATTGTTACCCCAGCTATCAAAAAGAGGTTTTAGCTGTGGTGCGTCAACTCTTATTTGTGAGTGGCAGGTCATGCATGTTTCGGTAGGTGGAATATTTGGTGTATTTGATACTTCTACCGAAGTGTGGCAGTAGCGGCAATCGAGCCCCAGCTGGCCAGCATGCAAGGCATGAGAGTAATCTATAGGCTGTTTAACTGGTACTCCAACCATATTGTTACTGACTCGAGCATAATAGGTTAAAGCAGTAATGAAAAGGATGCCAAATACAACGCCTCCCCAGATTAACCACTTAGCAAAAGAATTTGAATTTGGTGGAAAATAATTCGCCATTAAGTTTTAACCAACTTTCTGTTGTGAATTATTAATAAATTATTGTGGCAACAAAAAATCTGTAGCCTAACCAATGAATTGATTATGACCACCTCCTAGGTAGTATTTAATTTATATCAAACATATGGACATTTTTTCCTAAAAAACGTCAGCATAGTAAACCTTACCAATTTATCACAGAATTTTCATCCCCCTGTGAGGACAATTGTCCTAATAAACTGAAAAATATCTGATATAGGACTAAATTTTAGAGCAGTTATTGGATAATTAATTTTGGCAGTAGTTTTTCCGTTAGAGAATAATTGCGTTTTTCAGCATAATCTATCATTTCTTGGATTCTAAGTTTTGATATTGGATGAGAGCGGGTGTAGCGCTGGACTAGAGAGTTATGTTCATTTTTTGACAGTTTTTTAAATAAATCAGTAGAGCCAGAGACATTACCGTATTGAGCTTGTACAAGCTCGAGCCCAAACCTATCAGCAGATGCTTCTGCTTTGCGGCTATAGCTAGATGTTGAAACTATGCCAACAACATTTGAAAGACTTTCGGTACTTTTGCCAAAGACACCTAAAATAATACTAGTTAGTAGGCCACGTCCCAAACTCTTTAAATGATCACGATTATGAAAATGCCCAATCTCATGAGCTAAGACAAAGGCAAGTTCATTTTCACTTTCAACTTCATCTAATAAGCCTTGACTAACTATAATATTACCCCCCGGGAAAGCCATGGCATTAAGAATCTCAGAATCTAAAACTGCCACCGAAAAATCATAAGGGTTCTCTGGCCAATGTTGGGCTAGCTTATCTACCAAGGCTTTTAGTTTGATATTAGGGCTAACTCTACCTAAACCATAAAAATTTTCTTGCACTGTGGTGGTTTTTAGCCCAGCAAACATAGCCTTTTCAGTTTTTAAAGGAACTAAGGGGGCAACAATATTTACAAAACTAATCGCAATAAAAAGAATACTTGCCAGTAAAATACTAAAGCCAACTATCAGGGTCGCAAACTCCTTTAATGGATGGACCTTAGAAACGTTAACACTCTCATCTGCAAATTTTACTTTATATTTCAAAGCTCAAGGCTCCCTTAATTAGATTAGCCAATAATACCGACTGGGTCATCTCTATTTTCATCTTCAGTGGCAAAACTATCTTTATTTTCAATATCATAGTTTATTTTTATGGCTGTACCATAAGCGAGTATTTCTACTCCAGCGGTTTGCTTGGGAGTTAGGCTATTAGCTATTTGGCTGGTATCCAACCTTAGGTTAATAATCGCATTGTAACCGCGGGCTTTGGCCTTTTCTTTTAAACGTAATACTGCCTCACGCCGAGCTCTATCCATAAGCGGTTCATAAGTGACAATATTGCCACCAAAATACTTGCGTAAGTTGGCTACAAAGCGTTTAAAATAATCTAGAGAAATAACTATATTAGAGGTCACGAGCCTAGCTTCGCTAGCGTCCCAATCGAAAGGGATATTTTCAAAATTGGTGGTTAGCATATTTATAAAGCCAAGTTCACGCATTTTTATTTTTTCATAGTGCCTGCGCTCTATTAGGTTGCCAGTTACAAAGGTTATAAGTAATAAAACCAAGGTGATAATTAGTTGAGCCATATTTTATTCGACTCTTACGGCTGTACCATAGGCAAAAAGTTCAGCTGCACCTTGGGCAATGCTACTGGTAGAAAATCTGACATTAATTACGCCATTAGCACCCATGCCTTTTGCTTGGCTTAGCATACGGCTAATAGCTTCTTGGCGAGCTTCTTGTAATAATTCGGTATAGTTTTTTAGCTCACCACCAACCATGTTTTTAAAACCTGCCAAAATATCTTTACCAATATTTTTGGCCCGAACTGTGCTACCTGTAACTACGCCATAAAATTCCACAATTGTTTTTCCTGGGATTGTTTCGGTGTTGCTTACTAAAAATTCATTCATGATTTACTCCTTGAATAGTAGACATTGTAATAGATATTAGCACTGTGAATTATTAAAGGTATAAGAAATTTATCAGTAATAGCAAAGTTGAATAGTTATTAGCCTTAGGGTTGAGATATTTTATCTACTTAAGTTTACAAAGTGATGCCTAAGGCTTCTTTGCTAGAGCTTTTTAAAGTCTTCTCTAAGTTTGCTTAAGTTCCTTTAACTTTTGGTTTCTAGCTATCTGTTTAAGTCTTGGTCTTTTATTTTCTGGGCAAGTTTAGTAGAAGGTTATAATTGGTTTCGCTATTATTTAAATAGGCTCGAGCCTAACCAAACTATACAGCTCTTTTACAGTCTCCTGATGGCAAAGTGATGTCCCAGGGCTAGTAGCAGTTGCACTGCCGCAAGCTACGGCTAGTTTTAAAACCTCGGCTAAGCTTTTACCTTCAGCAATTGCCACCAACGCCCCAGCCAACAAAGAATCCCCGGCACCAACTGCCGAGTCTACTTTGACCTTAGGAGCTTTTGCTAGCCAAGATTGCTCGCGTGTAATTAAAGTTGCTCCTTTAGGACCCAAGCTACATAAGACCATTTCAACTTTATCCAATAGAGCTTGTGAGGCTTCAATTGCATCGCTAAAGTTTTTAATGTTTCTATTTGTAAGCCGCTCGAGCTCATGCTGGTTAGGTTTTATTAAAAACACTCTATTCTCAAGCGCCTTTTTTAGGTTTTCATTGTCGGCATCAACCACTACTCTTATGCCCTCGGCTACCGCTCGTTTGCTTATCTGGCTATAAAAATCGCTATCCATTCCGCTTAGCAAGCTGCCACCCAATGCCAAAAAATCTGGAGCTTTTAAGCTAAAAATATTCTTTTTTAAGGCTTCTACTTCATCATTAGTCACTGAGGCACCAGGAGCTGATACTCTGAGCTGTTTATTGCTACTGTCTTGGATAATTGTATTAGTCCTTGTGCTCGAGCCTAAGCTATTAAACCAAGTTCTAACCCCCTCGGCTTTTAAAATATCTTCTATCTCATCACCAGAGCGGCCACCCACAAAACCCATAGCAACTGTAGGGTGATTTAACCTAGCGGCTACTCGTGATAAATTAATACCTTTACCACCAGCATCACGCATGACTTTCTTGGCTCTTAGTGAATCATCAAATTTAAAACTATCAACCAAATAACTTATATCTAAAGCTGGATTAGGCGTTATTGTATGAATCATAGTTATAGTCTAGTGCTATTAGCTAGACTTGTCTATTGCTTCTCTTTTCATTTCGCCCCATTTACCCTTTTTTTGCCAAACCTGTAGGCTGCCCTTTAATCTTTCAAAAGAAATTAACTGTCGGTAGCCAAAATTTTCCAAAATGCTAGTAAACATTAAAACCAACCTTGCTCCAATATCTGCATAGCGGTTAGGCATAAAGACCTCTATGGTAAATGCTGTCAAAGATGACAAGCTACCTCCAAAAATAGCTAAGGCAATAAAGAGTAGAGCAAATTCTTTATTTAGGGTGCCTGTTAGCCAGAAAAATATTGTCAAAAAATAGCCTGAGATTTCAATTAGTGGGGTCAATGCCTCAAAAAACCAAAAATAAGGCATGGCAATCATACCGATGCGGCCATATTTAGGATTTAAAAACATCTTATGATGATTGATTAAAGTCTCAATTAAGCCTCTTTGCCAGCGATT
>Ga0256832_1002795_pt1 | contig 11916 bp, 9 predicted proteins | sample 134614metaG_FD_190534 | JGI IMG/M metagenome (GOLD analysis project Ga0256832, IMG submission 190534) | Hydrothermal vent microbial communities from Lau Basin, Pacific Ocean - 134-614 | ecosystem: Environmental > Aquatic > Marine > Hydrothermal vents | place: Pacific Ocean: Lau Basin | collected... | reverse complement strand
TGGGATCAGAACCAAAAGGACCAAAGGCTGGAAGATAGCCTGCACTAAAATGCCGTCTTGTAGACGATCCGGGAATCACTTCTACAGTAACCTCCCCCTCAACAAAGGGAATTCCATATCCGCCTTTTGCGTTATCCGGATCGGCATAGCTAAGCAGATACGTTCCGGTGAATTGGGTATCTTCCAACGGGCAAGTCAATTTGCCATTGAAAGTAAAATATCCCTTGAAAGCGCTACCGCGAACAGTAGGAGATGAATTACCCGCAGAGAATGTTCTACCGTCATCCATCACCAAGGTCGTACTGAAGGCAATATTATCGCCAGCAGCAGTCTCTGATACATCGATGCCAAAAGCACTCAACATATCGGTCAAAGGAATAGTCATAACGACTCCTTTAAATCCCTTTTCGGAATCTGTAAATGAAGACTTCGGAATACGCTTGTATTCTATCTGATCTTTACTCACATTCTTTCCAATATACTGGGCATTGATGACATACTCGCTCACCAAAGTCCCCTTTTCCTTATCTACAAACTCCACCTCATACTTGAGTGCAGTGGAAGAGATATTCTTAAGATCGAACTCACCCGTTGTCAGCTTCACCAATCTCGGATAAGCTCCAATTGTAGCTTTTTCGAAAGTGAGTACCGGAGTTTTATTGGGATCCTTACAGGAGGCCAATGCTAAGGCAAATCCGATAAACAACAAAATATATTTTTTCATAATTTTATTTTTTTATTTTACAAATAATAATTCAATCATCTATTCCGGTCTATCTCAACAGCCCATCGGGGTTATTATCCCAGAAAACCGGAACGGATTGATCTGCTTTTTGTGTTGCATTTTGATTTAGGTTAACATAGACCGAAGGATACAAGAATGATCTTGGAAACTTGGTAGTTTTAGCAATAGCCGGGTCAATAACAGGTGGTATATTATTTGGCTTCCCTGTACGTCGATAAAGGTTATATCCTTCCACTCCGTTTCCAAATACGGCAATCAAGTATTCCTTCATGATCACATCCAATTTATCTGAACTATTGTCATACAATTCGGATACTTTGGCCATATAAATACTGTCTTTTACATCCAGATTATCAATAAAGGCCTCCTTGGCAGTTACTACTTTAGGCTTGCTTGCAACCACATAATCCAACTCGCTTTGAGGCATAATACCCAGTGAAAAGTCTTGTACCTTTTTAAGTGACTTGGAGACTCCTGACATAAGCAACGCCTTTGCATCTTCTCCCGAACCAGCCATTAAAGCGGCCTCTGCACGCATAAAGTCTACCCATGAAGCCATAAGGATAGGCTCAATACCTTCTCCCTTTGCACCAAATTTACCTTCTTGTTGCGTCTCTTTTGCCGAATTATTATCAAAGGCTCCTCCGGCTGGATATACACCGTAAACCGTACGGATGGGGCCATCCGGGGGAATCCCCTCACCATTGCCGTGGTCTCTTCCAAACCATCCATCTTTAGAGGCAATACAGAATGGGAGCCTTGGGTCCACTGCCAAATAATGGTCGAACTGTCCAACAGGAATGGGATCAAATGGGGTCTCCGTCAGAACACATTCCCAAATAGTTGGATCTTCATCCGTCAGATCCCGGTCTTGACGATAGAAATAAAAGCGCAATCTTGGGTCTTCTATAGAATCCTTTTCGTACAACATCAACCACATAAAGTAGTTGCTTTGATAATCCCCATCGCTGGACTCATAGGAATTGGCATATAGTCTGTGACGTGCATCCGGAGCGGTGCGATTGACGCCATACTTAAATGCAAAATCATCAAAATTTTCCAAACCACCATTATCTACAATGGCCTTGATCTTGGCTCCTGCATCTGAATCTACCAAACGGGTATTATTGTAGATACGAATCTTTAATGCATTGGCCAATGCCACCCACTTACCAATGTCTCCACCATAATACAAATCTTGGACATTTGGATCGGGAGTTCCAGTAGTCAAGTCCTTAATCGCCTCATCAAGCAATTTCTCTGCTGCTGCATAAACACTCTTGCCGTCATCTGCCTTAGGAGCTATCACTTTAGTCCCTTGACCGATCTCAGAAAAAGGTACATCTCCAAACATATCTACAAGCGTAGTCAACACATAAGACTCTATAATTTTGGAGGCTCCTACTTGTAGAGGAACAGAGAGATTATCCTTTGCTGCCTTTTCCACCAATGCCTTCACATCAGGAAGAATATGGGCGTAAGCTCTTCTCCACAACCTGTCAAATGTCGTGGGCTGAAAAGCATCTTCATAGGTACGACTAGAAGTAAATGCCAATTCTCTAGACATCTGACTAGTGGTAAACCAAGTTCGATAAACAAAAAGTTCGAAATCCAATTGGATGGAGTTGAATAAGAAATTCACATCCGCTTGCTCCGGTGACACGGCATTTGGATTGTCATTGATATCCAAATTAAAGGTGTCTTTGCATCCGGCAAAGCTCAACAATGCGAATATTACTAATATTAATTTTATATGTTTCATATTATTTTAAAATTTAAGTTAATCAATTGAGTCCCGTTAGAATGAATTAGAATCTAACATTAAGGGATACACCATAACGCTTAGCGGTAGGACCGGTTAAATAATCAAATCCTTGGCCGTTGCCCACTCCTAAACTCAATACTTCAGGATCAAAATTGACACCTTTAGGGAAATTCACCGCTTTGTACCACATATTTTGGCCGTAAAGCTTGAAAGAGAAGGCTCCAAATGGCGTGTTTGACAAGAAGCGCTTTGGCAAATCATAAGCCAAAGAAATCTCTCTCAAACGAATAGTCGTACCATCAAAGATAGAACCTTCGTCTGCTCCGAAGTATCCCGAGAACCATGCGTCTCCTGCATAGATTTGGATATTATTTTCCGTCTTTTCATCACTGGCAAGTACGCCCGGAAGTATGACGGGGAAGAAACGGTCAAACTCGGTATCAATGGTATTACCCCGCGCTAACAAGGTAGAAGTCGTTCTAGACCAGATATCACCACCGTCCCGATAGCTCAACTGTACATTAAGAGCAAAATTTCCAAATTGGAAAGTATTTATAGCGTCCAAAAGATAGTTGGGATTAGGATCTCCAATAATCTCCAATCCGCTACTTTCTATATATTCACCAGCTGAATTGACCAAGAAGTCGCCATTATCGTTTTTCTTATAAGCAGAGCCCTTAATCACACCAAAAGGCTCGCCTTTAACAGCAAAGTTTCCTAAGTTAGAGAATCCATCAATTACCACTTGATCAACACCTTCCCCTAAAGAAGTAACGATGTTCTTATTCTTCGTATAATTAATACGCATATTCCAGTTAAATGCTCCCATTTGAACCGGAGTAATATCCAGACCCAATTCTACCCCTCTATTATTAATCGAAGCAGCATTGGTTGTCGTATTGGTATAACCTGTAGAAGGATCCAACTGCAAGTCAATAATTAAGTCCGTAGAGTTTTTATTGTACAATGACAAATCCAATCCCAATCTATTGTTCAAGAATCGCGCTTCGACACCTAATTCGGTCTCTGCATGCTTCTCTGCAGTCAAATCACCATTACCGAGGCGGTTGCTCACAGTATTGGTATTAATATTGTCCCCTCCCTTGGTTATAAATCGTTTCGTTTGAGCAGTCAAAACACTTCGTGTTTGATAGGGATCCGGATAACCGGCAGAAGTACCATAGCCCAATCTCAACTTAAGATAATTAACTCCCATATCTTGCATTCCTGTCCAAAAATCCGTAGGAATAAATGAGACGCTTGCTGAAGGGTAAAATACCGAACGATTGGCTTTTTCTAATGTTGAAGTCCAGTCGTTTCTAGCTTGCAGTCCGAGATACAAGTAGTGCCTATATCCAAAAGTTGCAGTACCATACAACCCAATCAAATTACGTCCCAACAAAAAGGTACTTCCATCGTGGGAAGTAAAGTTGTTGTGGGTAAACAATCCATAAATAAACTGCTCCTGACTGGATTGATAGGTATAGGTTCTATTCTCTTTGTTTGTATTTAATCCAACAATTCCAGTGACATCAATATCATTTGTAAGCTGCTTGTCATACAATAAGTTGAATTGTTGGTCCAAAATCTGATTCAAACGTGAACCTGTAATAAAGAACCCCTTAGGTTGCTGTGAACCTCCCTTGTTCGTCTTGTAGTCATTGATCTGTGTGTACTGATCCAATCCCACTTGATATCGGAAAGTCAACCAGCTGAGCAAGTCATAATCTGCTTTGATACTGGTATGAAATCTATTAACGGTTTCTTCTTCCCAAGAGTTATTCAATGTCCACAATGGATTCTGGATAGCAGAACCTCTTCGGTAATACACCATAGAACCATCTACCGGGCTTTGGTAAGGCAAGTGTAATAGGTCTATACTTCGAGGGGTGTAAAGTACATCTGAGAACAAGGATACGTTGCCATCATCCGGTCCGGAGCCATAGGATACCGCTGCGGGTGGATTTCTCTTAAGAGAGTTAATATACTCTAAAGTAGCATTCAACCGAAGTCCGTTTTCTAACTTCGTTGATGCCCCCAATGAAATATTGTGCTTGCGCAAGAAGTTACTGCTAGGTCCTTTTGCTATACTTTTGTAGTCAAAACTATACGGATCATCGTCTAACTTCGCAATCGCATCCTTTAGCAATTTTTCATCTGCGAGATTAGCTGTAAAACCCTTATCGTTAGTAAAGCTATAATTCATCGCAAAAGTAGAGTGCTTAAAGTTTTTTGAGACATATAAACTTGTCGTAGAGGTATTTCCCTTCTGGAAAAAGTCCTCAGCGCTTGTGTAAGGCTTGTAGTCATAACGTACGCCTTGGAACTGAGGAAATGCAGACTCATATTTATCCTGGTCGAGAGGATGGGCGATTTGCCCTTTATCATCGATTCCATTACTGCCACGAACATCAAACCCGGGGCCCCAGTTGGAGAAATACCACCCGAAATTTCCGGAGAATCCGTTACCGTATTTGTTCTGATACTTGGGTAAGTTGGCGACTTGAGTCACTCCAAACGTCTGACTCAAGCTCACTTCCATTCCTTTATCAGAAGAAGATCCTTCTCCCGTTTTGGTAGTTACTAAGATAACACCGTTTCTTCCTTGCTCACCATAAAGTGTAGTAGCCGCAAGACCTTTCAAGACAGAAATGTCTTTAATGTTGTTGGGGTCTAAGTCAAGGAATCTAGAAGAAGCAGTAGCTCCCCCTTTAACAAAATTCTTATCCGTATTGGCCGCTGAATTGAATGGCACTCCATCTACTACAAACAAAGGCTGGTTATTTCCGGTAATAGAAGAATAACCACGGATAATAATGTTGGTACCTGTACCCACCATACCGGATGTCTGGGTGACATTTACACCGGTAACTTTTCCTGACATAATCTTTGCGACATCCGACTCCGGCTTGGCCGCTACAGCATCACCTGACAGGGATGACACACCGTATCCCAGCGCTTTTTTCTCACGCTTAATACCCAGTCCGGTTACAACCACTTCTCCGAGCTGTACTCCTTCGCTAAGGATGACGGTAATCATACTTGCGTCTCCCAGTTCCACCTCTTTCGTGTCATAACCGGTATAACTAATAACCAATGTGTTGACTCCATCCGGAACATTCAAACTAAAATGTCCGTCAAAGTCCGTAACAGTTCCTGCTGTTGTCCCTTTGGCAAGCACGCTTGCGCCAATGAGCGCTTCACCGCCATCGTTGGTCACAGTCCCTGAAATTGCTCTCTGAGCAAAGGCCATACTTACAGATAATAACATACCTGCAAAGGCCAATAATAATTTTTTCATAAGTATAGATTTTGGTTAAGAAATTCTCTCTTTCAATAGCAAAAATAGGCATTTTAAAAAGATTAACATAACGTTAACACAAAAAAGATGTGGCATTCCGTATAAGAATCCGATGAATGAATGTACACATTAAATAATAATAAAATACTTAATTAATTATATTTCTATTGTTTATATTCGATATAACAGATTATTAGGTATGAAATGATTCAACCCTAAAAAAAGAGCAATAATCGTGCAATTGCCGCCCCCCAATATTAAAATCAGGCTCAAAAAGTTGTTTTTCAATAAAATTTTATCGATTAGGGCAATCCTCTATACTTACACTAGGATAGATGGGAAAACAAGTTGCAAAACAAAAAAACATCCTTAACAATAGCCCGTTTCAAACGAGTAATCTCCGGTACATTTGGATGGTATTAGCAATACCGTAATACAAGGCGTCAGCAATCAAAGCCTGCCCAATACTCACCTCTTTGAGCATAGGCATATTCTTGGCATAAAACTGTAGGTTTTTAAGATTCAGATCATGTCCAGCGTTGACCTCGATACCGAGTTCGGCTGCGCGTATTCCTGCCGCGATGTGCGGAGCAATGGCCTCCTCTTTATTTTCCTCAAACTGGGATGCATATTGACCGGTGTAAAACTCTATCCTATCCGTCCCGGTCTCCTTTGCTCCTTCGACGTCTCTCAATATGGGATTGCAAAACAAACTCGTACGGATTCCTGCTCCCTGTATCTTATGTACCGTTTGTTGTAAAAACTCAAGATTCCCCCACATGTCCCAGCCCGTATCGGAGGTCAAAACCCCGGGCGGATCGGGCACCAGCGTGCATTGGTCCGGTTGGATCGCCAAGACCTTTTCCAAAAAATGCTCTGAGGGAAACCCCTCAATATTGAATTCCACACGGACGGCTTCCCTCAATGGAGACAAGTCAGCATAGCGAATATGGCGTTCATCCGGACGGGGATGCACCGTTATCCCCTGTGCGCCAAACTCTTGACAATCCACGGCAAACTGAACCAAATCGGGAATATTGCCTCCTCGTGCATTGCGAAGGAGTGCCACTTTATTGATATTAACACTTAATTGGGTCATTCATCCTGATTTTTACCTCAAAAGTAACAGTATTCCACAGATTCCTTCTACATTTATGCGATTTATCACTTAAAAATCGATGTATGAATCAAGACTTGCAGACAAGGCTTATTTCCGGAGTTGCAGCCGGCACTTTATTTTTGATTGCTATTTCATATCGCACGGGTTTTATCATGGTATTTCTGTTGTTAGGATTAATTGGGCTCTATGAAATGCAAAAGATCCTAAAAAAAGCCAAGCTGCCAAAAGGGTGGCTGGCACCTATTTTGTTCTCCAATATTTGGGCATTGATACGAGCCATCAGCTATGCATTAAAACCTCAGGAGGGAATTCTTACAGTTGGTCAGTTTGCTATTGTTACCGGATTGCTCTATTTGCTAACGAGCATCTTCGTTTTGTCTAAAACCCGTTTAAAGACGCATTCCCAACTCGCTTTGGCCACATTTGCCTGGCCGGGATGGTCATTTGCCTTGATGATTATGTATATCACTGCGGATGGTCTCCATAAATTTCCTCTCTTTCTCGGGATATTACTCCTGATTTGGTCCTCGGATATCACACAGTATTTCACCGGGAGAAAATGGGGGCGCCAGCCGCTTGCTAAATCCATTTCCCCCAAAAAAACCATGGAGGGTTGGCTGGGTGGATTAGCAGGCATCACCCTGATTTCGATTTTGAATTCCCTCTGGATATACCCGGCAATCTCTTGGGCGACATGGCTTGCCATAGGCTTGGTCATTTGGATATTTGGGACAGCGGGGGACCTCTATGAATCTGTCCTCAAAAGAAGCGTAGGGATCAAAGATTCCGGAGCCATCCTTCCTGGACATGGGGGCATTCTCGACCGGTTTGACAGTTTGGTTTTTGCCTTCCCCTTTGTGGTAATCATACTGACAATTTGGCCATGACGGTTTGCCCTTGGCATTTTGTATGCGATGAAGGCCAAAGTCCGGAGAACAATGCGTATTTTTGACAATATTTGTCAGGTCTAATCTTTTTTATGCATCCATTCTTTATTTAATTTAAAAATTTTTCATACTTTTAGGACACGATTTAATACTGTCGATATGTTCCATTACACTCTGAGCATTGTCTTTTGCATGAAATGGTGGAGTATAGAGGAAGCATTGGGTCACCGGCCGGACTTTACTGATAAAAACACAAAAGACTTAACCATTTCATACCAAAATGAACCAAAAAATCTACCATATTATACCAAAATAAAATAAAACAAAGAATCAACCATTTCATACCACAAAATAAGGACTATGGCCAAGGAAAAAGAAGTAACAGGATATATCTTCAAAGAGGAGTCTGTGAGTTCGTTAGCACACAGCACACTCCCCGGAAGTTACGTATTGGAGATTGATCACCCCTTTCCGGGGTATTACGGTCAGGATGTAGTGGATCACACAAAGCCTCGCTCTACACTTCTCGTTACCAAACAAAAATACACCTGGGAAAGTATCTTGCGTGCTGCAGATAAATTTAATAAGTTCCTGGATTTCAAGCTTAAAGCCAGCGCTTCCGAGATCGTGGACGGCAACAAAGTTCTTCATGCCATCCGCATCAAAGGCATGAATCGATTTGAAGACATACGCACCGTACAAAATGCCTTTGTCGAAGAGGGATTTTCTTTTATGAAATCGCGGAAAAAGGTCGAGAATCGAACTGTCTTGATAAAGCTAAAGAAGTTTTTTGGGTTAAGCGAACTGGCACCGAATATCTACAAAGACACCAACCAAGAGAAAATGGCCTATTGTGTCATTCCGCAGAAACCCAATTGGGAATTGTTCCGAAAAATCACAACTGATATCAAATACAACATTGTGGATAAAAATTATGATGTCTGCCTGGCGTCCTTTTATCAAAACGACTGTATTGTCGATGCATTGCGGGTGTACAAACCTAAGCTGGACCCCTCTTTACTTTCAGAAATCAGGTCGTTGTACTGCAAGTATTTGGAGGATTATTAAGCGTTCCATTGTAATTCTGAAGGTTTACTCTGATTGAAATTAAGGAATTACCTCCTTGTATATTATTGTCTTTGTGGCAACACCTCGACTCGTAATTAAAAGTTATCATCACATCTCTCAGCGCAATTAGATGAGCCCATTAGAATCAAATAAAATACAGGTATTCGAGTTGATGGCCTTTCCTCCTATTTCGTTCTTTGCCTACCTGCTACAGATGGGTCCCTGGGCGATTGAAAGGCACGAAAACTACAATAAGCGCTCGTACCGCAACCGGTATGACATCATGAATGCCAACGGTCGCCTTCCGATGGTCATCCCGTTAAAAAAAGGCAAGAACAATCACCTCCCCATTACGGAGGTTCGCATCGCAAAGGAAACGGATTGGCCTGCGCGCCACCGTCAAGCCATCAAAAGTGCGTATGGCCGGGCGCCCTTTTACGAAGATTATGCAGACGCGATTGTCGCATTATTTTTTCAGGTGGAAGACACCCTTTTTGAGTTCAACACCCATGTGTTAAAGGTTCTTTTGAATCTTTTGGGAATGAACGATGAAATCCGCTACACTCCCGGTTTTATTCGAGCATCCGGAGGAATTTACCAAGACAAAAAAGGGAGTATTTCCCCTTTAAATCCACTGGGACAGGGATTCCCCCATTACCAACAAGTCTTTAGCGACAGGCTCCCCTTTTTGCCCGATTTGAGCATCCTGGATTTACTCTTCAACAAGGGTCCGGAAGCGAGGTTATATTTGTCCAATATTAATCTGAAGGGATGAAGAAGAAAATTGCCGTTTTGACAGGTGCAGGGATAAGTGCAGAGAGTGGCATCCGGACATTTAGAGATGCCGGAGGATTATGGGAAGAGCACGATATTATGGAAGTCGCCTCCCCCTCCGGTTGGCAGAACAATCCAGAACTCGTCCTCGAATTCTACAACCGGCGCAGAAGGCATGTATTGAAAGCCACCCCCAACGCAGGCCATAAAGCATTGGTCGCCCTTGAAGAGGTCTATGACGTCACCATCATCACCCAAAATGTTGATCCCTTACATGAAAAAGCCGGAAGCACAAAAGTGCTCCACCTGCACGGAGAGCTACTTAAGGTGAGAAGTGTAGCTAATCCTGAATTGATCTACCCCTGGGAAAAAGACCTGTCTCTGGGGGATTGTGCCGAAGATGGAGCACAGCTAAGGCCACATATCGTTTGGTTTGGCGAATCCGTACCGATGATCGATAAAGCCATCCCGTATTTTGCGGAGGCCGACATCGTATTGGTCATCGGTACTTCGATGCAGGTATATCCCGCAGCAGGTTTAATCCGATACACCCTCCCCTATGCCCCCATCTTTTATATCGATCCCCACCCCAATATCTCCCACGAGCTCGCCCTGCGGCCCGCTCTGCGAACAATACGGAGCAAAGCGAGTAAGGGAGTTCCGGAAGTGGTAAAGCAATTGATGAAGGACGGAGGGGACTCATAATCCTCTCGACAAGACCCGGAGCCATTCGAAATAAATGTGTCTTTTGGGTATGGGGTTGACCATCTGTCAACACACAATCCGGTATTTTTTGATACGTATATATAAAAACTCCATATATTCGCGTTTGAAAGAGTGGGAATAGGCGATATTTCTGTACGAGCATATGCTCACTGAGGCCGATTTGTTTTCACCTTAACTACTTATTAAAATGTCTTCAATATATTAAATGAAGTAAATCAAACAATTACAATTATGAGGTTAAAAAACACATTTAGTATTTCCATTTTGCTTTTGGCCATTATGCTCTTCTCTTGCAGTAATAGCAAGGGCATCCAAATCAAAGGCCAAATAGAGGGTGCCAGAAAAAGTAAGGTCTTTTTGGATGAAATCGACCCCAGCAATATGACTAAAGTCATTTCCAGTGTCCCTACGGATGAAACCGGCAATTTTACATTTCAAATAGAAGAGCCGTTGCATCCGGGCCTTTACCGTTTGAGAATCGGCACTAACCAACTGCCCTTTGTCCTGGACGGTACGGAGAAAAATGTCGAATTTAAAGGGAATCTCGACCAGTTTAGAAAATATGGGGTATCCGTATCCGGAAGCCCATTGACCGAAGAGCTTTTTAGCATCGGCAATGGAGTTGCCACCCGCCAAATCGACCTCAAAGGGTTATTAGACCGTGCCAAGAGCGCCTCGAATGCACTTATCCCAGCTGCCATATCCACCGGTCTACTGGGGATGCGAATGGAATATGTCGACTTCTACAAAGACGTTCTAAAGATGTTAAAGGCACAATATCCGGATTTAACCCTTACCAAATCCTTTGAGTCGCAGACCAACAGTTTGGTTAAACAAGCCGCCCGCAAACGCGCCAGCGAGAAGGTCAAAATCGGGCAAGTAGCTCCTGATATCGCCCTTCCCAGCCCTACGGGAAAGATTTATAAGCTGTCCGACCTCAAAGGTAAAGTCGTACTCTTGGATTTTTGGGCGAGTTGGTGCGGTCCCTGTCGTAGAAACAATAAAGAGCTCATTAAGATATATGACAAATACAAAGACAAAGGCTTCACCGTATTCAGCGTATCGCTCGACGGCATAGATTCACGTATGAAACGGAGATTTTCCAATGAAGAGGATCTCAAGAAATACATGGAGCAAAGCAAACAGCGCTGGGTCCAGGCCATCGCCAAGGACAAGCTCGTGTGGCCCTACCACGTCAGCGACCTCAAGAAGTGGGAAAGCGAGCCTGCCGCCATCTATGGAGTACGCAGTATTCCGAGAACTTTCCTACTCGATAGAGAAGGTAAATTATACGCCCTCAATCCCCGCTACGATCTCGAAGAAAAAATCAAAGAGGTATTAGCGAAAGGGTAATTCCATTTTAGCTATTGTTGAGAGTAAAAAAACCGCACTTATAGTCACTAAGTGCGGTTTTTTTATTGGTCACCTCCAAAAATGAATTACAAAAAGTCCGTACAGGATTAAAGAACAATTCTGGAGCTATCAACACTATTACTACCCTAATGACAAATCAAGTCGCCCCCCACTAAC
>Ga0256832_1002794_pt1 | contig 11925 bp, 11 predicted proteins | sample 134614metaG_FD_190534 | JGI IMG/M metagenome (GOLD analysis project Ga0256832, IMG submission 190534) | Hydrothermal vent microbial communities from Lau Basin, Pacific Ocean - 134-614 | ecosystem: Environmental > Aquatic > Marine > Hydrothermal vents | place: Pacific Ocean: Lau Basin | collected... | reverse complement strand
TAGGGCATCAAAATAGGCTGTAATTCCCTTAAAATAGGCACATCCGTCCCAGAGCACCTTTTTTTCTTCATTCGTCAAATCTTCGTAAGGACGATGTATCGGAAAGTCTATTTGTTCTGCATTATCTAATATTTTTTGCAGCCATTTTTTGCCTTTGACACCCCGCCAAGGCGCAATCGCTCCTTCATAAATAGACAATGTCCTGTCGGGAAAAACCTTGCTCTCGGAGATACCGATTACTTGCCCATAGCCTTCACAAACCGGACAAGCCCCAAACGGATTATTGTAGTTGAATAATTGGACAGAAGGGGTGGGAAATTCAATCCCATCCAACTCCAGCCGATTATTAAAAAGTTTTTCTTGCTGACCGATGACATCAACAATACAATGTCCTTCACTTTCGTAAAAAGCGGTTTGTACGGAGTCTGCAATACGTTTTAGATGGTCTTCATCCGCATTATCTACGGCAAATCGGTCGATTAAAATACGCATTCCCTTGCGGGCAAAATCACTTGCCGGTTTATCGAATTTTATCTTTTTATCTTCTAAAAAGTCTTCGATATGGTGCAATTCTCCTTTCCACTGCAAACGGGTATATCCTTTTTGAATATGTAATTCCAATTCTTTTTGGAGTGTACGGTCTTCATATTTTTGGTGCAAGCCGATAAAAAGCTGGACTTTAGTCCCATCCTTCAAAGATGTGATAAAATCAACCACATCAGTCACGCTATGCCTTTTCACTTCTTTACCCGAAATGGGCGAAATTATTTTCCCGATACGGGCATAAAGCAAACGCAGATAATCATAAATCTCCGTCATAGAACCGACTGTCGAGCGGTTATTTCCGGTAGTGACTTTTTGTTCGATGGCGATGGCCGGGCAAATACCTTTGATGTATTCGACTTCCGGTTTTTTCATCCGCATCAAGAACTGACGTGCATAAGAAGAAAGACTTTCGACATAACGTCTTTGGCCTTCTGCAAAAAGGGTGTCCATCGTGATGGTGGATTTGCCTGAGCCGGAAACACCGGTGACCACGACCAATTGATCTTTGGGGATGGTCAAGCTGATATTTTGCAGATTATTTCCATTAGCCCCTTTGATGTAGATGTTGTTTTGGATATCTAATACCGGTGGCTGCTCTTTTTTCTTTTGGCTCATGGAGCTTTTTTTGAAGACATTATTCTTTATCCGCCTTTGCTTTTTGATGACCGACTCGCATGAGCATACTGGTCTCAAAGACCGTAAAGATGGCATAATTCAGTAAAAAGGGTAGAACAAACCAATTGGATTCAGGTTGTGTAAACTTAACAAATACAACTATAAAAGCCACCGACAAAGCAATCTTAAAGCCGGATAAAACCTGAACGATACCAATGTATAGCCCCTTATTCGGGTGATTGGTGGTCATAATGGCCACGATGTATTGTATGAGCGTATAGCCCAAGAAGAAAACCAAAGAGCCAAAAATAATTTTTTGAAAAGGAGCTTCTTGGGGCAACTGTGACAGTCCATAGTTGACTACAAAGGCGATGAAAGAGGTGATGAAAAGGCCTTTGATAAAAGATTTATGACTCATTTTTTATCCAAGTCTTTGATTAGTTTAAAGATTACACCGACCAAGGCCAACAGCACCAAAGCGGCCGTAATCAATGGACGCTCGGTCTCAAACTTTTTGTCCAACCATTGACCACCTAGAGCCGCCACAAACAAAATACCAAACATTTCGGTGGCTAAACCCATGTACCGCCCATAGAATTTGATGCTATCTTTCAGATTCTTCTTGTCTTTCATGAACGTCCTACCCGTAGGATGATTAGTTTAGGACTTTCTCCTTGGGTACAGAAGGAATAGATTGACCGCCCTTGGTCATCTTACAAACAACATTAAACACCGCTCCGGGCTGCACAACCAAAGTGGCCGTATAGACATCTCCGGAGATAACGGCGTTTTCTTTCACAGCTAAAGAATCTGCAACTCTTAATTCGCCTGTAAATTGACCTTCGATAACAGCACTCTGACACTTGATGGTGCCTTCCACACTACCGGTAGGGCCGATAATGACTTTAGATGTACAATTCAGCGTCCCTTTGATGGTGCCATCGACTCTAAAATCACTGTCTGCATTGATGGTACCTTCCAAATTGGTCTGATGGACTAAACTGTTTAAGCCGCCTGCATTTTTCGGTGTATTCGTTAATTTCTTGGCTTGCGGCGCTTGCTTTTTCTTCTTGCTTCCAAACATGGCTGATATTTTTTGCTAAGGTACAAAAAAAGTAGATAACTACTCCGCATGAATGCTTTTGAGATAAAAAATAGCTCATTTTTAGCCCAAACAATTCGCAATGAGTAATTACAAAAGTAGTATTTTTCCGAAAGGTCTCAAAAAAAATCTCCTTTTACATACAGACCCAACCTACTTTTTGGATTGGGGCGGCAATACATAGCAAACAGCCTATTGAATGAAAAATTGCGAAAAGCCGTATATAAGTGAATTTTTTATGGCGCATGGCTTTAGGCCAAGATGACAAATTGGCTTACAAAAAAAGCGCTATCACATTTATGCAATAGCGCTTTTTTCGACGACGTATCGTACTTAGAAGTGTGGGCAATAAACCCCGCGACGTTCCGGGCCACAAATTTTGTAAGCCAAAGAGAACTCAAAGGCTCCATTACTATTGGTAGCCGTTTTCAAAGCGGAAGTATTGATATCATAACTAAAACCAATTGAAAACTGATCATAATCAAATCGTGTAGTCAGAATCAAAGCATCCATGTGTGTTTTCTTTTCCAGCTTATTGGCGATTCTAGCCCAAATACCAAACTGTACGGCTTGATAAAAGAACTTATTGTCCCCAAGAATAAACTTGACATTGGTACCACTATTAATTTCCATACTAGGCCCTTGGAAGAAAGCGACTGCTTTGGGCCCTAACCCAATACGCTCTGACATCATAAACTCACCTCCCAAGTGTGCAGAAATCTTAGAATACAACGGTACTGAAGACTCATCATTAAATGAGACATTTGCCCTATTCACGTGGCTATAAGAACCCCCAATGTGGAAGTTACTCATCTCGTCAAAGACAGAAAACCACATAATTCCGGCTCCGGCATCCAAGAATCCAAATTGGTCTCGCCCCCAATTTTCATAGCTTGCAGCCGTAGGGTCAAAGCCTCCGTTACCGTCGTGCTGTGTACCCCAGAGTGCTTTTTGGAAATCTACACTTCTTTGAGCATACCCGACTTCTGCCCCTACCACAAAGTAGTGTGCTTTTTTTCTGTATCCGCCCATTTTTTTACTGTAAGAACCGGACAGCTTGGCTTGCATGGTGCCAAATTTTAAGGAACCGGCTTGGTCTCTCCACATCGTAATTCCGGCGCCGAAATAATCACTCCGTCCTACGGGAATTTTTTGATCATAAGAAACCGAGAAGGTAGAAAAAGCCTTGCTACGCAGGATGCTGCCCCATTGGTTTCTATAATTACCGCTGATACGGCCGTTACAATTCATCACACCTGTCATGGCAGGGTTCAAATTAAGGGGAGAGAGATAAAATTGAGAGAAGTGAATATCCTGCGCTTGAGCACTTAGGCCAAAGGCCAACAGAACAACCAATAAACCAATTTTTTTTGTTAATTTAGCTATCATCATCTTTTGTTAGTTGAGCGGTTTGTAATCGTTATGATACGTCCAAAAGGGATTTTGTTGCTTGGAAAAACGACTAAAACACAGTTTTGTTTGTTTAATTATCCGAGCATTTGCTTTTCCGAAGTGGCTAAGATAATCATTTTTTTTTATTTTGACTGTTAAAATGATAAAATGCGGTTCTAAAAGTCTGAATTTAACCAAACACAGCCATACTTAGAAACCAAAATATTATCCAACCTGTCTGCTTCCTTCAAATGTTCTTCGATATAAGTCCGAGCAGTCTCTTGCGAGAAATACTTGTCATAGGCAGTCCAACTGAGCATGATGGCGTCATCTTTCACTGCTAAACGAATTTTACCGGGCTCATTATTTTGCAAAAGCAAAAAAATCAATAATTTATTGGAAGGGTCTTTTGGAAGGGAGCATAACACGGCATCGCCAAAGATAAATCCACTCTCTTTGTCATAGGCTATCGTTATATGAGCGCTACCGTTCTTTAGTTTCCACAAATTTGATGCCACATAACAATCTTCTTGTGGATATCCCAATTCAGAAAGAATCTGGCTAATCACATTCACGATTCCTGTTATTTTCTTCATATTGGTTTTTTCTTATTTGCGCGTAAAATTTATCTCGGCAATCATCTCTAAATAGGTTTTACAAAAATTCGCTTCAGACTTAAAGCTCAACATAAAAACAGGAGCTGTCAAATAGGGAAATTCTTTATCATAGCCACGGATGACTTTTTTAACTTCCTTCTTTATTGGTGTGGGCAATAGACGCTGATCACGAAATACAACATCGACGTAGCCCAAATCCTTAAAGAAGTGATCTTCACGAATCCGATAGTACAACAAAAACAAGGCCTTGCAAGGGGGTGGAACAATGAAATTAAACAATAGATAACCCACAATAAAATCAACTATCGCAACGGCATAATCCATATACTCGTTTTCCAAATACCAATCCATGGTCGGAAGCTCAGAATATATGGTATCCCGAATTTGGGCAGATTGAATGACCGGATTAAACCCAAAAGTAGCATGTGTCCGGTACAACTCTTTCAACACTTCGTCCTTGGGTAGTAGAAGAATTTCTTCCACAATGGCTTCTATTCTTTGATTATCCTTTACCGGGTCATTCGTTTGGCTTGAGAAAGCCATGGCATCCATCTTTTCAAATTGATCCATCAAGTAGCCTTGCGGCCGAACCAAAAAATCTAATTTATACACTGCTGCCAACAACAAATAGCGATAAGCGCTGGGATACCTAGTGACATCTATTGCACCTTCGGCTTTGGCCACTATTACCTTTCGGAAAACAGATTGGATATAATCAAAATAAACATCTTGTACATGCTCCGCAATGGGCTCATGCAATGCTTGATAAAACGGCCCTTCCAATCCATATTTGCTAAAAATCAAATCATCCTTTTTATCTGCGGCCAAGGCTAACTCTCGAAGGACATAGTACAATTTATATGGAGACGTTGTTTTGGCCGGAAGGTCAGCGATAAGCACTAAATCCTTTTCACCTTTTGGGGTGGCCGCTAAAGCAAATTTGCAAAACTTGAGATTATAGTTTTCTTGTAAAAGCTCAAGTAATAGGGCAGAAGGGAATTCGGACTTAGTCGCTAAAGTCGCCTGACAATGGATGGTTTGGGCATTGATACTACCTATAATTTTCTTGGAACCTTGTATCATCTCAAAGTCCATAACGCCATGAATCTGGCTCACCTTGATATTATTCTCTTTTTCATTGGACAAATACTTAAAAAAGAGCTGAAAAGCCGAGAATCGCTTCCCCTTGTCAAACAGAACTAGCGATTCTTCCCAAAAAAGATATTTTTCTGCCGGCTTAAACGCATCACTAAACCGCCCAAAATTTCGTATTTTGAACTCCGATTGCGTCTTTTTATCCTTTCTCCGAAATGAGCCAAACCAATTCATTTGCTTTTTTCTTGTTGCAGCAAATATACATAGAACGAATGGGTTCAAACGAATAAGTTGCTATTTTTATAGTGGACATTTTCTTAAGTTGAGTAGTGAGTGGTGAGTAGTGAGTGGTGAGTAGTGAGTGGTGAGTAGTGAGTGGTGAGTAGTGAGTGGTGAGTGGTGAGTAGTGAGTAGTGAGTAGTGAGTTCGTTGAAGCTTTTCAAGAAAGAAAAAATCTGCGAATATCTGCGGGATTAAATCTGCGAATATCTGCGGGAAAGAATCTGCAAAAATCAGCGCAAGTCAGGGCGAAAAAGAAGTCTCAAGCTTTAACCAAAGGCTAGCTTGGTAAAAGCAACGAAGTCAGTCCCCAATATTCTAAAGCGGCTTAGAGATTCCCAACAGACGAATGATAGATGACAGCCGTCAAAACTTGTCCAACTGCATGGATGGTCTTTTTATCGATTGCCGTAATATCATCATGCTGAGTGTGCCAGTGCGTCGGAAAGAGCCCATTTCGACGATTGATTATATCCATCATCGGAATTCCGGCAATCTTATTCACAAAGAGATGGTCGTCTATCAAAGCACTGGAGCTAATATTTTGAAAATACTGTTTGTACCCCATCGCTCTAGCAAGACTCCACACCTTAGTCACGTAGGGGCCGGCATAGACTTGAGAGACTTTATCTTGGGCAAAATAAGCATCCTTTCCCCCCACCATATCTAATAAAATACCAAACTCCGGCTTATAATCGGGGTCGGGAAGGTTTTGAGCCCAATATTGCGCCCCTTGACACCAAGTACTGGTAACCCCATCTTCTTCTTGGTCTGTCGCTCCTTGGTCTTCGACATCAAAAAGAACAAAATCGACTCCAATATCGGCCGGAGAGTCCCGCAATACTTGCGCAATAGCCATAAGGATGCCGACACCACTGGCACCGTCATCGGCTCCCATGACCGGCTTATCTTTTACTTTTTCATCCTGGTCTGAGATATAACGGCTGTCCCAGTGAGAAGCCAACACTAAGCGGTGACTTTGTTCCGGCTTGTAGGAGGCAATAATATTAGTCCCGGTATATTTTTCACCCAAGGGGCTGGAAGCATCAAAATCTTGCTCTGTCACTTTTAAACCTAGACCCTTAAAGTAATTAACCAACCATATTTTGGTTTTTTCATGTGCAGGTGTACCGGGCACTCTTGGTCCAAAGGCCAATTGCCCCTTGATATTTTTATAAGCTAGCTCCGTATCAAAAGAAGGAATTTTTATGGGTTTCTTGGGTTTGGGCTGGGACGTCGTTGTTTGGGGAGTCACCGGGGGTTTGGGCTTAGGATCTGTCTTACAGGATGAAAAAACAACCAAACCTGCCAATAAGGCTATCAAAATCTTTCTAGTCGAGCGCATAATCAAACAATTTAGGGTCAGCACTGGCAAAACGAATAAAGTAAACTAAAATTACTTCCACACAAAGGTATTAATTATTTGGACAGCATCATCTTTTAAAAATTGATAAATAGGCGCCAACGAATCCGGATCAATCTGAGTATTGAGATAAAGTGACCCCCGAATAAAATGCTTGTCTTCGTCGGTTAGATAAAACTCTAAAGGCGTCGCTGCAGGCCCTGAAATATCAAAGAGCTTGCCTATAAATTGACCTTCTTTCTTAACCGGAATCTCCTCGATAAAGTTAGCCTTTTGGGTATGCTCATTCGCCATTCGATAGACATCCGTTAATAACTTATCATAATACTCCTGATTCGGTATCGGATAATAAGTTAAGTGAATTTTGGCATCAAAATCCGAAAAATACATATCATACCAGCAATCATTAGGCACCGGCTTACCCATAAACTCCGTATTTCGAATCATTTTGGCGTAAGCCGGATAATCAAATTCATAAGGACAACCGGCTTCCGCAAAATGCTGTTTTTCTCTTTTGGGATAATTCACCTTGGGATAGGCATGCGGCTTAGGGACAAAAGCAGTATCATCATTTCCACATCCCCAAAGAAGGAGCAACACAAAAAAAGGAAGGATTTTTTTTAACATTTTAATATTTTTTAGGGGATTGGTTCGCTTAGTCTGCGTCAAGCCTAATGTCTAACGCTCTGAAGGCACATTTTCATCTCCGTTTGGCAAAATAATTCGGATTTCACCGATTCGCCTTTTCCCCATCGTTAAGACCTTAAACTTAAAGCCCTTGATTTCGATTTCGGTTCCTTTTTTAGGAAAATCTTTTAGGTCTTCCAATATCATACCCGCCAAAGAATCTGCTTCATCCCGCACATCATCAAAAAAGTCCCCGTCAATATGAATCACTTTACAAAAATCACTAATCAATGTCTTGCCATCAAATACATAAGTATGGTCATTGACTCTTTTGTACTCTATTTCATCGTCATCATCAAATTCGTCTTTGATTTCTCCGACGACTTCTTCCATAATATCTTCTAAGGTAATAAGCCCATCCGTAGCGCCATACTCATCAATAACAATGGCCATGTGTATCCGTTCCTCCTTAAATTCTTTAAGCAAGTCACTGATAAGCTTAGAATCGGGCACATACTTCACCTCTGTACGCACAAGTTTTTGCCACTCAAAATCACCTTTTTCATGAAAATGACCAATCAAATCCTTCACATAAAAAATACCCTTTATATTATCCAACTCCCCTTCATAAACCGGCAGTCTTGAAAACCCGGTTTCTTTGATGATACCCAAAAGCTCATCAAAGCTCATTTCCACATCGACCGCTTTAATCTCAATACGCGGTTGCATGATTTCATTGACCGTCACATCTCCAAACTTAACAATACTTTTTAGGATGCCGATTTCATCTTTCGTAGAATTAGACGCATTTGTCGTTAAATCAATGGCTTTGTCGATTTCTTCTTTGGTCATGTTATCGTGTGACGATTTATCCGATAATTTTCTTTCGATAAAAGCCCCCAAACCGACAAGGCCGGCAGAAAGAGGGTGTAGAAACTTATCCAAAAAAGCCAAAAATGGGGTCATCCTACGAGAAAACTGCTTATAATCAGCATAAGCCAACACCTTTGGCATGACTTCACCCATCAAAACCAAAAGAAAAGTAACCCCAACCACGGTAATCGCAAAATTAATCCCTTCCGCTACCGGCACAACGCCCATTTGAAGGTGTAACTTTTCAATTAGACCGGACGCCCACCCCTCTGTCAAAGTGCTCGGCAATACCTGTCGAATAAATATTTCCGAAAGAACAACAATGGTGATATTTACAAAATTATTGGTAATTAGAATGGTCGCCAACAAGGTTCTAGGAGCCTTAATAAGTTTATATAGCTTCTTACTTCTAGGGTCGTCTGCCTGCTCTAACTCACCGATATCAGATGGATTATAAGAAAAAAAAGCAATTTCCGAACCGGAAATCATCGCAGAAAGAAGTATCAACACGACCAAAGCTAGGATACTAAGCATAACAAAGGTATCCGGCTGTATCGCTAGAAAAAAATGACTAAAGCTCTGAAAAGGTTCAGGATCCAAGTCCGTTCTGGTTCGTTAAAAAATTACTGCCACTAATTATTAAAATGGTAAATCATCATCTGCGGCAGCAGTTGCATCATTTGACGTAGATTCGGTGTCAGTTGTTGCTTTTTGTGCAGAAATATCTGCCGGCTCCTGTGAAGGAAATGGTGCGCCGGAGCCACCACCTTCCCGGCGGTCTAGTGGTTGAAGGATTCTTCCTACCACTTCGGTAGTATAATGATCCTTCCCTTCCGCATCCTGCCATTTTCTGGTGGTTAGTTTCCCTTCAATGTAAACCAAACTCCCCTTTTTTAGGGATCGCTCTGCTTTTTCCGCAAGGTATCTCCAAACAACGACATTATGCCATTCGGTCATGGTCTGCCAATCCCCATTTTTATCCTTGTAGTTTTCATTGGTAGCTAAAGAAAATTTGGCGACAGCCGATCCGTTTTCCAAGTGTCTTACCTCAGGGTCTTTGCCCAAATGGCCGACTAGAATTACTTTATTAATCATTTCTGTTTAGATTTAGCTACAAAAGTAAGGATTCTATTGGATATTGTTGTAATATTTTTGTTTTTTTTAGACTTATGGCACAAGCCAAGAGAATTACTAAAACGGGCAGGCTCATTTTGTGACCTGCCCATTCTTTGTTTGTGAGCCTTCAGCCCCAAAAAAAAATCTTAAAACTTCACGCCCAAAGTTAAGGCAATAGTACTTCTTTGGGTCTTTAAAACCGCTCCATTAGGCTTCATAAAATCACCATCGTAAGGACTATAGCCTTCTGTGGATTGGTTTAGGCGGTAAGCCAAATCTACAAAAAAGTCATCTTTGCGATATCCAAGACCTGCACTATAAATCATTTTATAGGTATCATCATTGATGATTGGAGAGCCATACAGACCAAGACCCGCTCTAAACCGAAACGCATCCATGGCATATTCTCCACCAACCCGAAAGTTAAAAGCTTGTCGGTAATTTTTTTTGATGGCCTTATTGTTTTCTTTTTCCAATTCTTGTGTCTCCGGAGTCTTTAAGTCACTGGTCAAGTTAAATCTACCCGTCGTGTAATCCACCAACTCAACATCCGCACTAATAAAACCCTTTCTAGCTATGATAGCCCCCAAACTGCCCACCGCACGCCAAGGAGTAACCACTTTGTACTCAAAGACTCCTTGTTCTGAGTTTTTCTCATTCGCAGACGGTCCGTTGGCATCGGTGTATTCATAATTGAAGGTATTAGAAAAACTATCATTTAAATTCAACCAAGTCGGCGAATGAATAGCTAAACCGGCTCGGACGGCTTGATTAATTTGATATATCATACCGAGTTTTAGATTAAACCCGGCGCCGGTGGTCTTCACACTCTCATCAAATTTTAGCCTATCGAAGTACAGGATAGAAGAATCTTTATCTATTTCTTCGTAAGATTTTTCCTTCTGCAAGCTAAGAACCGGAATCCCAATAGAGAGCCCTATAGACAGCCTGTCTTCATAATTTCCCGCAAGGGCTACTGTAATCTCCCCCATATTGCCCCTTTCGGAAAAATCTTGAGCATGGTAAAAAGAATCCACGACTCCATCAAAGTCAGATTCATAGTGCTTGTCTCCATCATCGTCATAAATCCCCAACGCATCATAGGCCAATCCGGCACCAAAACCATCCAACTCATCCAACCCCAATCCATTCGCTTCCGCTGCAAATTTTTGAATAATGGAACCCGTTGCAGACCCTTCAAAAAAAGCATTTCTATTGTAAGATAATTGACGATTATAGCCCACGGAAAAATTCATGGTTTTCCATTTTATATTCTCCGGCCGGCTGGTAAAGACCATTCCGACACTAGGCAACTGCATCAAGGACTTCGTGGTATTCGTTGTATTCGTGCCAAAAGTAGCATCCGTGCTTATATTATCCAGCCCAATGGTAATATTCATTTCAGAACGTCTATAACGAGCCAGTCCGGCCGGATTTTGTGTAATAGCCCCCATATCCGCACCCAACGCACTGAGACCGGCGCCCACTCCCACCGTTCGGGCAGACCCATTCGCTTCGGTCGTAGCATATTGTAAAATCTCAGAGTAGTGCTGCCCAAAAGCCCACTGAAAAGAACATAAAAAGGCAAGAACAAGGAGATAGGATTGATGGTTTCGATATTTCATAATTGAAAGAGTTTGAGTCGAAAAAAGCTTGTGGCTGGGCAGATGTCATGGCACAAGTATAAGGTGCAGTCCTGACCAACTACAAAAAAAGAATGTGTATCCAAAGGGTAAAGCTAGAAAAAATCCGGTGATTGATAAGATTCAATCACCGGATTTTTAGAATTTAATGTCTGCTGCGACTGCGGCTGCTCCGGCTAGATGAGCTAGATGATGAACTAGAACTTCTTGTTGAAGAACTTCTGCTCGGACTAGCACTTCTTGTTGAAGAGCTTCTAGTTCTCCTGGATGGTCTGTTATAAGAAGGGCGACTAGAAGGAGTCGAACGCGTAGGGCGAGATGCTCTTCTCGTCGGCCGGCTCCTGCGTTGTGGCCGGGATGTCTCCGTAGCCCGATGAGTCGCACGAGTCTGTCTCCGAGTTCGTTTAGCTCGTTTTGGGGGTGCTTGACTAGGCGTCTCATCATAAGATCGGCGATGCTTTCTTGTCGGACGAGAAATCGGGCGTCTGGCCGGTTTAGATGGTATGCTCGGCTCTAAATTTCGTGTAGATTTTCTAGTTGCTTTCCGAGTAGGTACTGTTTTAGGCTCTTGACGGCTAGGCACTTTGTCCCCAAAATCTCTTCTTGTATTTTTTCGCGTGGTCGGTCTTCGAGCATCGTTTGACTTCGGCACTCTAG
>Ga0256832_1002793_pt1 | contig 11929 bp, 16 predicted proteins | sample 134614metaG_FD_190534 | JGI IMG/M metagenome (GOLD analysis project Ga0256832, IMG submission 190534) | Hydrothermal vent microbial communities from Lau Basin, Pacific Ocean - 134-614 | ecosystem: Environmental > Aquatic > Marine > Hydrothermal vents | place: Pacific Ocean: Lau Basin | collected... | reverse complement strand
CAGCAATCACCTTCATGCCCAACTTGTGCCCCATGGTAATGATGCTGTCCACTATGGCGGCATCTTCCTGATTGTCTGGTAGACCGCGTACGAAAGATTGATCAATCTTCAGCAGATCAAAAGGGAATTTTTCAGATAACTCAGTGAGGAGTATCCAGTGCCAAAATCATCCAGCGCCAGCCGGATGCCTAAATCGTGCAGCCGGTGGAGCAGGGCTATATTCTGCTCCGTGTCGTTCAATAATAGACTCTCGGTAATCTCCAGTTCAAGGTGTCGGGCAGGCAGACCTGTGGTATCCAGTGTCTGCTGCACCCGCTTTGCCAGATCCGGTTGCTGTAGCTGCCGTGCAGAGAGGGTAACAGCTACCGTAAAATCGTTACACCCCGCATCCAGCCACGCCCTGGTTAATAGCATCCGCTACCGCTACGTCAGCAAACCCTGGATAGACCATGAACTGACCCTGCTGGTACAAGAGGCGCTGGAGTTCGAACAGCTAAAAGATGAGAAAAAGCGGCTGGAAGCGCTCTCCATCCGCCAGAATGGGGAGCTGACCGAACTCAACGCCACCCTGGAGCAGAAGGTAGCGGCGCGCACCGAAGAGCTGCGCCAGGCCATGCCCGCCGGGTGGCGGAGCAGGCACGCCAGCTGGGCATCGCCATGGGACTGCCGGAGGATAAGGTGCAAGATATGCTCTTCGCCGCCCTGCTGCACGACATCGGCAAAATCGCCCTGCCGGACGAGCTGCTGAAACGCCCCTATGATGAACTGGATGCCCAGCAGCGCAAAGTATTTGAGCAGCACCCCGCACTGGGAGAGGCCGCACTGGTTGCCCTGGAGCCCCTGCATGCTGCCGCTGAGCTGATTCGCGCCCATCACGAGCAGTTTGACGTCCACGGCTACCCCGACCGGCTTCAGGGTGAGCAGACCCCGTTAGGAGCACGCATCCTGGCCATTGTTGATGACTTCGACATCCTGTTGACAGGCACCCTCTTTCGGCACCATCACACTCATCAGGAGGCGTGCAATTTTCTGCTTGAGGAGCGTGGCCACCGCTATGACCCCAAGATCGCCAACCGCTTCATCCAGCTGCTGGAGGCAGACGAAGAGCGCGCCATCACCCTGACCGAGCAGTGCCTGAAATCGGGTGGCCTGAAAAGCGGCATGGTGCTGACACGCGACCTGATCAGCCATAATGGCGTACTCCTGTTCGCCAAAGGGCACCGGCTAAGCGACGAATTGATCAACAAAATCGTTCAACCGGAAAAGGCTGTGGACTACGACCTTTCGTTCCATGTAGAGGGCGAGCAGCATCCTCACAACAAACCACCGGCATCCCGCATTATCAGGTAATATAGCGCCTGCGCCAAAAGAGCGGGGCTGCTGTCGCACCCAATGCCATCCGCATCCCGCCACGCAGCAAACACAAGCAGCCGGGGTCGACCCGGCTTGCCCACTATAGGCAAATCCAAAGATGAGGAACACACATTGAACATACTGATTGGAGATATTGGCGGCACCAACACCCGTCTCGCGCTCTTTGATACCGAGACCGGGCAGCTCCAACCCTCATCTCTAACGGTGTATGGCAGCAACAACTGCTCCTCTCTGGATGAGGTTGTCGCACACCACATCAGCCGCCTCGGCGGCCCCTGCAAATATGCCTGTTTTGGCGTTGCCGGCCCAATCAGGGATCGACGCTGCAAAACCACCAACCTGCCCTGGCAGGTCAGTGCCGCCGACATCGAACACGGATTACGGATCAAAAAAGTATGGCTGATCAACGATCTGGAGGCCATCGCCTGGGGCATCCCGGCACTGGCTGACGACGCCCTCTGCACCCTGCAACAAGGCACCCCGGAGAGCCAGGGCAACCAATGCATCATCGCCGCAGGCACCGGCCTGGGTGAGGCAGGCATCGTCCAGCAAAGCGATGGCCACCCTCTCCCCTTTGCCACGGAGGGTGGTCACGCCGACTTTGCGCCACGCAGCGCGCTTGAATTTGCCCTCTTCGAGTTCCTGGCCCAACACCTTGGGCATGTCAGCTGGGAGCGGCTGCTCTCTGGCCCCGGCCTGGTCAACATCTACCATTTTCTGCTTAAACACCGCCAGCACAGCGCCACCCTTGAGCTGGACTTCGACCACCCTGCCGCCACCATTTCAGAGGCGGCACTCGCGCAAAGCTGCCCCATCTGCGTTGAGGCGCTGGATCTGTTTATCAACCTCTATGGCGCAGAAGCGGGCAACCTGGCGCTGAAACAGAAGGCGACCGGGGGGGTCTTTATCGGCGGAGGGATTGCCGCCAGGATATTGCCAAAACTTCAGGAAGGCTCATTCCTGCAAGCCTTTAGCAACAAGGGGCGGATGGAGCCACTGCTTCAGAGCATGCCGGTCAAGGTTATTCTGGATGACAGGGTGGCACTGCTTGGGCCAGGCCGGTATGCCGCCTCCCGGCTTTAGTTGCCCGGGCTTCGCACAGGTCTTAATGCAAGGGATAAAAATGCCGCCCAAAGGCGGCATTTTCGGCTGTTCATATTGAGGCTACTCAAACCTGGCAAGGATTGCAGCAGCTGGAATATCCACAAGCTCTGGAGGTATGCTGCCTGGAGAGCGCTCCGGCTGCATCTCTTGCAGCGCAAGAGAGGGGACAAAAGGCTCATCCCTGCATCTGGCAGCGGGATCAGGATGCCTTACCTCTACCGCAGTGCCGCTACAGATCAACTCGCCACTGGTCATATCAATTACAGTCATCATTACTCCTCTCCCATCAGTCCGGCTCTTGCCTGATTTATCGGCGGCCTGTTTGATTACTTAAGGATATTCCCAAGGTTCTTTTGTGTAATGAGAGTTGCATCATCCTAAAAAGAGCAGTAGGTTTCAACGGCTCTTTCCAGGATAATCGTTGCATTGTATAAACTGTTTCGCGATGATGTCCATTTCACCTCGAAAGCAGCGGAGATAAGATGTGAGCTGGTGGGGAAAAGTAGTTGGCGGAGCCTTTGGGTTCATGGTGGGAGGCCCACTTGGCGCGCTGCTGGGCGCGGCGCTGGGCCATAATCTGGACAAAGGGCTGAAAGGTCTGGATGAGACGGAAGAGCTTGACCCAGGCGACCGTGAGCGGGTGCAAACCGCCTTTTTTACCGCCACCTTCTCTGTAATGGGACATGTAGCCAAGGCGGACGGCCGGGTCTCGGCCGATGAGATTGCGCTGGCGCAATCGGTGATGAATGAGATGGATCTGGCGCCTCACCTGCGCCAGACCGCCATGCGCCTCTTCACCGAAGGGAAGGCGGCTGATTTTCCGCTGGATGATGTGCTGGATCAGTTTCGGCGCGAGTGCCACCGGCGCAATACATTGATCCAGATGTTCGTCGAGATCCAGATCCAGGCGGCCTATGCAGATGGCCGGCTAACCTCGGCAGAGGAGCAACTGCTGCTGCATATCTGCTCACAGGTAGGTATCTCAAAGTTCATCTACCGCCGCCTGGAGCAGATGATCGCTGCCGAACGGGGGTTCAATGGCAATGGAAGAGGGCAACGTGGCGCACCGCCCGCACAACCCCAGGGGCTGTCGCTGGAGGATGCCTATGCCATCCTCAATGTCTCACCGGACGCCAGTGACAGTGAAGTGAAAAAGGCCTATCGCCGCCTGCTCAACCAGCACCACCCAGACAAGCTGGTGGCCAAAGGACTGCCGGAGGAGATGATGAAGATGGCCACGCGCAAAACCCATGATATCCGCAAGGCCTACGAAAAGGTAAAAGAGGCCCGCGGACTGTAACCCCCTTGTATTTTAGAGAGAGAGCATGTCCAAAAATCTGATCGCCCCCTCCATCCTCGCCGCCAATTTTGCCAGATTGGGTGAAGAGGTGGATAACATCCTGGCATCGGGAGCCGATATTGTGCACTTCGATGTGATGGATAACCACTATGTACCCAACCTCACCATCGGCCCACTGGTCTGTGAGGCGCTGCGCAAACATGGGGTGAGCGCACCTGTTGATGTGCATCTGATGGTCAAGCCGGTGGATCGGATCATTCCCGATTTTGCCAAAGCGGGTGCAACCTACATCACCTTCCACCCCGAGAGTTCAGAGCACATCGACCGCACCTTGCAGTTGATCCGCAACGAGGGCTGCAAACCCGGCCTGGTATTTAACCCGGCTACCCCCTTGTCATATCTGGAATATGTGATGGATAAGGTGGACATGATCCTGCTGATGTCTGTAAACCCCGGTTTTGGCGGGCAGCAGTTTATCCCCGCCACGCTGAACAAGCTGCGCCAGGTGCGCAGGATGATCGATGAATCCGGGCAGGAGATCCGGCTGGAGATCGATGGTGGCGTAAAGGTCGACAATATCCGCAAGATCAAAGAGGCGGGGGCAGATACCTTTGTCGCCGGCTCGGCGCTCTTTGGTGCCGCAAGGGAGGATGATCCAAACCGCTACGACAGCATCATTCAGGCGATGCGTGACGAACTGGCCAAAGCCGATAGATGAAGCTGCCCCATCCAACCGTCGCACTGGGCATTGCCGTTGTGATAGCGGCCACCCGCTCTTACCGCTCGGCACAGCCAATCACCATTGAGGAGCAGCTCTTCTATGTCACGCTGCTTGCACTGCTGGTGATCAGCAGCCTCTGCTGGGTTGTGCAATCCTCCGCCGACCCCGAGCGCATCAGAAAAGCCCGGATGCCACGCGGCGTAAAGGTCAGCCTGGCCGCCTTCTTTTGGGTATCGGGCTTAATGGTTGTTGGGGCGCTGACCCTGCTGCCTGTAATGGGGCTGTCGGCCTTAAAGGTTGCCGCCGGGCCTGGTGCGCCCTTTCTGCTGCTTGGCGGGTCTGCTCTATTTCTCCCCTTTATTGAAAAGCGGGTGCATTAAGCTCCCGTATTTATGTTTTTCCATTGACTGCGTATAGTGTGTTTTATGCTTAAAAAACCCCAAATGATCCTGCTTGACCTTGATGGAACCCTGGTTGACAGCGTACCTGACCTGGCCTTTTGTGCCGATGCCATGATGGATCAACTAGGGCTTCCCACCCACGGCGAAGAGAAGGCGCGGGACTGGGTCGGCAACGGCATGGAGCGGTTTGTGCGCCGGGTCTTGGTGGGCGCACTGAAAGGGGAGCCTGATGAGGCGCTGTTCCAACGGGCCTACCCCCTGTTTTTGCAGCTCTATGCCGAGAACACCTCACGGCGGTCTACCGTATACCCAGGCGTTTGTGATGCACTGGATTACATGCAGGCCATGGGATACCCGCTCGGCTGCGTAACCAACAAGGCAGGCAGCTTTACAGAGACCCTGTTGAAATCGCTGGGGCTACGGGACTATTTTGGCATCGTGGTTTGTGGCGATACGTTGTCTAAAAAGAAGCCTGACCCCCTGCCCCTGCTGCATGCCGCAAAAAAACTCAATGCCATACCGCTTCAGTCACTCATGATTGGCGACTCTGTCAACGATGTCAGGGCAGCCCGTTCCGCAGGGTTCCAAGTGGTCTGCGTCAGCTATGGCTACAACCACGGGCAGGATATCAGCACAGCCATGCCCGATATGGTGGTTGACTCCCTGCTGGATCTTATGGGAGTTATCTGATGGTAGAGAAAACCATTCACGGTGACCTGAAACATGAATAAAGCACAGCCAGAATCACACACCTCAACTGCAAATTATATTGCAATCTTTGTGCTCACAATGGTTGCATTTTCAGGCACTGTCTACCTTATACTCCACGCCATGAATCAGCCGCCATTTGACCTGGAGCTTGCAATGGATTTTGCAACAAAAGAGGAGATTCAGTGCGTATCCAAAGAGTTAACCTATAAAAACATTCCCTATGAAATTGTTGAATTTGGCGCAAAAGAGTGGATTGTCTTGCATCTCATAGAAGATAAAAATGCATTGCAGTCGATTCTAGTAAATGAATGCTCGGCATTCCGGCAAAAGTGAAACGCAACGGATTTTTCTTGGGGCCAAGATTGCTTGAGATTGTGTATCCGGGATAGCCTGCCCACTTCTGTTCACAGTGGACAGGAACAGGCATTCACCGTGGGCAGGAACATACCGCTTGACTCTAATAGCCGCCATTGGTTTAGCGGTTATCACCTTTTGCACAGATAGCATCTACCCGGCAGGCAAGCAAGATATAAGCAATGCACCAAAACAGCAGGCATGCTGGTGCAAATTGTACATTGAACAGTGTCAGCAAAGCGCTTATCCCCACACTGAACATCAGCAAATACTCCCAGAGCACGGTCTTTCCATGGCTCCAATCAGCAGACTTTATCAAGCGCTGGTAATAGTGAGTGCAATGAGCCTCCCAGATACGCTCACGTTTTAGGGCGCGACGCAGCAGCGTTACGGTTGCATCTACTATAAAAGGGGAGAACACAAGCAGTGGAAACCAGAGTGGAAACAGCTCACTATGAATACCCCACAACGAACAGGCAGCCGCCAACAGGCCGAGTGTTGCAGAACCCACATCCCCCATAAAGATCCTGGCAGGCGGGAAGTTCAGGCAGAGGAAACCCATGGCAGCTGCTGAAACAACACCACAGTAGAGGGCATATTGTGTGTCATCCTGCAGCCAGCCTGCAGTAGCAAGAAAGCCAAAACCAAGGGCAGCCATGCCACCGGCAAAGCCATCCATGCCATCCATAAAATTGAACAGGTTCAGCATCCAGACGATAGCCAGAGCAGTCAATATCAGCCCAAAAAGCCCCCAGGGTATCACCAGACCACCGGCAATCAGCACCACTGCGGCCAGACCATGCACCACAAGCCGGATCAGTGGCGAAAGCTCTTTTATATCATCAACCAGCGATACCGCTGCAATAAGCAGCGCGGCGGCTGCAATCCATGACATGCTTGCTGGCCAGCCGCTCTGCATGGCCAATAATAGCCAGCCTGCCAATATGCCTGCCAGGATAGCCAGCCCGCCCGTCCTGTAGACAGGATGTTCATGCAGTGAGCGTTCGTTGGGGGCATCCAGAATATGCAGCGGCGTATGCGCCGACGAAAACCACAATGACAACAGTGCTGCTGCCACAAATGCCGATATCAGAGCTATCATCAGGGGTTTTTACGAGGGGTGATGCCCAGCCCGGCAATGATTTCTGGAAGCGCATCCTGCAACCTGTACTGCGCCGAAATACCCAGCTCACGCTGGATCTTTTCTGGGCTATACCAGGCGGAACCTATGAGCTTTTCCATTGCATCGCTATCGAACATAAAGCGGTGACCGCGCAGTTGCCCGATGGCATCTCCCAGTTTCGCGAGCAGCTTTAACAGCGGCATCGGAAACGTCCATTCAGGCAGGGGTTTGTGCAGTGCTGTGCAGATCCTTTCATACATCTCACGTGTGGTATAGGGTTGGCCATCAGTAATGATGTAGATCTCACCTGCTGCCGCAGGCTGGGTGGCCGCTGCCAATGCCAGCGATACCACATCATCCACATGCACCATAGAGCGTCTGTTATTGATCTCAGGAAGCGGCGGGAAGCGGCCCTTATCAACCGCCTGCACCATGCGTGGCAAATTGCCTTTGGCAGTCGGGCCATAAACCATGGTAAGACGCAGTACAACGGGCTCTGGTACATAGCCCCCTTTCAGCACCAGTTGCTCTGCCTCCAGCTTGCTTTTGCCATAGGGCGTATCCGGATTGCACGGGCTCTCTTCACTGAGCAACAGGTCACCACCCTCACCCATGGCCTTGACACTGCTGAACATCACAAAGCGTTGAACGCCCTCTGCCTGGCAGGCTTCCAATAATCTCTGTGTTCCCGCAGTATTGACTGCATGATACTCCGCCTCATCCTGCCGTGTTTCACTCAAAGCATGCGTCTTGCCTGCCAGATGAAAAACGGTATCTACACCGCGCAGTGCTTCAGGGGATATTGAATTCGTGAGCTCTCCCACAACAGCTTCATCCCACGGGCCATTCAGTTCACACCGCATAAATGCCCGCATGCGTATTCCTTTTTCCCGCATACGCTGGCAGAGAACTTGACCAATAAACCCGGTCGCGCCGGTAATCAATGCCAGTGGTATTTGACGCCCTTCTCCACCAGCCATCATTGCCCTTCGCCGGGCTGCCTCTCCTGGCCTGTGGCACAAGGTGAATTGCCGCTAGGCAAGAGAGGGCGCCCTGGGGTATCCGTGGCCCCCACCTCAAAAACCTCCCACAGCGCAATATCTACTCCCTTAAAACTGTTAAGCGACAGCACTTCCTGAGGGCCAAATATCTCGGATTCGCCGTATCGCTTGCCCTTGAGTACAAACCTCTCCACATACAGCTCAATGGGATCAATGATAACGTACTCCCTGACAGCGGATCGCTCATACAGCGCCTTTTTCTCCCTCTTGTCCTTGAGCGCAGTGGCGGGTGAGAGCACCTCCACGACAAGGTCAGGTGTCCCCTGTATATTAGCCTCGGTGATCTTCTTCTCGTCACAAACAACAATGATGTCAGGCTGGACAATATCGCATTCGGACAGGACGACATCGGTTGGAGCCACAAAGGGCCTGCACGGCTTACCCTTAAGTTTTTGTTTTAGTGAACTGAAAATCGTCCCAACTACATTCTGGTGTTTGATGCCGGGTGCGGGAGTCATATTATATGCCTCACCGTTTATTATCTCCCACCGCTCATCATCCGGCCATGTCAGGTAATCAGAATAAGAATATTTTTCTGCTCTTTTTTTTACTATGGTCATTTATAGCCCTCCTCTTTGGGGTTATAAACCAAATCTTTAAAATAGCCTTTAAGATGCTGAACGGATAGCAGCAATGTCATTGGCTCGATAGGAGAGGCCTGAAAGCCATAGCTGAGATAGAACTGCTTCGCCTCTTCTGAAATGGCGTGAACTAACAGCCCTCTAACCCCAACATTCTGAGCAATGGTTAACGTTCGCAGCATGGCGTCTTTGAGCAGGGCTGCGCCCAAACGGCGCCCTTGGTATTGAGCATCAACGGCTAATCTTCCCAAAACAATGACTGGAATAGGCTCTGGCATATTTCGAGCGATTGAACCTGGCGCAGCCAATCGCTCAACACTGCCAGTCGCCAAGGCATAATAGCCTATGATTCGATTGCTCTCACAGATCACAAAAGTCCGGCTGGCACCCGTGGCCTGATTTTTCAGGGCACGTTTATATAGCCATTCATTCAGGGATGAACTGCCAGCGTTAAATTGTGCTGTATCATGCTCACTGTTGAGCAGTGTTGGAGAGGCTATTGCTCCCAAGGTGATGGCTCCATCAGCAATCGCTTAAGCTTGGCATTATCAGGCATCGGGGCAACCAGCGCTGCTTCAAAAGCCTTGAAGTCTTCTTCGTTCAAATAAAAAAGACGCTGATCCAGCAGCACATTTTCAGCTTCCCGACAGGCAACATCCAAAATAAAAGCACTTCTATCCTTATGAAGAAGCGCAGCGGCTTTGGTTAATAAGGCATGTTGGCTTGGTTCGACGCGCATGTTGATAGGGGCTGTTTTGGACATGGCAAATCACTCCTGTATATCTAGTAGATATACATTGTAGTGTAGCGAATCAATATACGCAAGCACAAACAATCACCGACCGTTTCAGCCCCTCGATGGCCATTGCTCCCCCAGGAGGCGACGGGTACCTGATGTGTTGATGTTGAAATATTCAGATTCACTCTGGCGAGTCTCGCTTAGCGCATGCGCCTTGCCTGCCAGGTGGAAGATGGTATCGATGCCCTTCAGCGCATCCGCTGGCAGCGGTTTTTGAGACAGGTCGGTTCGGATCGCGCTGTCCCATGGCCCTTCTGCCCCATGCCGCATCAAGGTGGTAACCTCCATGCCCTCTGCTTTTAGGCGTGAGCATAGGCGTTCACCGATAAAACCAGAGGCTCCTGTGACCAAAACCCGCTGCATTTGAATCCGCCCTATTTCCGCCAGACGGTACGGTTTACATAATCAACGTAGCTATGAATGATTCGTGTGACTTGAATCGACACTCGTCCCCCCTGGTAATCAGGCACCACGTTAACCGCTGGTCTATCCCGGTCATGCTGGCTCAACACAACCTCTACCGCACTCAACAGACGCTTGGGGACAATATCCGACATAATCAAGGTGCCCTGATCCATCCCCTCCGGGCGCTCATGAGCCTGCCGAATAGTGACCGCAGGCAGATTAAGCAGAGAGCTCTCTTCTGCAATGGTGCCACTGTCAGAGATTATGCAGCGAGCATGCTGCTGTAATTTTATATAGTCAAGAAAGCCCATTGCCTGCATAAAATGAATTCTTGAATCCAGTTCTCCCTGTGCCAGCTCATCAAGCCGTTTGCGGGTACGCGGATGCACAGAAAAGATCACCGGAATATCATATTGCTCAACCAAAGCGGTCAAAGAGAGGAGCAGCGCCCTTAGACGCTCAGGCTCGTCCACGTTCTCTTCACGGTGGGCGCTAACGACAAAGAACCCCTCATTTGTCAGCTTCAAGCGCTCAAGGATATCAGAGGCTGCAATCTTGTCTGCATAATAATCAAGCACCTCCTGCATGCAGGAGCCGGTTTTGATGATGGTTTCTGCGTGAATCCCTTCAGCGAGAAGATATTGCCTGGCATGTTCCGTGAGCGGCATATTGATATCGCTGATGTGATCAATGATGCGGCGGTTGATCTCTTCCGGCACCCGCTCATCGAAGGAGCGATTACCTGCTTCCATGTGGAATACCGGGATTTTGCGGCGCTTTGCCACAATGGCTGACAGACAGCTGTTGGTATCGCCGTAGAGCAGAATGGCATCGGGTGCTTCAGAGACCATCACTGGATCTGTCTTTGATATGATCTGTGCAATGGTCTCAGCCGCGGTTTCGCCTGCTGCGTCAAGATAGTAATCAGGCTGCCTTATTTCCAAGTCGTCAAAAAAGACCCGGTTCAGCTCATCATCATAATTCTGGCCGGTATGCACCAGAATGTGATCTGTACATCTGTCCAGTTCAGCAATCACACGACTGAGTTTAATCAGCTCAGGCCGGGTGCCAACAATGGTCATTACCTTCATGCCAGCAGCTCCCCACCTTCTGCCAACCTGGCCATCCCCGGCATTAGATTATGTTTTTCAAGCAGCTCAATGGTGCCTTCCAGTGACAGTACAGTATCTTCGGAGCTAAACTCTTTTTCCAGAACCCGCTCCACATCACTGTTATCACACAACTCTGGCAGCATGGGGCGAATAGCATAGTAGTTACCGCACTTCACCGTATGGTGGGACTCCTCTTCAGAGACCATGATTTCATGCATCTTCTCACCGGGCCTGATACCGATAATCTTCAATTCAATATCCCGATCACCAATCAGCGCCTTGGCAATATTGATGACAGTTGCGGCCGGTGCATTCGGCACCAGTGTCTCCCCACGTTTGGCCTTTCCCAGCGCCTCAAAAACAGTGTCTACCGCCTGCTCCAGGCTCAACAGAAAGCGTGTCATATCCGGCACGGTGATGGTGATCGGCCCACCATTTTTTATTTGGTCATGAAAAAGCGGGATCACAGAACCTCGTGATGCCAGCACATTGCCATAGCGAACGCAGATAAAACGGGTGTCCGGGCTGAGTACATTGGCTGAGGTAAAGATGCGCTCTTGCACCGCCTTGGTCATGCCCATTACATTGATCGGCTTACAGGCCTTATCGGTGCTTACACCGACAACGGTCTCAACAGCATAGCCATTTTCGCGTATCGCCTGCACAATATTCATGGCGCCAATACAGTTCGTCAGCACCGCCTGCTCAGGGAAATATTCACAGGTTGGAACCTGCTTCAATGCTGCGGCATTGATGACAATATCTGCATCCTTTACGGCTGAGCAGACATCACGAAAGTCACGCACATCACCAATGCGAAACTCCAGCATCTGCTGAAAATTGTGGAAAATCACCTCATCCGTAGTAACTGCTTTATGCAGAT
>Ga0256832_1002792_pt1 | contig 11929 bp, 13 predicted proteins | sample 134614metaG_FD_190534 | JGI IMG/M metagenome (GOLD analysis project Ga0256832, IMG submission 190534) | Hydrothermal vent microbial communities from Lau Basin, Pacific Ocean - 134-614 | ecosystem: Environmental > Aquatic > Marine > Hydrothermal vents | place: Pacific Ocean: Lau Basin | collected... | reverse complement strand
AATAAGATTTACAACAGGACATCCAAGGGATCTTGATGAAGAAACAATAAAAGCGATGGCTGACATTCCACAGGTGTGTGAATACCTTCACCTTCCTATTCAGGCAGGTTCAGACAGAATTCTGAAAGCTATGGACAGGGGATATACACAGAAGGAATACCTTGAAAAGATAGAGCTTCTCAGAAAATATATCCCTGACATAGCCTTATCAACAGATATAATCGTTGGTTTTCCGGGGGAAACTTATAAGGATTATCTTGAAACTGTAAAAGTTTTAAAAGAGGTTGAGTATGATCAGGTTTTTGCATTCAAATACTCCCCAAGACCTGGGACACCTGCTGCACAGATGGAAATTACGGAAAATCCTGAAGATATAAGCAAACGACTTTCTGACTTGATAAATATGCAGAAAGAGATTACATTTAAGAAAAACAGGGAGTACGAAAACAAAGTAGTTGAAATTCTCGTTGAGGAACAAAAAGAAGAAGAATTGGTGGGGAGGACGAGAACAAATAAACTTGTTCATATAAAAGGTGGGCATAATTTGTTAGGAGAGATAATTAAGGTAAAAATAAACAAAATTAACAGATTTAGTCTTGAAGGAGAGTTGCTGCAGCAATTAGTATAAAGCGAGGAGGCTTTAGTTATGATTGAGATGAATGTACAGGGAATTACTCTTGATCCGATGACAAATATGCCGATAGTTGTTCTTAAAGGAAAGGATACAGATCATGTTCTTCCTATATGGATTGGAGTTTTTGAGGCAAATGCAATAGCTATGCAGCTTGAAGGAATAACAAGACCAAGACCTATGACCCATGACCTTGTAAATAATATAATAGATATCCTTAACGGAAGTGTAGAGTATATCCATATTCACGATCTTAGGGATAACACATATTATGCAGAAATAACGATAAAAACCGAATCAGGTCAGGTGAAAATAGACTCAAGACCCAGCGATGCTATAAATATAGCCCTTAGAAGCGGTGCTCCTATATTTGTATCTGAAGATGTTCTTCAAAAATCCCAGATTGAAGATACTGAATCGGATACTAAGGAAGAAGACCTGAAAGAATGGCTTGAATCCATAAGACCTGAGGATTTTGGAAAACAGTCATCTATCTAAAATTTTAAGACAACAGCACCCCAGGTAAGGCCTCCTCCAAAAGCTGTAAGCAGTAGATAATCCCCTTTTTGAAATTTTTTTTCTTTATAAGCTTCATACATCGCTATAGGGATTGATGCGGCACTTGTATTTCCGTATTTATGTATATTGCTGAAAACCTTTTCTTCAGGTATCTCAAGTCTTTCAGCAAGGGCATTTATTATTCTTATATTTGCCTGATGGGGTATTACAAGCTTTACATCCTCAAGGGATATTCCTGCGTTTGAAAGGGCTTTTTTACTTGCTGTTTCCATAGATTTTATAGCCAGTTTAAAAGTTTCTCTTCCTCTCATTCTAAGTTTTTCACCTACAGGACAGTACAGAGAACCCCAGTGGGATCCGTCTGACTTCATGACTGCAGACAGTATTCCCTTTTCTTCCTCTGTTTTTGACAAAACAACAGCTCCTGCACCATCTCCAAAAATAACAGCTGTTGATCTGTCGCCCCAATCTATTATCTGGGAAAAAACTTCAGCTCCAACAACAAGAACATTATTAAACTGACCTGATGTTATGAAGGAGTTTCCCAGAGTAAGCCCGTAGATAAAGCCGCTACAGGCTGCAGATATATCAAAAGCCATAGGTTTTCCACAACCTAATTTGTCAGACAAAAAACAGGCTGTAGATGGAAAGGTCATGTCGGGAGTTGAAGTTGCAACCACAACAGCATCTATATCTTTTGGTGAGATACCTGCGTTCTTTATCGCTTCTCTTGCTGCTGGAAGAGCAAGATCGCTTGCTTTTTCCCATTCTTCGGCTATCCTTCTCTGTTTAATTCCTGTTCTGGTTGTTATCCATTCATCAGATGTGTCAAGTATCTTTTCAAGCTCTTCATTTGTTATTGTTCTGGGTGGAACATGCATCCCTATTCCAGAGATTTCAGCTCTTACCATTTTATACCCTTAGTTCTTTAGGTAATAGATTCTCAAGATTTTCCTTTAGTTTATCATTAAAATGGGTTTCTTCAAATTGGGATGCTGCTTTTAGAGCGTTTTTTATAGCTTTTCCATCTGCGCTTCCATGGGTTATTATGCATGTTCCTGTCGTTCCAAGAAGGGGAGCTCCCCCATATTCTGCATAATCAGCCTTTTTCCTGAATCTTTTTAGGGCTGGGAGCATGAGTGCAGCTCCTATTTTTGATACTATACTTTTCTGAACTTCCTGTTTGATCATCTCAACGATTATTGAACCAAGACTTTCGCTTGTTTTCAGAACTATATTTCCAACAAATCCGTCGCAAACAATAACATCAAAATCACCTGTAAATATGTCCCTTCCTTCAGCGTTGCCTACAAAGTTCAGTCCTGTCATTTTGAGGAGAGGATATGTATCTTTTACAAGATCGTTTCCCTTGCCTTCCTCTTCGCCAATACTCAGAATGCCCACTTTTGGGTTTTCTGAAGTTTTCAGTATTTCCTTAACATATGTATGTCCCATTACAGCAAAATAGACCAGATGCATTGGACGACAGTCAACATTTGCACCAACATCAATAAGAACGGTTGGTTTTCCTTTTTTTGTTGGGAATGCAACGGCAATACCCGGTCTTTCTATTCCTTCAGCTGCCCCCACAACAAACTTTGATATTGCCATCGCTGCACCTGTGTTTCCAGCAGAAACAAAAGCCTGGGCTTTTCCTTCCCTTACAAGTTTTCCGGCAATATACATGGAAGACTTTCTTTTTCTCCTAACAGCTATAGATGGAGGTTCGTCCATCTCTATAACATCTTCAGCGTGTACTATCTCTATAGGAAGATCCTTTGCTCTATATTTATCAAGCTCTTTTTGTAGAATATCCTTATCACCTACTAAATAAACACCTACCTTAAATTCTTTAGCAAATAAAACCGCTCCTTCAACATTACTCTGGGGAGCTTTATCTCCCCCCATGGCATCTAAAGCAATATACAATTAAACTACCTCTACCACCTCTTTGTCTTTGTAGTATCCACAGTGGGGGCATACCCTATGGGGTGCCTTTGGCTGTCCACATTCTGGACATAAGGACAGTCCGGGGATATTAATCTTTTTTAGCCAGTGGGCTTTTCTCATCGCTGTTTTTGCTTTTGATTTTTTTCTTTTTGGTGCTGCCATATTTTAACCTCCTTAATACCAAAAATAGAAATACGAAACAGATATTATATCAGAATATGTTTTTTTATTAAAGGTGTGTATTAAAAAACCAAAATCACAAAACTGATCCAAAAAACTTTCAAAAATCTTGAATGAAGATATTAATTGTAATAAAATATTCCTTTGCTTTAAATAGCTGACAGGAGGTACAGGAAAAATGTATGCTGTTATAAAAACAGGCGGAAAGCAGTACAAGGTTGAACCAGAGATGCTTTTAAGGGTTGAAAAGCTGTGTGCAGAGCCGGGAGAAACTGTTGAGTTTGATGCATCATTAATAAGGGATGATCAGGGAAACATAAAAACAGAAGGCAAGGTTGAGGCTGAAGTGGTCAAGCATGGGAAAAGTAAAAAAGTGCTTGTGTTTCATTTTAAAAGAAAGAAAAATTACAAAAAGCTAAACGGCCACAGACAGCCTTATACACTCATTAAGATCAAAGAAATAAAGGCTTAAAGGAGGAATAAAATATGGCTTCCAAGAAAAGCGGTGGCTCAGCAAAAAATGGAAGGGACAGTTTTAGCAAAAGGCTTGGTGTTAAAAGGTACGACGGACAGGTTGTAAAAGCGGGAAATATACTCGTTAGACAAAGGGGAACAAAAATCTATCCTGGAAAAAATGTTGGTCTTGGAAAGGATTACACACTGTTTGCCCTTGTTGATGGCATTGTTAAATTTGAAAGAGCTAAAGGCAAAAAGGTCGTTTCAGTATATCCAATAGATGCATAAAAGGGGAGTTCATCCCCTTTTTGTTCTGTAAGCCATATATAACACCTGTTGTCATCCCTGTATACGCTGTGATCCTTATAATAGGGAATACCATAACACAATTTTAAAAAAAGATACTTTGTCTGTCAGATAGGAAATGTAGCCTGCTGGAATAATTCTTGATACTGACATTATCAGCTGAAATGCAGTTTCTCAAGCTTGTGGATTCTAATTATACTGAGAACTATCCCGATTATAAGGGAAAATGTAACCATTGAACTTCCACCATAGCTAAGAAATGGAAGTGTTATCCCCACAACAGGAGCAAGACCTATTGTCATGGCAATATTAATAAAGGCTTGGGTTAATATCAGACTGCCTGCCCCAAAACATATATACTTTCCTTCAGGGTCTTTCACCTTTATTCCCCAGTAAAATATCCTCAGACCTATAATCAGATAAAGTATAAGAATAAAAGATGAAAAGATAAACCCCCATTCTTCCCCTATCGTTGCAAAGATAAAATCTGTATGCTGTTCAGGCAGAAAGAAAAGCTTTGACTGTGTACCCTGTAAAAAACCTTTACCTGTGATCTGCCCTGATCCTACAGCTATTTTTGATTGTAGAATATGATAGGCACTTTTGAAAGGGTCAGCCTCTGGATTGATAAATGCTATAATTCTCTTCTTCTGGTAATCTTTTAGATGATCCCAGATAAAAGGTGAAGATAGGATACCTGTTAATACGGTTCCATATATTATTTTTTTGTTCAACCCCCCAACAAAAAGCATAACAACAACAGGAATTAATAGTGTTATAGCTGTTCCAAGATCTGGTTGTTTCATCGTAAGAAAAAAGGGAATTCCGGCGATCAAACCTGCTGTTAATGCCTTTTTTCCGTCTACTTTTTCTTTTCCTGATCCTAAGATGTAAGCTGTTATCAGTATCAGTACAAATTTCATAAATTCTGAAGGCTGAATAGTAAAAAGACCCAGGCTTATCCATCTTTTTGCACCTAAGATTGTAGTTCCGGCAAAAATCACAGCTACAAGAGACAGTATCCCGATTATGTATAAAAAAGGGGAGAGATTAACAATTTTTCTGTAATTAATTCTTGGAAATATCAGCAAAATTCCTAATCCTATAGTTCCGTATAAAGCCTGTTTCAGGTAAAGATTTTTATACTCATGGATTGTTGCACTGTAAATATTCAATATACTCCAAAATATTAGAAAACTAACTGGAAAAACGATATAAAAATCATAACCAAAAAATAATCTACCTGCTTTCATTCAATATCCCTTCAGAATACATTTTTTCTAATATTGATTTGGTTATTGGAACAGCTGTTTTGCTACCTCCAATACCGTGTTCAACAAATACAGATATAACATATCTGGGTTTTTTATAGGGGACAAAATCAACGAACCATGCATGGTTTTGAAGATACCACTTTTCAATCTTTTCTTTTCTTTTTTTGTGTCTGAAAACCTGTGCCGTTCCGGTTTTTCCTCCGTTTTTTACGGGAGCCAAAGAAAGCAGTTTTGCCGTCCCTCTTTCTCCATAAACCACCTGATAAAGACCTTTTTTTATCACATTATAAAAAAACCTTTTTATATAAATTTTTCTTATTTGTTGTGTTTCAACCTTAACAAATCTTCTTTTTTCCATGTCAAAGTATGCTTTTAAAAGTTTTGGTTTCAGAACATATCCGCCGTTTAAAACAGGAACAAGTATTTTTGTACTGTCAAATGGTGTGATAGCTAAAAAACCCTGACCTATACTGTAGTTTACGGTATCACCTAAATACCAGGGTTCTCCTATTTTTGCGATTTTCCATTGGGGATCGGGTATTCTTCCCTTTTTTTGTTCAATCTCAGGGTTGAGTTTTTCCCCCAGTCCAAAAAGTTTTGCATAAAAACTTATCTTTTCTGATCCTAAATCAAGACCAACCTGATAAAAATAAGTATCACACGACATCTCAAGAGCCTGTATAACGTCTATCTTTCCACAACCTTTTGGATCCCAGTTCCTGTAAACCCATTTTCCGATCTGAAACTGTGGACCCGAGTATATTTTCTGGTACGGTGCAATAACCCCTTCCTGAAGTGCTGCAAGGGCTACAGTTATTTTAAATATTGATCCAGGAGGGTAAATCCCATGCAAAGCTTTGTTAAACAATGGTTTATATTTGTTCTTTAACAGATTTTTCCATTCTTTTTTACTTAGCCCGTCTGAAAATTTCTGAATATCGTATATAGGAAAACTGAGAAGGGATATTATGTCGTATGTTTTAGGATCAACAATAATAACAGCTCCAGACTTTTGTCCCGATTCTTTAAAAGCATCATAAATTATTTTTTGCACCCTTGCATCAACTGTAAGATATATATCACTTCCTCTTTTCGGTTGTTTTTCCCATAGTGTTTTCACTATTCTTCCTTTTGCATCTACCATCACAGCCTTTGCCCCGTAATCTCCCCTCAGATACTTGTCAAATATTTTTTCAACACCGCTTTTTCCTATAAGTGTATCTGCTGTTAAATCAGGGTTCTCTTTAAGTTCTTTTTCTGAGGGAAAGCCTACATAACCAAGCAAATGAGGCATATATCTGGCATACTCTGTGTAAACCCTTCTTGGCTGAACCTCAAGGAATATACCTTCAAAAAACTGCCAGTTGTCTATAAATTTTTTGACCTGAATTTGTGTAAGTTTTTTTTGAATGATAACTTTATTTGCATATCCATTTTTTATTTTTTTCTCAACTTTTTCTGGTATATCTATTTGTAATATCCTTTCAAGATCTTTTTTTATACTTTCAAATCTTTTTTTGATCAGGTATGGATATGTATATATCTGAAATAATGGTTCATCGTAGGCTAAAAGTATCCCATTTCTGTCGTATATTTTTCCTCTGGGTGGATTTGTTATCATTATCCTTATATGATTTTTTTCTGAGATTTTCCTGTAATAATTGCCTTTGATTACCTGAAGATAAAAAATCCTTGCCTCTAATATAATAAAAACGATAATAAAAAGATATATGATTTTCTTAATCCTATCTGTATTCATCCTTTAATACCACTATATAAAAAAGTATAAAGTTCACTAAGATATAAAAAAAGCTGAATGATGGAATTTCAAAAATTCCTGTTTTTAAAAAAAGCAAAAAGCTTCTCAGGAAAATGTCGCAAAATATTATAAATATCAGAAAAAAACCTTTTACAACTATATTTGTGTAATTAAACCTATCTTTTAGCAGATAGGTTAGAGAGGCGATAAATATTTTTATTGTTGTGTTAAAGACCAGATCTAAAGGGGATAACAGATCCTGAAGTATTCCTATAAAAGATGCAAGTTTTATTGATCTAAAAAAGTCATTTTTTAAAGTAAAAATAATAACGAACACGGTAAGAATATCTGGTGTAATATTTTGGAATGATAAAAACTCAGGGAATACGGCTATTTGCAACAGCAAAACTGAAAAAGCAAAAAAGTAAACTTTCATTTCTTACCTGTTTCTTTTCTTGATAACACAATCACATATTCAGTTTCTAAAGGATTTATATTGAGAGAAACAGAAACATTTTTGTAAAAATTTCCTTCATCGTAGGATACTGATTTAACAGTTCCAATTGGGATACCTTCAGGAATACCTGATTCAAAACCTGCTGTTTCTACAACATCTCCTATCCTTATATCTTGCTCAGGTTTTACATAAAGTAGCTTTCCTTCTTTAGTATTCTTACCTCTATAAAAAACAGCCTCTCTTGTTTTTCTACATCTTGCTGAAATCATAAAATTTTTGTCTGATGTCAGTATCACAGAGGAAGAAAATGCACCAACCTGGTACACTTCTCCAAATAGATAACCGTTTGCTACAACTATATCTCCTTTTTTTATTCCATCAGTACTGCCTATATTAATAATTACAAATCCATTCCAACTGTCTGAGGAATAACCTATAATCTTTCCTGTTTTAAAAGAAAACTCTGGTTTATTGCTGACAAAATTTAGAATTTTTTTCAGGTTGTTATTTTCACTTTCTATATTTTTCAGGTATATTATCTGTGCTTTGAGCAGTTCTATTTCCTGCTGAAGTTTTTTATTTTTATTAATCAGACTGTCTTTAGAACTGAGTATTTGGGTCAAAAATATTGCGAAATCTTTTAGTTCAGAGACTGATCTTAAAAAAGGGTAAGATGCATCAAGAGCTATACTTTTTACAAGATCGGTTTTAACAACAAAAAATCCACCTGCAAGAAGGATCAGTACTGTAAAAACATATATATACAGCCTTTTTTTCATTTCACTGCAAAGATATTTTTCTTATTAGCTCAATATCATTTAAGGCTTTTCCTATACCCCTTGCAACTGCCGTTAGTGGATCATCACAGTAATAGACAGGAAGATTAGTTTCTTCTCTCAGTCTAACATCCATCCCATGTAAAAGAGAGCCACCTCCTGCAAGAACTATTCCCCTTTCTACTATATCTGCAGAAAGTTCAGGTGGTGTTTTTTCAAGGGCAAGCCTTACAGCATTTACTATATTCTGAATAACAGGTTCAAGGGCGTGTCTTATTTCATCCCCTTTTATCTCAACACTTCCAGGTAAACCTCTAAGATCTCTACCAGGGACAACCATACTTTCTTTATCTCTCTCAGAAGGATAAGCAGATCCAAGTTCTATTTTTATCCTTTCTGCAGACTGCTCTCCTATAAGAAGGTTGTGTTCTCTTTTCATAAACTGTATTATTGCCGTGTTCATCTCATCTCCGGCGATCTTTATAGACTCAGAAAGAACAAGACCTGATAATGAGATAACAGCTATCTCTGAAGTTCCCCCTCCTATATCAACAATCATATTTCCTCCTGGTGATTGTATCGGAAGGTCAGCACCTAAAGCAGCCGCCATTGGTTCTGCAATAAGAAAAACATCCCTTGCTCCAGACTGTCTTGCTGCATCAATGACAGCCCTTTTCTCCACAGTTGTTATACCTGAAGGGACACCTATTATAACACGAGGTCTTGGTCTTAATATTTTTGTCAGAGACGTATTTGAGTGAACCTTTTTTATGAAGTACTTTAGCATCTCCTGTGTTACATCAAAATCTGCTATTACACCATCTTTTAAAGGTCTTATAACTTCTATCTCTTTTGGAGTTTTTCCTATCATTTGTTTAGATTCTTCTCCTACAGCAATGGCTTTACCTGTTCTTGTATCTATTGAGACTATAGATGGTTCAGAAAGAACTATACCTTTACCTTTAACAAATACAATGGTATTTGCTGTTCCCAGATCAATCCCGATGTCATTGGAAAATAATCCGATAATTTTGTCTAAAAACATATTCCCTCCATAGAAATAGGATAAAAAAGCAAATATATTATAAACTATTATTTAACTTAAATTTCTCAAGTCTGGAGGTAGGTATGTTTAAAGGATCACTGGTTGCTCTCATAACACCATTTAAAAATGGTTCTATAGATAGAAAGTCTTTGAAAAATCTTATAGATTTTCACGTTGAAAAAGGAACAGATGCGATTGTTGTTGCTGGAACAACAGGAGAATCAGCAACGCTGACATTTCCTGAACATGAAGAACTTATAAACCTTGCTGTTGAGTATGCAGACAAGAGAATTCCCATAATAGCAGGAACAGGGGCTAACGCAACCCATGAAGCGATAGCACTGACAAAATCAGCGGAAAAAGCAGGTGTTGATGGATCACTACAGATTGTTCCCTATTACAACAAGCCAACACAGGAAGGGATATACCAGCATTTTAAGGCGATATGCGAAGAAACAAATATACCCCTCATCCTATACAACATACCCTCAAGAACAGGAACAGACATGATTCCTGAGACTTTTGCAAGGATATATTCGGATTTCCCTAATGTAATAGGAATTAAGGAGGCTACAGGAAATGTGGCAAGGGTTTCAGAGACAATAAATCTAACAAACCCTGAAGTTGTTATACTCTCTGGAGATGATGCTCTGACCCTTCCAATGATGGCTGTAGGTGCAAAAGGTGTTATATCTGTTGCAAACAACATAATACCCGAGGATATAGCAAATATGTGCAGGCTTGCTCTGGACGGAAACTTTGAGGAAGCAAGAAAAATTCACAACAGGTACTGGAATCTCTTCAAGATACTTTTTGTGGAAACAAACCCTATACCGGTTAAAACGGCAGCATACCTTATGGGGCTTATTGATGATAATGAGATGAGGCTTCCTCTGTACTATATGAACCCTAAGAATGAAGAAAAGCTTAAGAAGGTTCTTAAAGACTATGGACTTTTGAGGTAATTTTTGCAAATCTGCAAATTTTTTGTTTTAAAACACCCCTATTTTCTTAAAAATTTGTTGGCACTTTTTTTGCTATAAGTTTTTACCTGAAAAAATTGGAGGTTTGTTGTTTGAAAATTGGAATTGTTGGAACAGGGAATATGGGGTCAAAATATATAAAAAAATTTGATCTTTTAGGTCTTGATGCTGTTCTTATAGATTTGGATTCTAAGAAACTTGCAGAATATCCTGATAAGTTCGGTAAATATACAGACATTGATGAGGCGGTAAAAAAAGAAGATATTTCCCATCTTTTTATAGCAACAGATCCAAGATCTCACATTCCCCTTGCAAAAAAAGCCCTTGAAAGGGGAATTAATGTTATGGTTGAAAAGCCCCCCTCAATAGATCCTTCTGAGCTTGAAGAGGCTGTAGATTTTGCAGAAAAAAAAGGAGCTGTTTTATCAGTATCAGAGATAGAACTCAGGGCAAACACAGTTAGAAACCTTGAAATAGATACAGACGTAAGCGATATAAGAGCTTACAGACTGAACTTAGGCAGAGGATACATAAATCCTTTTTTCGATCTGGCGTGGCACGATCTTTATATAATGAGCTATCTTTTTGGTGATTTTACAATCAAAAAAGTAAAGGATAAGGGAGATATATTTGAGGTGGAAGGGGAAACAAAAAATAACAGTTTTTTCCTTCAGGTTGCGTGGAGCCATGAATTTTTAAGGAGGGAGTGGCTTTTAAAAACAGAGAAAGGGGATATAACTCTTAATTTTGCAGAGGATAAAATAATATATCCTGACGGAACAGTAAAAGATAAGGACGGGGTTGATAAACTGGAGCTGATGATAAAACAGTTTTTGAAAGAACCTTCCTTTGAAAGCTCTTTCAGGGCAATTAATATTCTAAAGGAATTCAGCAAATTTACAGTATAAAGGAGAGAGGATGATACCAATAATAAAGCCTGTTTTTGGTGCTGAAGAGGAAAAAACGGTTTTAGAAATTATGAAAAGCGGACAGATAACCAGAGGAAGATGGACTTTAAAATTTAAAGAATCATTTTGTGATTATGTTGGGGCAACATTCTGCCATACAGTCTGTAGCGGTACAGCGGCCCTGTACATAGCTTTGAAAGCTCTCGGTATAAACTCAAAGGAAGATGTTGTAATAGTTCCTTCAATCAGTTTTATGGCTACAATAGATGCTGTCATACTTGCAGGAGGAAAGCCTGTTGTTGTTGATGTGGGAGAGGATTACTGTATGGATCCTGATCAGCTTGAAAAGGCAATTGAAAAATACAGCCCAAAAGTTGTAATACCGGTACACCTTTTTGGTCAGACAGCTGACATGGACAGAATAAATCAGATATGCAGAGAAAAGGGCATTTATGTGCTTGAGGATTCTGCACAGGCTCATGGAGCCCAGTACAAAGGTAAAAAAGCTGGAAATTTAGGTGATATGTCAGCTTTCAGTTTTTATGCATCAAAAAATGTTGCTATGGGAGAAGGAGGAGCTATCTTAACAAACAGTGTTGATCTTGATGAAAAAATATCTAACTGGATAGAGTTTGGAAATCATCCTGCACTGAACCTCAGGATCACGGAGTTTCAGGCCGGAATC
>Ga0256832_1002791_pt1 | contig 11930 bp, 6 predicted proteins | sample 134614metaG_FD_190534 | JGI IMG/M metagenome (GOLD analysis project Ga0256832, IMG submission 190534) | Hydrothermal vent microbial communities from Lau Basin, Pacific Ocean - 134-614 | ecosystem: Environmental > Aquatic > Marine > Hydrothermal vents | place: Pacific Ocean: Lau Basin | collected... | reverse complement strand
CGTCGAGGCTCCCGGCGCGGACCGTGCCGCCCTCCGCCACGCGGTCGCGCACCCCCGGCACGATGCCCTCCGAGACGGCGCGCAAGAGCGGATCGAGGTTGGCCTCGTCGTCGAGCACCTGCAGCAGGTCGGCGGCCGCCAAGACGGTCGTGTCGAAGGCATCGTTCGCGCTTGCTTCGTCCATCAGGTATTGCGCCAGCGCCGACACCTCCGCTTCGGCGGCTTCGTCGGCGTTGACCGCCTCCAAGAAGCGCATCCCGGCGGCGCCGACGGCCGAGCCGAGGGTGCGCTCGGCCCGCGGCGCGAGGGAGGCCGCCCACTCCTGCAGGTCGCCGCGCCGGCGGTGGTCGTCGATGCGCGCGCGTAGGAAGGGGACCAGCTCCCGCACCAGCCCGTAGGCGCGGCGGTTGGCCAGCTCCTTGCCCCCGGCGGCGTCGCGGACTGCAAGGAGCTGATCGACGAGCACGGAGCGGGCGCCACGCCAACGCGCGCGTCGTTCGGGCTCCGCGTCGAAGGCCTGGTCGAAGCCAGCCAGCGGGTCGAGGAGAAGGTGCAGGGGCGTCAGCGGGATGGGGTCGCCTCCGTTGGTGGTCGTCGTGCTTCGGCCACGGCGATCGACGAGGTCCGGGTTGCGTGCCGGGTCGATCAGCGCCTCGGCCGCGGCGGCGAGGGCGTCGATGCCGTCGACGCCGGGGCGCACCTCGACCTCGTCCAGGACGCGGCTGAGCGCATGAAGGCGCGAGATGAACTGGCCGGCGTTGCTCGGATCGCAGCGCCGCGCACCGCCGCTCGAGGTCCACTGACAGTCCCCGAAGAGGGCGGCGACGATGGGCTCGTAGCTTCGGCCATCGTCGTGGTGCGCGAAGAACGGGGCGCTCGGGTCCGAGTCCTGGGTGTTCTCGGCGCCGGCCGACGGCCAGTGCAGGTGCAGCGCGCCGATGAGCTTCGAGAAGAGGAAGCGGCCCTCCGTGCGCCGATCGTACGAGTCGAAGGCCTCGATGAGCGGCGACATCGCCTCGTAGAACGTCACCTCCTCGGGGGTTGCGCAGGGCGCCGTCGGGCCGACCAACTCGTCGCCGCAGAATCGGAAGGAGCGCTCCCAGGCGAAGATGATCGGCCGATGCCGCTCCACGACCGGGACGCCGTCCCGGGTCGGGATTGGGTCGAAGATCCCTTCGAGGAACTCGTTGCCCTCCATGGCGAAGAGGAGACGGTTGAGGGCTTCGGGCGTGGGGTGGGTGGTGAGTCCGTCGATGCCCGAGGAGCGCTCGAGGATCGCGTCCGGGTCGAGGCCGATGCCGCGCCCGATGTCGAGGAGCCAGGTGAGCGTGTCGTCCTTGATGTCGAGGGTGTAGCGCCCCACGATGGCGAGGGCATAGGCCTGGGCCACGTCCTCGATCTCGATGAGCTCGCACTCCGCAGCGCCGCCGAAGAGCGGCCAGCGCGCGTTGAGGATGCCGAGGTCGATGCGCAGCACGGCGCCTTCCTTGTTGCAGATGCGCACTCCGTCCAAGTCGTGGATGATCGCGATCGATTGTTGGAAGAGCGACTCGTTGTCGGCGGTGTCGGGGCGAGCGCGGTCGACCTCTTGGCTCCACTCCTGGTCCCGCATGGGTCGGTTGAGGTCGGCCGGATCGAAGCCGACCGGGTCGCGATGCCGCATCAGCTCGGCATAGATCGTTCCCAGGCGCTTGCTCCGGGGATCGGCGAAGGAGCGGAGCAGCGCTTCGAGGAGGCCGGGCTCCTGGGCGATCCACTGGCCTACCTCGATGAGGTCGTCCCAGAGCTCGCTCTGGGGGGCGAGCGCTGCCTCTGTGGTGTCGGCCACGGCGTCGCCGCGCAGCCCCGCCTCGATCAGAGCGGCGACCTCCTCTTCGTGGTCGGTGAGTAGAAGCTCCGTGAGTGCTAGCACCTCGTCCGTTTCGTCCCGGTGCAGCAGCTCCCCGGCGCCGTAGATGAGGTCGAACAGAGGTCCTTCGCTCGTGTCGAAACCGCGATACTCGACGGTGATGCCCCCGAGGTCCTCGGTGCGCATGGCCTCCGGGCCGAGCACCGCCGGGAGCCCGAAAGCCATGTCCATCAACGTGGGCTGTTCCGGGTCGAGCCAGCCGACGGTCTCCCGGGCGAGACCCGCGAGCATCGACTGGTTGAGGTCGCGGTACTCGTAGAGCGGGGTCATGTCCGCTCGGACGGCCCGGCCGGCAGCGTCGCGGAGAGCGTCTGCCTCACCCACGTAGGCAAAGGGGGCGGGCAGATCGAGGATGTCGCCGGAGTCGCCGAGGAAGCGGCCCAGCACGTCCACGTCCGCGAGCCCGTCGCCGTTGCGGTCGACGAAGGGCGCGGGGAGCCGGCCATCGCTCGAGAAGGGAATCGCCAGCCCGCGACGATCCCGGACGACCATCAAACGGCGGGGGCCGGAGCCGAACTCGGGTCGCGTCCGGAACAGCAGCTCCCGGGTGAGCTCCAGGGTGCTCGGACCGTCGCTCGCTGGGGCCGGGGCGGCGGTGGCCAGCTCCAAGGCGACGGCCTGCAGCAGCTCCGCCCACTCGTCACCGGCGGCGCCGCCCTCGTCGATCGTTTCGAGGGCGACCCGAGTGAACTCGCTCAGCCCCTCGTAGGCCATCGCTGGGCGTGCCACACCCAGGGCGAGGCGCAGCGGGCGGTACCCCACCCGGGTCGAGAGCCGCTCGAGGGCGGCGATGGCCTCGTCGTCGGCGGCGAGCTCGGCCAAGAGCGCGCCGACCGCCCGGGTCTGGCTCGGCAGCGCCTCTTCCGGCGGGTCGTAGAAGGGGACGAGCTGGACCATGAAGCGGTTGAGGTCGTCTTCGAGGGGCTCGGGCATGATCTGGTCGAGAGCCGCCACGGTGCGGTCGCGGTTGTCGGCCAGGGCTCGAAGCCGGGGCGTTGGTGCGGCTTCAGGGCCGACCTCGCCGGCGCACAGGGCGCGGGTCTGGGCGCCGGAGACGTCCTGGGGGAGCTCGGAAGCGGCCAGGCGCTGGCAGAAGACGCGGTAGACCTCTTCGCCGACGGTCCCCCGCGGACTCGCTCGCCGCTCGCTGTCAAAGCCGTGATCGCAGCTCGACGCCATCGTGAGGAGCACGCCGAGAGCGGCGGCCCAGACTTCTGACCTCATAGATACCCCTGACCCGTTGACCCAAAACCCCCGGCCGTGGGCAAACCCGTCGGCCGCAGGGTCACGCTAGCACAGCCCTCGGGCCTTGGGTCGACGTGCCGAGGGCCCTGCGCTACCTCGGCCCCGATGACGTGGACCATCGCCCGCATGCTCCGCTGGATGCAGGAAGACTTTGCGGGCCGCGGCGTCGACAACCCGCGCCTCGACGCAGAGCTGCTGCTCGCCCACGCGCTCGAGGTGGAGCGTATCCGGCTTTACCTCGATCTGGAGCGGCCCCTCACGGCGACCGAGCTCGACGCGATTCGGGCACTCGTCAAGCGCCGGCGCGCTCGGGAGCCGGTCGCTTATATCCTCGGTTACCGCGACTTCTGGGGCCGTCGCTTCCGTGTAACGCCGGCGGTGCTCATTCCGCGCCCGGACACTGAGACCCTCGTCGAGCAGGCCCTCGGGCGCCTCGAGGGCGACGCGGTCGACGTGCTGGATCTGTGCACCGGCAGCGGGTGTGTGGCCGTCTCGATCGCCTGCGAGCGCCCGAAGGCGCGGGTCGTGGCCACGGACATCTCGGAAGAGGCTCTGGCCGTCGCGCGGGAGAACGCCTTCGCCCTCGGCGCCGAGGTCCGCTTCGCGCTTGGCGATCTCTTCGGCGACGAGTGGGGCCCCTTCGATCTCGTCACGGCGAACCCGCCCTATGTGCGCCAGGACGAGCTCGGCACGCTCCAACCGGAGGTCGTCGAGCACGAGCCGACCCTCGCGCTGGTGGCGGGCCCTACGGGCTTGGAGTTCTACGAGCGCCTTGCGCCGATGGCCTTCGAGCGGCTGCGGCGAGGGGGGCACCTGCTCGTCGAGGTCGGGGCCGGGCAGGCCCCCGCGGTTGCCGAGAGACTGTCGCTCGCGGGCTTCACCGACGTTGCTGCCCATCGCGATCTCGGCGGTCACGCGCGCGTGGTCGCGGGGCGCCGGCCGAAGAAAAGCTGACCGCGGCGCGACGGTGACGCATGCTGTCGTGAGCGGCGGAGCGGGCGCCCGCGAGCGGGGGGCCCGGCCTTCGAGGAGGAGAGCGGCGATGCGGAGCGTGCGTTGGGTGTGGAGTCTGTGTGTGGCGATCGCGGGGGTGACCCTTGCGCCGACGCACCCTCGCGCCGATCCCCCGACCGCCCCCGGGCGCGGACCGCTCGGTGGCACACCTTCGGACCGCGCCGATCTCTACGATCCCGTGCCGCCGGAGGGGCAGCGGGCGACCGGCGTCTATCTGCCGGGCAACTACTTTCGCCGCCACGGCCTCGCCGACGTGCTCGACCTCGTCGAGCGTACGCGGACCAATGCCGTCGTCATCGATCTCAAGGACGGCGCCGGGCGCGTGACCTACGACACGCGGGTGGCGATCCTCGACGCGCAGGAGCGACGCTTCCTCGGGGACGCCCGGGCTCTCGTGGCCGGTCTGAAGGAGGCCGGCGTGTACACCATCGCGCGGGTGACCTGCTTCGCTGATCCGCAGCTTCCGGCGCGGCATCCCGAGCGGGCCATCCTGCATGTCCGTCGCGACGAGCCGTGGGTGAGCTGGGGAACCGGTGGGACCTGGCTCGACCCCTACAACCGCGACAACCACACGATGATCGTCGAGCTCGCCAAGGAGGCCGAGGAGCTCGGCTTCGACGAGGTCCAGCTCGACTACGTGCGCTTCCCCGTCGACGACGGCGTCCAGTACGCGCGCTACCCGGCGGAAGACGGCACGCCGCGGCCGCAGCTCCTCCTCGAGCTGCTCGAGCGCATCGATAGGGCGATCCACGTCCCTCTCAGCGTCGACGTCTTCGGCCTGTCGGCCTACCGCGACGGGGACCCGAGCGGCCTGGGGCAGGACCTCGAGGCTTGGGTCGACTACGTCGAGATCTACTCGCCGATGCTCTACATCAACTCGATGCGGGCCTGGGACCCGGACCGCCCCGATCGCGCCCGCTACCTCGTCGAGAGCGGCGTGGCGCGGCTGCGCGAGCGCCTTGGTGAACGGCCGATCATCCGGCCCTATCTGCAGGCGTTCGGGCGAGGCGCCGGACACGAGGGCTTCAACCCTCGGTTCGTCGCGCGGCAGATCGTGGGGGCGCGGCGGGGCGGCGCCGACGGTTTCCTCATGTGGCACCCGGGGGCTCGGTACTCGATGTTCCGGCGTGCGATGCAGGGGCCGGCGCGGCGGCTGACGCCGTTCCCTTTGCAAGGCCGGGACGAGGTCCGCGCTGCCTCAGCACCGACTCCAGCAGCAGACAGAGGCCGCCGAGCAGAAACCACCACCGGTCGAGGGGGCGTCTCGAACGCTCACCGCCAGCGGACTCGCGCGCAGCGTCGCTGACCGCCGGTAGGGGTCCGGGGAGCAGCTCGCTCTCGTCCGCCGGGGGCACGACCGTGAAGACGAAGCGGGGCTCGTCGGACTCGCCGAGCACGGCATAGAAGCCGGCTTGTCCCGTCTCGGAGAGCGTCCCATCGATCTCGACGAGGGTCCCGTTCGGCAAGCGCACACGGGTCCCGGTGGGGAGCTCCACCGGGCTGCCGGCGGTGGTCCGCGCCGGCGGCGGTTGCCCACCGGCGCCGAGGTCCCGGAGCACCTCGTCGAGGAGGGCGACGAAGCCAGGGTGGTAGGGGACGTCGGTCCAGTCGTCGTCCAGAGTCGAGGCCCACAGGGCGACCCGACCTCGCCCGTAGGTGCCGCGCACGTCCAGGGGATAGTCCCCTGCGGTCCGTTCCACCTTGGCCTGGAGGTGCGGCTCGAGGACCAGCAGCCGCGCCACCCGGGCGCTCCCGAGGCCCGGGCGTGGCGGCAGTACCGGCGCGTCTACGGGGATGGCGGCCCCCAGCTCGGCCGGCAGGACGTCGCCAAGGGCCGCGCGATAGGCACGGGGCACAACCTTGGCGCCGCCGCTCACCCAGAGGCCTCCACCCCCTCGGACGCGCTCGGCGAGGGCGCGCGCGACGGCGCTGGAGGGCGCCGGCACGTTGGCCAGGACGATCACGTCCGCTCCGTCCAGCTCGTCGAGGGAGAGGGCGTCCGCGTCGATGGTCCGCTGCCGCACCGGGGCTCGTTCAGACGGCAGCGCGTCGAGGGCGCGGCTCAGGAAGCCGACCTCGTCCTCGTTCCGGCTCGGGCTCGGGTCACCGTCCACCAGCAACACCCGGAGCGCGGTGCCCGCCCGGAGTAGAACGGGACGCCGATCGTCCGCGGGCAGGGCGTCCTCGGGCGTCAGGCGGACGACGAGACCCGGCACTTCGGAGTCCGCCGTGAACGCGACGTGCAAGGTGACGCTTCCGGCGGCGGAGTCGTCGAGGGTCGTCTGCGCGCGGGCAAGCTCGACGCCGTCGCGCTCGGCGAGGACCGTCAGCTCCTCTCCCGGGGCTCCGCGCACGAGGACCCGGACGCTCACCTCGCCCGCTCGGGTCGGATCGATCGAGGCGAGGGCGTCGACGATGGCGTGGTTCGGCGGCGCGGTCTCCCCGAAACGCTCCAGGGCCACGGCGACCCCGTGCCCAGGGAGCTGCGCGTCCGCGATGGAGGCGTGCGCCGCGAAGTCCGAGAGGACCAGCAGGCGGCGCGCGTGGCGGGCGCCGGCGAGGGCGCGCTTGGCGAGATCGATCGCGCCCGCGAGGTCCGTGCCGCGGGCGCTTTGGTCCGGTAGCGCTCGGAGCGCGCGGGTCGCCAGCTCGCGCTCTCGAGTGCGGGGCACGAGCAAGCGGGGCGGCCGGCCGGCCAGGACCACGGCGACCTCCGAGCCAGGGGCGGTGTCCGCGACAGCCCTCAGAGCGCGCTGCCGGGCTTCCTCCAAGAGGGTCGTCCCGCCGTCTCGACGCGTCATGGACATGCTGTCGTCCAGGACCACCGCGAGGCTCGCTCGCTGTCCGTCGTCGAAGGACCGTCGCACGACGACGAAGGGGCGGGCGGCGGCGAGGGCGAAGGCGGCGAGGGCAAGGACCCGGAGCGCCAGCAGGAATCGGTCGCGCACCCGGAAGCGTCGCCGGCTCTCGGTGACCGCGCGCTCGAGGAGCGCCACCGTGGGGAGCGTCAGGCGCGGCAGGTCACGCTGGCGCATCAGGTGGATGAGGACCGGCAGCGCCGCCGCGGCGACTCCGAGGAGGGCGAGGAGCGAGCCGAAACCCATCAGCGCCTCGACCTCGGTCCGAGGACCGCGGCGAGTGTTCGCGCCGCTGGGACGTCCGTGGGAGCCAACACGTAGCGGGCACCGGCGGCCGTGCACCGCCGCTGGCGGTCGGCCAGGAACGCTGCGAGCTCTTGCTGGTAGAGGTCGCGGAGCGGGCCTCCGTCGAAGTCGACGGGCCCTTCGCCCTCGAGGCCGACGATGCGCGCCGGTCCCGGGTCGGGCAGCTCGAGCTCGTCTCGGTGCATCACGTGGAAGACGAGGACGCGGTGCCCGCGGGCCACGAGCTGGGCGAGGGTTTCGAGCCCGTGCCGCGGGTCCAGGAGGTCCGAGGCCAGCGCGACCAGGCCCCGCCGCCCCGCCCGCTCCGTCACCTCCCGCAGGCTCCGCGCGAGGTCTGTTCGCGCCTCCGGCTGGGGCCGCCGGACCAAACGGCCGAAGACTTCGTCGAGGTGGGCCGGGCGCGATCGCGGTGGGAGGGCGTCGTCGTGCAGCGCCGTGTCGAAGCCCGCGACGCCGACGGCGTCCCCCTGGCGGATGAGGAGGTACGCGATCGCTGCGAGCAGCTCGGCGGCGTGCGCGTGCTTCGAGGGGCCCCGCTCGCTCCATCCGTCCCAGTTCATCGACGCGGAGCGATCGATGAGCAGGGTCGCGCGTAGCTGCGTCTCCTGCTCGAAGCGCTTGATGACGTGCCGGTCGGTTCGTGCGAAGGCCTTCCAGTCGAGAAGGCGCGGATCGTCGCCGGGGCGGTACTCGCGGTGCTCGACGAAGACGACGCTCGCTCCCCGGTGAGGGCTGCGGTGCATCCCCGTCAGCACGCCCTCGACGGCCTGGTCGACGCGCAGGGCAAGCGCAGCGACGCGCCGGGCCGTCTCTGGATCGAGGGGTCGACCGTCGCCCACCGGTGCCTCAGGGTTCGAGGTGTGCGAGCACGTCGGCGATGATCGCGCCGGTGCTGACGCCTTCGGCTTCGGCGCGGAAGTTCGGGACGATCCGGTGGCGCAGAACGGGCACGGCCAGCGCCCGCACGTCCTCGATCTCGGCGGCGAAGCGCCCGTCCAAAGCGGCCCGGGCTTTGGCTCCGAGGACCAGCGCCTGCGACGCCCGGGGACCGCCGCCGAAGGCCACGAAACGCTCGACGGTTTCGGGGGCGTCGAGCCCAGGGCGGCTCGCACGGGCGATGGCCACGGCGTGGGCGACGACGTGGTCGGCGACGGGGATGCGGGGGATGAGCTCTTGCAGAACGAGGAGCTCCTCGCGGCTCAACACGGGCCTGGGGTTCGTGGCCACGGGCGCCGTCGTGCGCCGAACGATCTCGATCTCCTCGTCTTCGGTGGGGTAGCCAACGTCGATCTGAAGCAGGAAGCGATCGAGCTGCGCTTCGGGGAGCGGGTAGGTGCCCTCTTGCTCGATGGGGTTTTGAGTGGCGAAGACCATGTAGGGCGCGTCGAGGGCGTGGGTGCGCGCGCCGGCCGTGACCTGACCCTCGGCCATGGCTTGCAGAAGCGCGGCCTGGGTCTTGGGGGGCGTGCGGTTGATCTCGTCGGCCAGCAGGATGTTCGTGAACACTGGGCCGGGGACGAAGCGGAAGCTGCGGCGGCCGGTCTGCGGATCCTCCTCGAGGATGTCGGTTCCGGTGATGTCGCTCGGCATCAGATCCGGCGTGAACTGAATCCGCTTGAAGTCGAGGGAGAGGACCTCCGCCAGCGACTGGATCAGGAGCGTCTTGGCGAGCCCGGGAACGCCGACGAAGAGGCCGTGTCCACGGGCGAAGAGGGCGATGAGCAGCAGCTCGACGACGTCCTCCTGACCGACGATGCGTTTGCGGAGCTCGGCCTCGATGGCTTGGCGCGCGCGCGCGAGCTTCTGCACTCGCTCGACGTCGTCGGGCTGCCCGTGAGGGTCGTTGGATGAAGACTCGAAGACCGCCTCGCCCACACTCTCTGTCTAGCTCAAACCGCACCGATTGCGACAGGATCTCGCGTTCCGCAGTCCGCTCCCGTACCCACCCGCGGTGGATCGTGGTCGCGAAGAGGTGCCGGCGAGAGGTCGCGGGCGAGGGAATCTCGAGGATTGTCGAGGCGCGAGGCCAATGGCGAGGCCGTGGGGGTGGACGGTCAGGGCACTTCGCCCCCGAGATCGCGGCAGCGGTCGGCTTCCCGCCGCCGGATCTGGTCGCTGACGCCGACTTGGGCCAGGTCGCAGTGGGGCGAGGGGTCGAAGGGGTTGAGCTCGATGGCGCGTTCCGCAGCGCGGCGCGCCTCGGCGGTGTCGCCGAGGAGCCGGTGGGCCCGGGCGAGGAGCGCCTGGGTCGGGGCGTGCTCGGGGTAGCGCTCCGCGACTGGGGTCAGCGCCTGCAGGGCCTGCTCTGGGTCTCCCGCCTCCACGGCGGCGCGGGCCAGGCGCGAGGCGACGATCGGATCGCCGGGAGCGGCCGCCAGCGCCGCGGCATACTCCACGGCGGCCGCCCGGTAGCGCCGACGCGCCCACAGGAGATCACCCAGCCGTAGGCCGCGGCGGGCCTCCGGCGACACCTCGGCGACCTCCTGAGCGCTCTCGTCGTCACCTCCGGCGCGCAGGTGCCGCCGAAGGAGCGGTGGGGCGTCCCCCGAACGCGGCAAGCTCTGGCGCCAGGCCCGTTCGAGCTCCTCCCAACGCGTCCCGGCGGCGGCCGCCAGCGCCTCGCGGGCGTCCTCCCCCTCGGCGATCCGCGCGATCGCCGCCCGCAAGGCGTCGGCGCCTTGGGTCTCGTAGTAGCGCGCGACGAAGGTCGAGACCTGTGCGAACGCCAGGGCGGCGTCTTCCTGGGAAGGAAGGAGGGCGATCGAGGGGTGGATGCGTTCGAAGGGGATGAGGGCGTCGTCGCGCACCGCTCGCGCAAGGAGGCCCCGTGCGGCCGGGCTGAGGTGGGCCTGAGCGCGAGGCTCTCGCCAGCGACGCTCGAGGAACTTCGCGACTCCCTCCTGCAACCAGACCGGAGCGCGGTCCCGCGAGGCCCGCGAGAGCACCAGGTGCACGTACTCGTGGGCGATGGTGTCCATCCAGGGGTAGCCCCGCAGGAGCGCCCGGGGCGAGGTCACCATCAGCTTGTCCCACTTGCACAGGGCGATGGTGCCGGTGCGCTCGATCGCTTCGAGGGTCAGGGTCGAGACGGAGGCGAGAGACGCGGCGTCGGGGAAGATCTCGAGCCTCACCGGCCCCGGCATCCGGTAGCCGAGCTCCTCGCTCAGGGCCCGGTCGGCCCCGCGCATGGCGCGCAGAGCGTAGTCCACCAGGTGCCGATCGCGACCGGGAGCGTGGAAGATCACGAAGCGGCCGTCCTCGCTCCGAGCTTCGACGAAGCCCCGCGTCGTCTCCCGGGTCGAGCGCAGCAGGTTCAGCATGCCCAGCCGGCGATCGCCTTCGCCCCGCGGCGGGCGAGCTCGAAGGGACGCCTCCATCCACGCGACCGCCTCCTCGTAGGCCCCGCTGTGGAAGCGCACGAGGGCCGCGACCCGCAGCACTTCGGCGTCCGCGGCGTGACGCAGGAGGAGGGGCTCGATCGCGGCCTGGGCATCCTCGACGCGCAACTCGGTCAGCGCCTGCTCCGCTTCGCGTAGGGCGCGCCGCGCCGGGGGGGGCAGGGCCGCCGCGGTGGCTGCGCTCCCCAGGAGCGCCGCGGTCACCCAGAGCCAATGGAGCGAAGGGCGCCTCATCGCAGCAGCTCCTCGTAGTAGCGTCGCACCGCGTCCTCGTAGCCCTGGGGTGCCCCGTCGCGCATCGCGTCCAGGAGGCGGCGTCGCAACGGGTGCTGGCGGCGCCCTGACGCGCCCGGGATCTCGACGCGGATGCGCTGTTCGGGGGCGCCGCCGCCGCTTCCGCTCCCTCCGCCTTCGGACTCTTGTTGCTGGCGCTGCTGGTCTTCCTCGAGGCGCCGCCGCAGCTCGGAGAGCCTCTCGGCCGCTTCCTGCTGCGCGCGGGCGGCGTCCACCGGCTCGCCTCGCCGCAGGGCCCGCTCCGCCTGCTTCATCGCCCGGTGGCTCTCGGCCATCTCCCGCGCCCCGTCCGGTGAGAGGGGCGCCCCGTCCGGCTCGCTCTCGAAGCGCTCGGCGAGGCGCCGCGCCGCCTGGGCCGCGGCCCGCTGCCGCGCCACGTCGCCCCGGAGCTGCTCCCGCTGCCGCCCTTCGACGAAGTCCGCCAGCCGTGGGATCGCGTCGTCGAGGGCGTCGCTCAGCTCCGCGATATCCTCGGCGCTCTCCCGCGCGATCCGAGCCGCCTGCGCGACACGCCCATCGCGCCCGGGGAACATCAACGCCGACAAGTCGAGCTCGCGCCGCAGTTGGGTCGCGTCCTGGCCCGCGGCTTCGAGCATCCGGCGCGCCTCCCCCAGGTCCCCGTGGCTCAAGGCGAGCTGAGCGTCCGCCAGCCGCTGCCGCGCGCGTTCGAAGGTCTCCTGGTCCATGGGCCCGAGGGCGCCGGGAGGCATCGCCGCGAGGCGCTCGCTCGCTCGGCGCGCGCGCCGGGCAAGGTCGCGGCCCACCCCGAGCGCTTCGGCGTCGGCCGCCTCCAGGGCCCTCTGGGCCACCTCGCGCCGGGTCGCCTCGGAGCGCTCGGCGAGCTGCCGCTGCTCGGTCTCTAGGCCCGCCAGCGCGTCCATCGCCTCGGCCATGGCTCGTTCGCGC
>Ga0256832_1002790_pt1 | contig 11930 bp, 8 predicted proteins | sample 134614metaG_FD_190534 | JGI IMG/M metagenome (GOLD analysis project Ga0256832, IMG submission 190534) | Hydrothermal vent microbial communities from Lau Basin, Pacific Ocean - 134-614 | ecosystem: Environmental > Aquatic > Marine > Hydrothermal vents | place: Pacific Ocean: Lau Basin | collected... | reverse complement strand
ATAGCAATAGATATTGCTCCAAGCTGCTTTCCTAAGACTGCTAATTTTCTTTGTAGTGGTGTTGGTTTTGTTTCAACCGTTTGGGTTAGTTTTGCTATTTTACCGAACTCTGTTTCCATTCCTGTTGCAACTACAACACCTTTTCCAACTCCGTTAACTATACTTGTTCCCATCCAAGCCATAGATGATTTTGCAGCAAGTGGAGTCCCAGGTTTAACAGGCTCAACAGATTTATGAACAGGGACAGACTCCCCTGTAAGTGGTGATTCATCAGCTTTTAGATTAATAGCTTCTATTAACCTGAGGTCGGCAGGGACTTTGTCTCCTATTTGCAGAACAACAATGTCCCCAGGAACTATATACTTAGAATCAATTTCTATCTGATTTCCATCCCGAATAACCTTTGCCTTTGGAGAAAGCATTTTTTCCAGTGCTTCAATAGCTTTTTCTGCTTTCCACTCCTGAACAAATCCAAGTATTCCGTTTAAAATCACAATGGCAAGAATTGTTAAAGCATCTCCAATTTCACCAATGGCAAAAGAGATTCCAGCGGCAATTAAAAGAATAATAATCAATACATCTATAAACTGTCTTGCTAAAACTTCATACCATTTAGCTTTTTTATATTTTTGTAATTGATTTAGTCCATACTTTTTTAATCTTTTTTCTGCTTCTTCAGATGATAATCCTTTTTCTGGGTCTGTTTTTAAGGCTTTTATTACATCTTCTACTTGTAAGGCTGCCCAGTCGTATTTATTTTCTAAGGTCTTCTTTTCAGCCATTAGCTTTTACCTTTAAAATCGTGAAGTTTTTTGGTTTTTATATGTTCTTCACTTACCTCAATAACAGGTGGAGTTTGAAGTTCTTTACCCCACATTCTTACAAAGAGGGTAAATAAAACAGGAACAACAACTGTAGACACAGAAGAAGCTGCCACTAAAGCAGTAAACAGTTCAACATCTATCAGATGGGCATCGTAAAGAAGTTTTGCCACTATTATTTCAGTTGTAAGTCTTGCATTAAGTCCGATACCGATTGTCCATGCTTCTTTTACGGTTATTTTTTTCATAGGAACCATTAAAAATATTCCCACTAACTTACCTACAAATGCAGCAAGGAAAAGAAGTATCGCAAGTTCTGGATGTTTCAATAAGCCTGATAAATCAACGCTAAGCCCAATCCATAAAAAGAAAACTACACCAAAAAATCCATAACTGATTGCCCTTAAAACATGAACAGTTTCTTCGCCTATATTCTTTGCAGCATTCAAAGCAGGTCTCATTATTATCCCTGCAACGATTGCACCAACAACAAGTCCAAGTCCAACATATTGGGAAAATCCACCAAAAGCAAGTAGAATAAACATGCTTAGTAATACAAGGTTAGCAGGTTTTGGCTTGAGCCAGTGAGAAAGGGGTTTTATAATCCATTTATAAACAACAAAAGTTGCAATTATAAAAATAACCGTTCCTAAAATAACATCCCCAATTTCCCTCTCAACACTCATGTGTGTTCCTGTTGCCTGTGCTATCCATATGGAAACAACAGCAACAAGAAAAACTTCTATAACATCATCAAGAACACCGGCTCCTACAATAAAACTTCCGACTCTTGTTTTTATCAAATTAAACTCATCTAAAATCGGAACAATAACAGCTTCAGCTGTGGGCATTCTTGTTAAACCGATAACAAAGGCAATCATCCATCCGTATCCTAAAAGGAGCATAACAAGAACGCCAAACAAGAAAGGAAAGGCTGTATTTAAAACAGTAGCCCAGATTATATCTTTGCTGAGTTTTTTCATTTCAGAAAAATCTATCTGAAGACCAATATAAAAAAGTAGAAAAAGAACTCCAAGTTCTGCAAGGAAATTAAAGCCCGTTGCTGTTGCTCCGTTTGTCAGAATTCTATCAACAACTGTAGTGTAATGAATTCCCATTCCAACAAAAAGAGCACCTAAGATAACAGGGATTCTTGCTTTTAAGAGAAGTCCTCCAAGGGCATAACTGAGACCGAATAAAAGAGCTAATATTAAAAGCAGTTCTCCAAGCTGGGCTTCTGTCAATTAAAAACCCTCCCGATTTCATATTTAATTATAAAATTTTTTTAATATATATTCCAGAGAGTTTAATTTTTCTAATAATGAATTCAGATGTAATTGCTTTTCCTTTAACTATCAATCTTATAAGTTTTTATTTTTAACAATATCTATGAAATATTTAAAATAAAAACTCGAAAGAAATTTCTCTATCTGGAAAACTCTCAATATACTTAAAGTTACTGTTCAATAAAATAATTATGTTGACCGAAAAAATATATATAATAAAAATAGATATAATACTGCAAAATTGTGTTACTTTTTTTGAAAAAACATAAAGAGAAAAAAACAATGAGAAATTTTTTTATTATTTTACTCCTGGTTTCCATTATTTTAACCAGTAATGCTGAGGAAAGACCTTTTATATGGGTAGATGATGAAGATTATTGTCCTGCAATTTATCGTGGGAAAGACGGAAAACCAACTGGCATATTTAATGAAATTATGACTGAACTTTTCAAACGCCTCCACATTCCTTTAAAAAAAGAAGTATATCCATGGAAAAGAGCTCAAAAATTGATAAAAGAAGGGAAAGCCGATGGAATGATTACAACATATACCAAAGAACGGCAAAAATATATGGTGGTAACAAAACCCATCTGGTATATCAATGAAACCCTGTTATTTCGCCGCGATAATCCGAAAGCTTGCAAAATATTAAAAGTAAATTCATTTGATGACCTACGGGAATTCATCATAGTCGAAACAATTGGTTCTGGGTGGACAGAAGAAAAATATAAAGAACACGGAATAAAAAAGATTATATGGGTTCCAACGGTAGATAGTGCATTTAATATGGTTGCAAAAGGAAGAGCTGATGTATATATGATGTACAGTTGGAATGCATTTAGTCTTTTACTGAAAAAAAGAGCTGAAGGAGGCCCTTTAGCAAAAGGCTATCAGAATATGGTTGCGATAGCACCTACATTTGCGACTCTCCCATTTAGATTATTAATAAGGAAAGACTCTCCTTTTGCGAAAAGAATAGAAGACTTTAACAGAGTAATTGAAGAAATGAAAAAAGATGGAACATTTAGACGTATCAAAATTAAGTATGCTGGAATGACACCTGTCTTATGTAATAAAAGATAGGAAAGTTTAAATGGAGAAACAATCAATAACAAATAAAATCCTCATCGTTGCAAAAAGTAAGCTTACCAAACGATTTACATTCCGTGTAGTACGATTTAGTTTGGTTATTGCTTTAATTATTTCTGCTTGGGCTATATATAAAAGTTATCAAGATGATATATCCAGATTAAAAAAGGATTTAACACAAATAGAACAATCTATAAAAGGTTCTTTAAGCTATAACTTATGGGTTTTAGATCTTAATGCACTGGAAAATTTGACCAATGATTTACTACTAAATAAAAACATTGTTTACGTGGCGTTATATGATGAAAACGGAAATCTTATTATAGAAAAAGGCAAAAAAATTCAGAAACATATAATAAAAAGAGTTCTTCCTATCTATTATAGTCAATCAAACGGAAAAAATATTTACCTTGGGAAATTGGTCTACAATGCCACAACTGCTCATATCTATGAAAAATATAAACAGTTTGTTTTTCATATAATTGGTTCAATTTTCATATTTTTCCTCTTTTTAAGTATTGTAATTGTGTTTATTTATTGGAATTCTACTGTTAAGTATATTTTAACTATCAAAGAGTATACGGATAAGCTTCGTCTCGGTGGCTATAAAGCAGGAATTGTAGATGATCTTGTTCTTGATAAACCTTCTAAAGATGAAAAAGATGAATTAGATGAGCTGGTAGATGCTATAAATGAAATGCATCGTGAAATAGTAAAAAAATATGCTGAACTAGAATATTTGTCATATCATGATGAACTGACAGGGTTACCTAACAGAAGAATGATTAAAAAATTAATTTCAGACACTATAAAACGTTGTCGAGAAAAAAACGGATATAGTGCACTATTTTATATTGACCTTGACCAGTTCAAATTAATAAATGATTCTATGGGACATACTGTCGGAGACAAAATTTTAATTGAAATTTCAAATCGATTGAAAACAATTTGTAAAAATAAATGTTATCCAGCAAGGATATCTGGAGATGAGTTCATTATTCTTCAAAAGAAAATAGTAGTTGATAAAGAGGGAGTAAGAAAAGTAGCTTTAGAAATTGCAGAGAAAATACTATCCGCAATCTCTCAAGATATAGTAATAGATGGTAGTAACATTAAAATGACAACAAGTGTTGGTATTGCAATATTTGGAGGAGATTCGGATCCAGAAGTTGTGATAAAGCAAGCCGATAATGCATTATATAGAGCAAAAGAAAAAGGGCGTAACCAGATTGCCTTTTTTGCCCCTAAAATGCAGAAAATTATTGATAAACGACTACACCTTGAGCAGTTGATTCGAATAGCAATAGAAAAAGATCTGTTCTTTATGACTTATCAGCCAAAATATAATTATGAACGTGAAATTTACTCTGCTGAAGCATTACTAAGGCTGCGTGATGAAAATGGTGAAATAATATCCCCTGCAGACTTTATTCCTGTAGCAGAAGAAAGCAGTCTTATTATAAAAATTGGAGATCATGTTATTGAAAAAGTTTTTGGATTTATCAGAAACAATAAGCAAACTATTGAACATTCAGGTATTCAAAGTATAGCAATTAATGTTTCACCAACGCAATACTGTGCACCTGGATTTGTGGAAAAAATCATAGCGTATGCCAGACAGTTTGATATTGATCCACACTTTATTATTTTAGAGGTTACTGAAGAAGTTGTGGCTGGTAGTATCGATACTGTTTTAGATGTAATGAAACGATTAAAAAAACACGGTTTTAAATTTTCTATTGATGATTTCGGTATAGGGTACTCGTCTATGCGTTATCTTAAAAATCTGCCTTTAGATGAACTAAAAATTGACAAATCATTCGTTGACGACATATTAGAAGATGAAAAAACAGCAGGTATTGTCAAAACAATTATTGACATGGCACGGAACTTAAAAATTAATGTTATTGCAGAAGGTGTGGAAAACGAAGAACAGGTTAACCTTCTTTATGAGTATGGATGTAAATCATTTCAAGGGTATTACTTCTCAAAACCATTAAAAGAAGATGAATTTTTAGAAAAGTTAAAAAGCCACAGCTACAAAAAGCATTTGTATAAGGTTGATACAATATAAAAAAGTATCAGGATTGGACTTTTGTCAATAAAAAATAAAAATATCAGTAATTATCAAAAATTTTAATATATATTCCAGAGAGCCTTTGCCCCACTTATAATGAATTGAGATGCAATCGCTCCAACTATTAATCCCATAATCCTTGTAGTAATTTTTAGACCAGTTACTCCTAAGAATCTATTTAAAATTACAGCATTTTTTAAAGTAAAATAAACAACAATTACAGAAATAAATATTGAAATTATCAATAAAATCAAATCAAACCAACTTTCTACTTTTACTTTGAAAATAATTAAGGTAGCAATTACACCGGGTCCAAATAAAATTGGTATTCCAAGAGGAATTATAGAAACATCTTCTTTTTCTTTTGCTTCGGCAGATTCTTCTGTTGAATGTTTTGTTTCAGAAATTTGACCTTTTATCATGCTTAGAGCAAGAACCATTAAAATTATTCCACCTATAACTTTTATAGAATGGACATTTATTCCGAATAACTTAAAAATAAAATCTCCTAAAAATACAGTTAATAAAGAAGCTATCAGCACAGTTAAACTTGTTTTTAAACTGATAGAATTTATTTCTTTTTTTGTGGGGGATGGAGAGATTAAACTTACCATTATTGCAGCAGCTGCAATTGGGTTCAGAATCGTAAGCAATCCTATTGTGAAATGTAATAAAATTTTTACTTCATTTAAAATGTTCATTTCCATTTCAATTATCCAATTTTTTTACTGTTTTTTGGAATCTTTCCTTTTTCTTCTTTTTTAAGAAATTTAATATGAACAGGGTGATGCAGTTTTAAGTTGAGATTTTTCTTTAAATTTTCTTCTTCCTGGTGTATATTTACTGGTTTTTTATCTGTTAATATAATTAGATTTACATGTCCTGCTTTTTCTTTTCCTTTTTCTACTAATTTTCCTGTAAGATATATTTCAGCGTCCTCAAATTTTTCTTTTATCTTACTATTTATATCTGGTATAAGTCTTTCATAATTTTGTACAAGCTGTTCACCTTCTTTCAATCTCCAATCTATATACTCCTGTATTCTTATTTTTGTAAAAAATCTATAGGAAATTTCAAATAGAAATGTAAGTACCAAAACAACCAGTGATGAACCGAGAGCATCTGGATCTGTTTTTAAATTGTATCCCACAAGCACAAGGATAGATACTATACACAGTAGAAATGCAAAAAGGGATAGGAGTTTGTTTGAATCTGTGTAATAAGCTAATTTAACATTTGCAAGATTTACACCTGCGAAGATAATTAAAAATCCTAAACTACCTGCAACAGATATATTCTCAAGATTAAATGTAGTTGCAAATATTATGGTTAACAACGCAAGTATAATAAGCCCTTCTGTTCCATTTTTCCATATATTTTTTGTTAGATTTTTAGGTAAAGCTCCAAACTTGGCTACAAGATAGCTTACCCTGGCACTACCGTAAAGGGTGGCATTTATCGCAGAAGCTGTTGATAAAAGAGCAGCAATTCCTATAAGAACAAATCCAGCCTGACCTAAAAATGGCTTTGCAGCCACAGCAAGAGCATAATCCTGATATTTTTGAACTTCTTCAAAAGTTAAGTTTGCAACTGCAACAGCAGAAACGAGAACATAGATAAAAATAACCGTGGTAACAGCAGCATAAAAAGCTTTTGGGAGGTTTCTTTCTGGATCTTCTATATCTTGAGCTGTATTTGCAATTAGCTCAAAACCTTCATAAGCAAGAAAAATAATTAGACCGCCAGTCATTATTTTGAGAATACTTTCCCAGTGTTCAGGAGAAAGTTTGGAAAAATCTCCTGTAAAAAATCCAAGTGCAGAAAAAAACAAAAGAATACCAACTTTAACAAAAACCATAATATCTTCAGCTTTTCCACTTATATAGGCTCCAAGAGCATTTATGACTGTAAAAAAGACAATAACCACCACAATAAAAATCTTTTTTACAATTTCAATTTCATGTCCTAAAAATAAAGCAGAAGCATAACTACCAAAAGCATAGGAATAAAGTGATAACATTATTACATAACTTGATAGTAAAAGAGTATTTAAGTATGCAGTGAAAATATTATTACCAAAAGCTCTTACGAGATATTCAACAGTTCCACCTTCAGATGGATATCTCACAGAAAGTTTTGCATAAGAATAAGAAGTTAAAAGAGCTATTATTCCTGCAAAAATAAACGCAACAGGAGCAGCACCTTTTGCCAGCAGAATAGTAAGCCCAAGAACTGCAAAAATTCCCCCACCAATCATACCACCTACGCCAATTGAGTAAACTTCCCAAAATCCTATTTTTTTCATCTTTTCCCTCTATTTAATAAAACTGTAAAACATAGAAATAGTAGCAATTAATGATACAGCAAATGTTATCATAAGAAATATGTTGTTAAATCTTTTGTTGGTATATTCACCTAAAATTTCCTTATTGTTCCCTAATACAAATAGTAGTCCACTTAAAACAGGCAATAAAATTCCATCAAATATCTGACTATAATAAAGAGCATCAACAGCAGAAATATTTGATAAATCTATTACATCTCCTACAAATAAAGAACCTAAAAATACAAAATAGAAACCTTTAGCATCACTTATCTTATTATCCATACCTTCACGCCAACCAAATGTATCTGCTACTGCATAAGCAGTTGAACCTGCAAGAACAGGAATGGCAAGGAAACCAGCTACAATAATACCAACACTGAATAATAAAAATGCATATTCTCCTGCTGCAGGTTTTAGTGCAAGTGCAGCATCAGCAATCGTTTGAATTTCTTTATGACCAAATAACATAACAGCAGAGGATACAATTATTGCATAAGCAATAATATTAGAATAAATCATTCCTACTGTTGTATCAGTTTCCATTATTTTTGCTTGTGATACTGTTGCATGTTCCTCTCTTTCTTCAGAAGCCTGCCAAAATATCAAATAAGGGGAAATTGTTGTTCCTAAAAGCCCAAGTGCAGCAAGTATAAAAGCTAAATCAGGTTTTATTTGTGGAATAAAGGTGTCAAGAATCATCTGTTTTAAATCTGGCTTAGCAAGAATAGCAGAAATAATATAAACAGCAAGTAAAGATGTAAGAGCTATTAAAACTTTTTTAACCGTTTTATAAGCTTTAAATATAACCAAATAGGCAATTAAAAGGGTGATAGGAATAAGTAAATAAATAGCTTTAATTCCTGTAATAATTTCAAATATTGTTGCAATAGCCTCTAAATCTGCTCCTATTGTAAGAATGTTAGCTACTGCAAGACTTAAAACAATAAAATATGTGAGTTTTTTTGAATAGTATTTACTCAGTATTTCTGGTAGGCTTTTCCCTGTAACAAGGGCAAGTTTTGCAGCTGTATCCTGAACAACAATCATCATAGGAGTTGAGAGAAGCATAAGCCATAATTGGGAAAATCCTGTAGTTGCTCCAACTATTGTATATGTAAGAATACCGGCAGGGTCATCCCCAGCCCCGCCGGTTATTATTCCAGGTCCAAGCTCTTTTAATTCTTTTATCTTTTTAAATCTTTCTTTATTTTTGCTCAATTAACTCTGTCCTTGTTTAACCTTTTCACCCATTTCTTTCTTTAACCATGTGAAATGTCCTGGAGCAAAGAAAAATTTCTTTTCCCAGTACATTTTTAGAACAGCCATTTTTACTACATCGTTAAATAAAAACCAGGCTATTGCATATCCCCATATAAATATAGCCCATTCCCAGCCAACAGGAGTAAATAATCCCCATCCACCATAGACAGCTATAATAGTTCCGATTATTCTTGTTCCGAATGTTGCAACATAAAGCATCGGGGAAGGCCATGGTTTTTTCCAGAACCAGTCTTTAACACGGGTATTATAAATTGTTCCATGTCCTGCAACAATAAGTTTTGTGAAGATAATAGATTGAATAAGATCTTCAGGCAACTTCCAATATTCAACTAATAAAACAAATATAGTAAATGAAGAAATGACTCCTGCAATACCAAGCCAGAAGGCGATAATATTTATTTCATACATATCCCACCGAACAGGTTTAAGAGAAATTTTGGCATTATCGTATGCAATGGAAAGGATAGGTATATCGTTCAGTAAAGCTAAAAGAATAATCATCAAGGCAGTAACAGGGTAAAACTGGAATATCATGATTGATAAAGCCATAAAGAAAACAACCCTGATAGTTTCAGCAATTCTGTAAATAGTGTACGCTTCCATTCTGCCAAATATTTCCCTTGCAATCTCCATTGCTTTTACAATAACCATAAGACCAGGAGCTAAAAGAACAAGGGCTGCAGCGGCTCTTGCAGCGTCAGTTGCATTTGAAACTGCAATACCACAATCAGCTTTTCTCAGGGCAGGAGCGTCATTAACTCCGTCCCCTGTCATTCCGACGATATGATCAGCTTTTTGAAGTTTATCCACAATAAAGTATTTATCTTCAGGGAATACTTCTGCAAAACCGTTTGCTTCTTCGATGATTTTGATAATTTCTGATTCGTGTTTTTTAACTGTTCCTGCAGGAAGTTTTATATTTTCAAGCTCTTTTTCTACAAGTTTTGCTATTTTTTGAGCTCTTTTTTCTGCTTCTTCTTCTGAAAGATTTTCTTCAACTTCTAAAATAGCTTTTGTTATTACTTTCGCAAGTACTACATACTCTTCATAGGTTTCTCCTTTTAATTCTCTTGCACTATAAATTTTATCTCCAATTCCTAAAATCTTAGCTATATATTTAGCAACTGCTATATTATCGCCGGTTACCATTTTAACTTCTACACCAAAATCCTTAGCTTCCTGTATAGCCGTTTTAGAATCTTCTCTTGGTGGATCAAATAATGGAATTAAACCTACAAAATGGTATTTTTCTTCATCTGGATTTTTATAAGCAACTCCGAGAGTTCTAAAACCTTTCTCTGCAAATTCTTCTACTCTTTCATAAGCTACATTTTTATCAAATTCTTTTTCATCACAAAGTTCAATAATTACCTGAGGTGCTCCTTTTGTAACTGCTATTTTTTTTCCGCCACAGTCAACTAAAGCTTCTGTTCTTTTTCTAACAGGATCAAAAGGGATAAATTTTTCCTGTTTGCAGGTTTTTATTTCTTCGTAAAGTTTATGCTTTTTTACCCAGTCAAATATAGGAATTTCTATCGGATCTTTATTTTCTTCTTTTGATGCGAGAGCAGCATAAAACATCAGATCTTCCGTTTTGTATCCATCAACTGTAAAAGGAATCGAGACTGTCATCTGGTTTTTTGTCAGTGTTCCTGTTTTATCCGAGCAAAGAACATCAACACCTGCTAACTCTTCTATTGAGGCAAGTCTGCTAACAATAACCTGTCGCTTTGCAAGATAAAGTGCACCAACTGCCATTGTAACAGTTAAAACAGCAGGTAGTGCGACAGGAATAGCCGCCACTGTTAAAACAAGTGAGAATCTAAGCAGTTCCATCCAGTTGGCACCTCTATTTAGCTCAAATAGAATCATAAAACCAACAAGAATGAGAGTTAAAACAATAAGAAAGTTCCCAACTTTGATAACCATTTCCTGAAAATGAGAACGCTCTTCTTTTTCTGCTTTTGCAACCAGTTTTACTGTTTTTCCAAAATAGGTATTAAGTCCAGTTGCCACTACAACTGCAATCATTTCTCCCTGTTTTACTATGGAGTTTGCATAGGCAACATCTCCGGCTTTTTTAGTAACAGGAAGTGATTCTCCTGTCAGAGCAGACTGATCCACAAGTATAAAATCCCCTTCTGCAAGCTTAACATCTGCAGGAATAATGTCTCCTATTTTCAGTTTTATCACATCACCTGGAACGACATACCGTGCATCAATTTCTTTCCATACACCATTCCTTAAAACAATAGATTTCTTTGCAAGTTTTTCCTTTAGAACTTTTAGGGCAGATAAAGCTTTATGTTCTTGCCATAAATCAACCCCTGCATTCACAAACAGAAGAATCATTATTATTGTAAAATCTTCCCATTTATGGACAGATGCAGAAAGAATAGCTGCTATTTCGATCATCCATGGAATAGGACCCCAAAAACGCCGAAATATCCTGTGCCACAGAGGTTCTTCTTTTTCTGGAATTTCATTCAATCCATATTTTTTCAGTCGTTCTTTTACTTTTTCTTCTGACAATCCCTTTTTTAAATCAGTTTGAAATTCTTTAATTACCTCTTCTATAGGTTTATCTTTAACTTCATCAATAACAGCCATTTATCTTCCCTCCTGTTCTTCCTGTCTTTTTCTTTTCATCCAGTCTGAAAAAATAAACCAACCTGCAGCAAATGCTCCCCCTATTGCTATATAACCAAAATAATAAAAAATGCAAAATAAAATATCTTTTTCACACATTTTTTCCTCCTTATAAGTTTATAAAATTATAAATTTATACTCTTTAAATTTTTTGTTATTGGAAGATAAAATTTACCGTAATATTCTTTCATCATTCTTCTTGCCCCAAATTGAGGAGTTATTGATTTTATTGATTCTTTCATCATTTTTATCCAGTCTTTTGGTAAATTGTTTTCATCTCTTTTGTAATATAAAGGTATAACCTGATTTTCTAAAATCGAATAAAGTTCTTCTGCATCCTGTTTATTTCTGTCTCCTTCTACTTCATTCTGTCCAAAAATCCATCCATTTTTCCCGTTATA
>Ga0256832_1002789_pt1 | contig 11938 bp, 10 predicted proteins | sample 134614metaG_FD_190534 | JGI IMG/M metagenome (GOLD analysis project Ga0256832, IMG submission 190534) | Hydrothermal vent microbial communities from Lau Basin, Pacific Ocean - 134-614 | ecosystem: Environmental > Aquatic > Marine > Hydrothermal vents | place: Pacific Ocean: Lau Basin | collected... | reverse complement strand
CCTGGCGCTGATCCCCGCCCTGGGTTGGTCCGTGGTGCAGCTCCAGCAGGCGGAGTTCGTCTTTCTGCCGCCCGTGGACGAGGGCCAGGTGCTGATCCGGCTCAAGGGCGACCCCGGCATGGAGCTGGTCCGCATGGATGCGGTGACTGCCGAGCTGGAGGAGCGGCTCCTGCGCCGCCCCGAGGTGCAGACCCTGTTTACCCAGGTGGGGGGTTGGGTCTACGGTCGCACTCAGTGGCTCTCCAGCAATCGGGCCTCCATCGCCATCCAGCTGGTGCCGCGCGAGGCGCGCACCGTGGACACCGCAGGCTGGGTGGATCGGATCCTCGCCGAGGACATCGAATCCTTGAACGAGCCCGGCATCCGTATCACAGCCCGTGTGCGCGGCCGGGTCCACGGCATCCGTATGGGCCGGGGTGAAGAGGACCTGAATCTGCGTATCGCCGGCCCCGATCTGGGGACCCTGACGCGCCTGGGGGACCAGGTCGCGGAGCGTCTGGCGGCGTTGCCCGGCGTGCGTCACGTCCGCCATACCTATCAGGATCCAACCGAGGAGCTGGAGATCCGGTTGGACGCCACACGCGCCGCCCGGCTCGGGGTGCAAGCCACAGATGTGGCCCGGGCCCTGCGGATCGCCCTGGAGGGCGTGGAGGCCACGGAGTTCTACCGGGGGGACAAGCGCCTGGACGTCCGCCTGCGTCTGCCCGAGGGCAGCACGCCCGACCTGGGCGCCTTGCACGACGTAATCGTGGACCTGCGCGATGGGGTCCCGGTGCGGATCCGGGACGTGGCCCAGCTGCGGCTGGCCTCCAGCCCCGCCAGCATCTTTCGCGACAGGCAGAGTCGCGCGGTGGAGATCTCGGCCAGTCTCACCGGTGAACGGCCCCTGGAATCGGTGGCCGAGCAGGCCCGGCTGGCCTTGGACGATCTGGAGCTTCCCGAGGGCTACGTGCTCTACGACGACGGGGCCTTGGAGGCCCAGCGCCGGGCCCGGCGCCTGGGCGGCCTGCTGCTGGGACTGGCCTTGTTCCTGGTGTTCGTGGTCATGGCCGTGCAGTACGAATCGCTGACCAACCCACTGGTCATCCTGCTCAGTGTGCCCTTCGCACTGGTGGGCGTGGCCCTGGGGTTACAGCAGCAGGAGCTTCCGCTGTCCATGCCGGTATGGCTGGGCGTCATCATGCTGGCAGGCATCGTGGTGAACAACGCCATCGTGCTGGTGGAGCAGGTGGAGATCGAACGCGAGTCTGGCCACCACCTGGAGGCGGCCCTGGTGCGTGCGGCCCGCCACCGCCTGCGGCCGATCCTCATGACCACGCTCACCACCGTCGCCGGCATGCTGCCGCTGGCCATGGGACATGGCGAGGGGGCCGAAATGCTCCAGCCGCTCGCCGTGGTGATCGTCTGGGGGCTGTCCTTCTCCATGCTGGTGAGCCTTTGGCTGGTGCCCTCCGTCTACCGCATCGTCCACCTCGTCCCGCGCGCCCCACGAGCGGCACCCGCACAGGGCTGAATCGGAAACAGGCGGCCCGTTCCGCCCCCGCTCCCGGGCCTCAGTGGAGGTCCTCGACCAGGGAGCGGCGCACGGGCTCTGAAAGGGTGGTCTCGTAGGTGTACCTGGGATGATCGATGCCCACCCGGACGGGCGCCCCCTGCTTGGCCGCAGCCACCATCTCGGGCGTGAGCTCGAAGCGCAAGAAGTGCACCGACGAGGTCTTGTCCTCGGTCTCACGCTCCAGGTCCTCGTTGGCGATGGGCCGAACCTTGGGCAGGTCGTCCACCTGGATCCACACCGCCCGCTCGATGCCCTTGAGCTCGCGCAGCTTTTGCTTGCGCTCCTCGGGATCGTCGTACTCCACCATCAGCGTGGCCTTCCAGTTGCTCCCCTCGGGGATGAGCGGGTTGTAGGCGTCGAGCTCGTCCTGGATGCCCTCGGGCTCGAAGATCCGTTCGGCCCGCAGCATCTCCTGGACCTGGTAGTGCATGGTCAGGCGGCTCTCGAAGTGCAGCGTCACATGAGGCCCGATGGGCACGATGCGCTCCTTCTTGTGCGCCATGACCTTGCGCCGGAACTCCGGGCGGACCCGGGCATACTCCTCCAGCGAATACAGGTCCTCTCGTTTGAGCTTTTCAGGCATGTTCGTCACCTCCTTCAGATTCCATACGCGCGGCGCAGCAGCGTGAGGGGATGTTCTCCCGTCTTGCCGACGCCGCTGGCGATCCAGCTGGCTGCGATGGGACAGTCGCTGCCCACGTGATCGGGCGCCATGCGCTCCACCTGGCGCAGCACCGGCCGCCGGATCTTCTGCGCGGCACCGATGGTCTCCACGCGCACCCCGTAGGTGCCGTCGTGGCCCGAACAGCGCTCGATGACCTGGATCTCCGTGTCGGGTACCAGGCTGAGCAGGTCCTTGGTCTTGAGGCCCACGTTCTGCACCCGCATGTGGCAGGCGGCGTGGTAGCTCACCTTGCCCAGGGGATTCTTGAAGTCGGTGCGCAGCTTGCCCGCCTTGTGTCGCAGCCACAGGTACTCGAACGGATCGAAGATGCGGGACTTGACCTTCTGCACCTCTGGATCTTCGGGGAACATCAGCGGCAGTTCCTGCTTGTACATGAGTACGCAGGATGGCACCGGGGCGACGATGTCGTAGCCGGCGTCGATCATCCGGGCCAGTACCGGGATATTGGCCTCTTTGGCGGCTCGCACGGCCTCCAGGTCGCCGATCTCCAGCTTGGGCATGCCACAGCAGCGCTCCTTTTCGACCAGGGTCACAGGGATTCCGTTGTGCTCGAACACGGCCACCAGGTCCTCACCCAGTTGCGGGGCGTTGTAGTTGCCGTAGCACGTGGCGTAGAGGGCCACCTTGCCCGTGGTGTCCTCCGTCGGTTCGGGCGCCAGGCGCGCATGGTGGTCCGCCAGGCGTTTGCGCAGCGTGGCCGAATGGTACTCGGGCACCACCGCCTCGTGGTGCACGCCGAGCAGCTTCTCCAGCACGCCGCGCAGTGTCGGGTTGCGATTGGCCGCATTGACCACCTGGTTGACGATGGGGATCCCGGCGAGCCGGCCCACGGTGTCCGTGGAAGTGAGGAGGCGATCGCGGGCGCGCGCCCCCGCCTCCTTGAAACGTACCGCCTTGGCCCGAAGCATCAAGTGCGGGAAGTCCACGTTCCACTCGTGGGGAGGCACGTAAGGGCACTTGGTCATGTAGCAGAGGTCACACAGGTAGCAATGCTCCACCACCTTCCAGTAGTCCTCCTTGGCCACCCCGTCCACCTCCATGGTCTCGGACTCGTCGACCAGGTCGAACAGTGTGGGGAAGGCGTTGCACAGGTTCACGCAGCGCCGGCATCCGTGGCAGATGTCGAAGATCCGTTCCATCTCCTGCAGGAGCGCCGCTTTGTCCCAGAATTCCGGCCGTTCCCAGCCCAGCGGATGGCGCGTGGGCGCCTCCAGGCTGCCTTCACGAATCGAGGTCGGTGCCGCCATGGTGTCCAGTCTCCTCACGGTTGATTCTCGGGTCGGCGGATGACGACGCTGGACGCGGTCATTCGGCGACCCGCGAGCGGGATCGGTTTTAGAATGAGTCTAAACGCACTTCCAAAAAACATCCGGCAGGACACACGCCCTGCCGGACGGGTGCACGCCGTTACTGATCCAGCGTGTCCAGGGCCTTCTGAAAGCGATTCGCATGGGACCGCTCGGCCTTGGCCAGGGTCTCGAACCAGTCGGCGATCTCGTCGAAACCCTCCTCGCGTGCGGTCTTGGCCATGCCCGGATACATGTCCGTGTACTCGTAGGTCTCACCGGCGATGGCCGCCTTCAGATTGTCGGCGGTGGGGCCGATGGGCAGGCCGGTGGCCGGGTCGCCCACCTCCTCCAGATATTCCAGATGACCGTGCGCATGGCCGGTCTCCCCCTCCGCGGTGGAGCGGAACACGGCAGCCACATCGTTGTAGCCCTCCACGTCGGCCTTGGCCGCGAAGTACAGGTACCGGCGATTGGCCTGCGACTCGCCTGCGAAGGCCGCCTTGAGATTCTCCTCCGTCTTGCTACCTTTCAGTGCCATTTCCTCATACCTCCGAGTATTCTAAGCGTCTGGTGAACACCAGTTTAGACACGTTCTAAACCAGCGGAGTGCAATTTAGACTGATTCTAAATCGATGTCAAGCTCCCCGCGGCACGCGTCACATCCTGTGGTTTCGTGATAGGGTTCGGATCCGCGATTTCAAGGCGTGAGCCGAGGAGGGCTCTCCAGTCATGAGCACTCATGAGCATAGTCCGGACGAAGCCTCCCTGCCCGAGAGTTTCGAGGAAAAACTGAATGCGATCGAGTCCCTGGTGCAGCGGCTGGAGCGGGGAGAGCTCCCCCTCGAACGCTCACTGGCCGAATTCGAACGGGGCATGCGGCTGATCGAGGCGGCCCGTCGGGAGCTGGAGGACGCCGAACAACGGGTACGTCTGATCACCGCCGAGGGCAGTGAACGACCCATGCCCCCGTCCGACGAGGACCCGGCCGGCTGAGCCCGCACCCCCGATTCCTGTCCCCCGGTCCGAGATGTGTGAAATGAACAAGCCACGAGAGGCGGTCGACGCCATCACCCGAACCGAAGCCGAGCTGAGGTCCCTGAGCGCCCGTGTGGATCAGGCACTGGACCGGCGGCTGCCCTCCCCCTGCACCCACCCCACCGCGCTGCACGAAGCCATGCGCTACGCCGCGCTCGGGGGTGGCAAACGGCTGCGCCCGGCGTTGGTGTACGCCACAGGGCGGGCCCTGGACCTGGATCTCGACCAGCTCGACGGCATCGCCTGCGCCGTGGAGCTCATCCACGCCTACTCCCTGGTGCACGACGACCTTCCGGCCATGGACGACGACGACCTGCGGCGCGGCCGCCCCACCTGCCACAAGGTATTCGGTGAGGCCATGGCCATCCTGGCCGGAGACGCCCTGCAGGCCCTCGCCTTCCAGGTCCTCGCCGAGCCACACGCGGGGGCGCCGGACCCCGCCACGCAGTTGCGTCTGGTGGAGACGCTGGCCGGGGCCGTGGGCTCGCGCGGCATGGTGGGAGGACAGGCGATCGACCTGCTTTCGGCGGGCCGGGAGATCACGGTGGCCGAGCTCGAGGACATGCACATCCACAAGACCGGCGCATTGATCCGAGCCAGCGTGGTCATGGCCGCACTGACCGACCCGCAGCTCGATACCGAGCACCGTGAGCGGCTGGACCACTTCGCCAAGTGTCTCGGTCTCGCCTTCCAGATCCACGACGACGTGCTCGACGTGGAGGGCGACACCGACACCCTGGGCAAGCCCCAGGGATCGGACGCCGCCCTGAACAAGCCCACCTACCCGGCCGTCCTCGGCCTGGAAGAGTCCAAGGCGCTGGCCCGCGAACTCCACGCCGAGGCGCTGGAGGCCCTGGAATCCTTCGGCCCACAGGCCGGTCTGCTCCGCGATCTGGCCACCTACGTGGTGACCCGCAGCCACTGAGAGCGCCCGCAGCACGGGGCGGGATCCTTGCGAGGTCTTGCTCCAGGGTCGATAATCTGCGTTTGGCTGGGCCGTCGTCGACGCGATGAAAGACCGCTATCCCCTGCTCGCCCGCATCAACTCGCCGACCGACCTGCGCGCCCTGCCCGTGAAGGAGCTGCCCCAGGTCGCCGCCGAGCTCCGGGAATACCTGCTGCACTCGGTGGCCCGGGTGGGCGGACACTTCGCCGCGGGCATGGGCGTCGTGGAGCTCACCGTCGCCGTCCACTACGTCTTCAACACCCCGCACGACCGGCTCGTGTGGGACGTGGGCCACCAGTGCTATCCGCACAAGATCCTCACCGGACGCCGGGATCGCATCGCCACCATCCGCCGACGCGGCGGCCTCGCACCCTTCCCCACCCCCGAGGAGAGCGTGTACGACACCTTTGCCGTCGGCCATTCGAGCACCTCCATCAGCGCAGCGCTGGGTATGGCGTTGGCGGCGCGGCGCGAGGGCGTGGAACGCAAGTGCGTGGCCATCATCGGCGACGGGGCCATGACCGCTGGGATGGCCTTCGAAGCCCTCAATCATCTGGGCGACGTATACGCCGACGTGCTGGTGATCCTGAACGACAACGAGATGTCCATCTCACCCAACGTGGGCGCGTTGTCCAATTACCTGACGCGCATCCTCTCCAGCCGCGTGTATTCCACCATGCGCGAGGGGGGCAAGAAGATCCTGCGGCAGATGCCACCCATGTGGGAGCTGGCCCGGCGTACGGAGGAGCATGTCAAGGGGATGGTCGCTCCGGGGACCCTGTTCGAGGAGATGGGGCTCAACTACTTCGGGCCGGTGGACGGGCACGACGTGGTCTCCCTGGTGCACACGCTGCAGAATCTCCGCGCCCACAAGGGCCCGCGGCTGCTCCACGTGGTCACCCGCAAGGGCAAGGGCTACGAACCCGCGGAGAGCGATCCTGTGGGCTATCACGCCGTGCCCATTTTCGATCCAGAACGCGGGGTCACGCCGGGCAGCGCCAAGAAGGCGGTCAGCTACACACAGGTGTTCTCGGACTGGGTCTGCGACATGGCCGCCCGCGACGAGCGCCTGGTGGCCATCACCCCTGCCATGCGGGAGGGCTCGGGCCTGGTGGCCTTTCACCAGACCTATCCCGAGCGCTATTTCGACGTGGGCATCGCCGAGCAGCATGCGGTGACGCTGGCCGGCGGCATGGCGCGCGACGGCCTGCACCCGGTGGTCGCCATCTACAGCACGTTCCTGCAACGGGCCTACGACCAACTCATCCACGACGTGGCCCTGCCCAATCTTCCGGTCCTGTTCGCCATCGACCGGGCTGGCGTGGTCGGACCCGATGGTCCCACCCATGCGGGCAGTTTCGACCTCAGCTACCTGCGCTGCATACCCAACCTGGTGGTCATGTGCCCCGCCGACGAAAACCAGTGCCGGCAGATGCTCTACACGGGGTTCCTCCACGACGGACCCGCGGCCGTGCGCTATCCCCGAGGCACCGGACCCGGCGCGGATATCCAACAGGAGATGCAGGCCCTGCCCATCGGCCGTGGGGCGGTGGTGCGCCAGGGAGGCAGCGGGCTGGCCATCCTGGCCTTCGGCAGCCCCTTGAACGCCGCCCTGGAGGCCGCCGAGGGTCTGGATGCCACGGTGGCCGACATGCGCTTCGTCAAACCTCTGGACGAGGCGCTCATCGACCGGCTCGCAGCCGAACACGACCTGCTGGTCACCGTGGAGGACAACGTGGTCGCGGGTGGTGCAGGCTCTGCAGTGGGCGAGTACCTGGCCCGTGTGGGTCGCCCCACGGCGCTGCTGCACCTGGGACTGCCGGATCGCTTCATGGCCCATGGCAGCCGTGAGGAACTCCTCGCCGAAGCGGGTCTCGATGCCGCAGGCATCACCCGCTCCATCCTGGAGCACTGGGAGCCACAAGATTGCGCGCCCCCACGATCTCACGTACTATCTTGACTAAATCACTCAGGAATTGATCCGGGTCAACGCCTGCCGGAGCGGGTGGTGCTCGGTTCGTCGACGCCTATGAACCAGCCAGCCGAAAAGCACAGGTTCACACCCACGATCCCGGACGTGCAGGCACGGGTGGACACCCGCCGCATCCCCATCGACAAGGTGGGCATCAAGGACATCCTGCATCCCGTGCGCATCCAGGATCGCACCGGCGACGAGCAGCACACCGTCGCCCGGTTCAACATGTACGTGAATCTGCCGCACAACTTCAAGGGCACACACATGTCCCGGTTCGTGGAGATCCTGAACAACCGCGAGCGGGAGATCACGGTGCGCTCGTTCCGGGAGATGCTGAGCGAGATGACCGACAAGCTGGAGGCAGAGGCCGGTCATATCGAAATGACCTTCCCCTATTTCGTGCTCAAGCGTGCCCCCGTCTCGGGGGTGGAGAGCCTCATGGACTACGAGGTCACCTTGATCGGCGAGATCGTCGGCGGCGAGACCCGCACCTACATCAAGGTCGTCGTGCCGGTCACCAGCCTCTGTCCCTGCTCCAAGAAGATCTCCGACCGGGGCGCGCACAACCAGCGCTCGCACGTGACCCTCACCGTACGTCTGCGTGACTTCGTGTGGATCGAGGAGGTCATCGACATCGTCGAGAAGGAGGCCTCCTGCGAGCTCTACGGCCTGCTCAAGCGTCCGGACGAGAAGTTCGTCACCGAGCGTGCCTACGACAACCCCAAGTTCGTCGAGGACATGGTCCGCGACATCGCCGTGCGGCTCAATGCCGACGATCGCATCGGTTATTACGTGGTGGAGTCGGAAAACTTCGAGTCCATCCACAACCACTCGGCCTACGCCCTCATCGAACGCGACAAGGACGCCGAGGAAGCCGCCTCAGACGACTAGGCCGCAGCTGCGGCCCTTCGCGCCGCCTGCCCGCCGGGTTTGGCCCCAGGCAGCAAGGACCCGCCGCTGCGAGGGCGGAACGGGTCAGAGCCGCCGCCTGTCAGCGCCGGGCGCGCTTTTCCTGGTCCATGCCCTCCAGGCGCCTGGCCAGCTGCGCGGGCGGCTGGTAGCCAGGGATCATCTCCCCGTTCTCCAGGACGATGGCGGGCGTCCCCTGCACGCCCACGGCGTTGCCCAGGGCCATCTGCTCGCGTACCGGATTCTCGCAGGTCTTCTCGGCGATGGGTTTGCCGGCCTTGGCCGCGTCCATGGCCTTGTTGCGGTCTTCCGCGCACCACACGCTCACCGCCTTGCGGTAGCTCTCCGAGCCCACGCCGGCCCGCGGATAGAGCAGATACCGGACCTTGATGCCCCGCTTGTTGTACTCGGCCATCTGCCGATGGAGCTTGCGGCAGTACGGGCAGTCGATGTCCGTGAACACGGTGATGGTGTGCCTGGGGTGCTCAGGACCGTAGACGATCATCTCGGACTCGGGAACCGCGTCGATCTGTGCCTTGCGATACCCGGCCACGGCCTGCTCCGTGAGGTCCTCCTGGGTCTCCAGGTCCACCAGCGACCCCGACAACAGATAGCGTCCGTCCCCGGTGAAGTAGTACACGCTGGCCTTGTAACGCACGGCATACAACCCGTCCACCGGGGTGGGCTCGATGGCATCGGGTTGCACGTGAGGCAACAGCGCGTGCCAGCGCTGCTGGATGCGCTCGACGTCCTCCTTCTCACCGGCAAACGAGGCCGCCGGCAGCATCAGACCGAGCATCAGCAATACACTCGTCGCAATCGCTCGCATGGGAACTCCCTGATCTTGGTGATTCGTGGGTCACCGCGGCCGCCGGCCGTTGGGTGCGGACGGCGCCGGGACTCTGATGTTCGACCGGCGGTGCGCAAAACAATTCCGGAACGCCACTGCGCCAGGACCCGCTGGCATGGCGGGAGCTGCCTGTGTACACGAACCTGCACGTGCAGGCAAGTGGCGCCGCACTCAACCGCGCGGGTGATGCCGGCGGTGCAATTCCTGGAGACGGGCCTGGGCCACGTGCGTGTAGATCTGCGTAGTGGAGAGGTCGCTGTGTCCCAGCAGCATCTGCACCACGCGCAGATCGGCGCCGTGATTGAGCAGATGCGTGGCGAAGGCGTGGCGCAAGGTGTGCGGCGACAGGGGACGTGCAATGCCGGCTGTGCGAGCGTGGCGCTTGATGCGGTACCAGAAGGCCTGTCGGGTCATGGGACCACCGCGGGCGGTGACGAACAGGGCATCGCTCCCGCCTTGTCCTCTGAGGAGCGCCGGGCGGCCCTCGCGGAGGTAGCGCCGGCACCAGTCCACCGCCGCCTCCCCCACGGGCACCAGGCGCTGCTTGCCGCCCTTGCCCTGGACGCGTACGACGCCCTGCTCCAGGTCCAGCGCCGCACGCGGCAGGTGAACCAGCTCCGAGACCCGCAGCCCGCAGGCGTACAAGAGCTCCAGCATGGCGCGGTCGCGCAATCCCTCGGCTGTGGTCACGTTGGGCGCCTCCAGCAGGGCGGTCACTTCCGCCTCGCTGAGTACCGAAGGCAGCGGCCGCCCGAGGCGTGGGGCCTCCACGCGCGCAGTGGGGTCGCGGGTGATGCGTCCCTCCCGCAGTTGATGACGATAGAAGCGGCGCAGCGAGGACAGCAGGCGCGCAGTGCTGCGGGCCGAAGTGCCCTGTGCGAAACGCAGGCCCAGGTAGTCGAGCAGGTCTGCATGGGAGGCCTCGAGCAATCCCCTGCCCCGCTCGGCCGCGAGCCAGGACGCCCAATGACGCAAATCGGCACCGTAGGCGGCGAGCGTATTGGCGCTCAGCCCCTCTTCCAGCCACAGGGCGTCGGTGAAGGCGTCGATCAGCGCCTCATCGCCCATCCGGGCGATCCCCCTGCACACCCCGCAGGAATTCCATGGGCATCGGGAAGGCCACGATGGTGGCCTGTTGGGTGGCCATGTCGGCCATGGTCTGGAGGTAGCGCAGCTGGAGCGCCTGGGGATTGGTGGAGATGATGTCGGCGGCCTGACGCAGCTTCTCGGCCGCCTGCAGCTCCCCCTCGGCGTGGATGATCTTGGCCCGCCGCTCACGCTCGGCCTCCGCCTGGCGGGCGATGGCACGCACCATGCTCTCGTCCAGATCCACGTGCTTGATCTCCACGTTGGTGACCTTGATGCCCCAGGCGTCCGTCTGCACATCGAGGATGGCCTGGATGTCGGCGTTGAGCTTGTCGCGTTCGGCCAGCATCTCGTCCAGCTCGTGCTGGCCGAGCACCGAGCGCAAGGTGGTCTGTGCCAGCTGGCTGGTGGCCGCATAGTAGTCCTCCACCTGCAGGACCGCCTTCTCCGGGTCCACTACGCGGAAGTACAGCACGGCGTTGACCCGCACGGTGACGTTGTCGCGCGAGATCACGTCCTGGCTCGGCACGTCCATGGTGATCACGCGCAGATCCACGCGCACCATCTGCTGGATGCCCGGCACCACGATGATGAGTCCGGGCCCCTTGACCGCCTGAAAGCGGCCGAGGAAGAAGACCACGCCGCGCTGATATTCCGGCACGATGCGGATGGACAGGAACAACAGGCCGAGCACCAGGCCCAACGGCACCAGATAGCCAATCATGGACAGACCTCCTTGATCTCGGGTTCACGGACCGCCTCGACCTCCAGGCGCAGCCCGTGCACGGCACGCACGCGCACGCGTGCCCCCTTGGGCAGGGGGCAGCTGGACCGGGCCCGCCAGCGTTCACCGCGCACCTGCACGTAGCCTTCCGGGTCGAGGGGCTCGAGGGCCTCACCCTCCAGGCCGATGAGCTCCTCGCGGCCGGTGTGTGCACGCTCCCGGCGGAGCCGCACGAACCGGGTGAGGACCCAGACGAAGAAGCCGGCGCTGACCAATGCAGTCCCGCCGATCACGGGCAACGAAATGGCGAGCTGGTCCTCTTCCAGAAGGATCAGCGAGCCGGCCACGAAGGCCAGCACGCCTCCCAGCCCGAGGGCCCCGAAGCTCGGCACGAACGCCTCGGCGACCATGAAGGCCACGCCCACCAGCATGAGCGCCAGGCCGGCATAGTTGATGGGCAGGACCTGAAACGCGTACAACGCAAGCAGCAGGCTGATGAGCCCCACCACGCCCGGCAGCACCGCCCCGGGACTGGAGAGCTCGAAGATCAGGCCGTAGATCCCCACCAGCAGCAGCACATAAGCCACCGTGGGGTCGGTGATCACCGAGAGCAGACGAATGCGCCAATCGGGCGCCAGGCGCTCCACCTGCGCCCCTGCGGTGGCCAGGGTGCGGGTGCCCGCGAAGGTCTCCACGGTTCGCCCTTCCACGGCGTCCAGCAGGGCACCCAGGTCCTCGGCCACCACGTCCACCACGCCCAGCTTCAAGGCCTCCTCGGCAGTGAGCGTGGCCGCCTCGCGTACGGCTTGTTCGGCCCAGTCGGCGTTGCGTCCCCGCTGCTGTGCGAGCCCCCGGATGAACGCCACCGCATCGTTGACCAGCTT
>Ga0256832_1002788_pt1 | contig 11938 bp, 8 predicted proteins | sample 134614metaG_FD_190534 | JGI IMG/M metagenome (GOLD analysis project Ga0256832, IMG submission 190534) | Hydrothermal vent microbial communities from Lau Basin, Pacific Ocean - 134-614 | ecosystem: Environmental > Aquatic > Marine > Hydrothermal vents | place: Pacific Ocean: Lau Basin | collected... | reverse complement strand
GCATCGGCGTGGCCATGATCGACGGCGACAGCAGCGATTTCGAAGCCGTCTTCCACGCCGCCGACACCGCCTGTCTGAGCGCCAAGGAGAAGGGGCGTAACCGGGTCGAGATTCACATCCCGACCGAAGAGCGCCAGCCCGAACAAACCGAGGTCGAGTGGGTGCCCTTGATCCGCGATGCGCTGCGCCGCGACAAGCTGTTTCTCTACGTTCAGCCGATGCGCCCGGCGGGTCGGCAGGGCCGGGGCAAGGCCTGTCTCTGGGAAGTGCTGGTGCGGATTCTCGACGATCAGGCGCAAGTGGTCTCGCCGTCAGTATTCCTCCCGATCGCCGAACGCTATGGCCTGATGCCCGACATCGACCGCTGGGTCATCGAGGCCGTATTCAGGAATCGCGACATCCGCTCCATCATCCGGGCGGGCGCACGCCCGGAAAGCGCCCGACTGATCAGCATCAACCTCTCCGGCAGCTCCATCAGCCAGCCCGATTTCCTCCCCTTCGTCATGGAAAGCATCGAGAGCCATCGCATCGCCCCGGAAACCATCTGCTTCGAACTGTCCGAGAACACGCTCTCCTCCCATCTCGATCAGGCGTCACAATTCATCAACGAACTGGCCCGCCTTGGATGCCGATTCATGATCGACGACTTTGGCGTCGGCATGACCTCCTTCAACCACCTGCGCCACCTCAAGGTGGACTTCCTGAAGATCGACAGCGCGGCGGCGCAAAACACCGAGTCCGACCCCATTGGCCGCTCCCTGGTCAAGGCCGTGATCGACGTGGCCCAAACGATGCAAATCAAGACCGTGGCCGAAAATGTCGAAAACGACGCCGTGGCGCAAGCGCTGACCGCGCTCGGCGTGGACTATCTGCAAGGCTACGGCGTGGGAAGGCCCTTCCCGCTGGATGATTTTCGCCAGCGGATGATGCGGGTGGTGGCCTGATTTGGGGTAGATTAACGAGGCTGAGAGGGGCCGACTGGGACCGCGGGCGGAATGGACAGGCGGGGATTTGGAAAGGGGCTGTTTGATCCGGGGGAGGCCCGCCTGGAGCAAGCGGAAATGCGTCACTTATTCTTCGGATGTTTGCATCATATGACCTGACCAGCTGCCTTGAGGAACCGGGCCATGATTGAAAGAATAGGGTTCGGCGCGCCGTGAATGGGCTGTGAGCGCAAGGGGCGCCATTTGGCGCCAGCCGAAAACCGGGCAAGATGCCCGACAGTCACGTCTTCAGGGAAAGAATTATGAAAAGCGAAAATACCGTACTTCATCCGGCGACTGTCTCACGCACTCACCGAGAACTTCAGAACGGTCATAAAGCGGTGATTCTGTGGTTTACCGGGCTTTCCGGCGCGGGCAAGTCCACGCTTGCCCAAGCCGTGGATGAGCGGCTAAACAGGTTGGGATACCAGTCTTTTGTACTGGACGGCGACAACGTCCGTCATGGATTGTGCGGTAACCTTGGATTTTCCGCCGCTGACCGCAAGGAAAATATCCGTCGTATTGGGGAGGTGGCGAAACTTTTTCTCGACGCGGGAATTATTACACTGACGGCATTCATCTCGCCATTTAGGGAAGACCGGGAAAAAGTGCGCGCCCTGGTTCCCGATGGCGATTTTATCGAGATCTATTGTGACGCGTCCCTTGAAGTTTGTGAGTCTCGCGATGTCAAGGGGCTGTATCAAAAAGCGCGGCGGGGTGAAATCAAGGACTTTACCGGTATTTCGTCTCCCTATGAACCTCCCGAGAACCCCGAGCTGATTGTCAAGACGGGGCAACACCCTGTTCATCAGTGCTGCGATGAAGTGATCCGGTATCTGCAGAAAAACGCCATTCTTCCGTTTTCTCGGAGACGTGCGATCTAGCCGGTTTATTTACCGATTCGGGGTCCCTGGCGCGAAACGCCATGCCCTTTCAATCCTCAAGGATGTCGACCGAGACAATAATGAAGAGAATCGACCCAGACGCTGCGGCGAATCATCGCGAACCAGGCTGGTACGAGATGGCGATTACAGTCCTCAATCCAGAGAACGAGCATTACCTTCTTGATCTGGATATGCCAGACCGACCGGCGCATCTTGGGCGGCTTCATCTTCCCAGGCCGGATCGTTGCGGGAGAATTTCTGCAATTGTAAGAATTCCCGCAAAGTCCAGGTCTGTCCGCGTGATTGCGCCTGCCGGGGATCGCATCGCAGAAACCTCGCGCTTCGAGATCCGAAAGTGCGCGCCAGCCAGCGTGTTGCTCAAGATGCTGCTTTCGACGCATCGGATGTGGCAAAACGACCGGAATTTTCGTCTCGACAAGACGATCAGAAAAAACACGGTCAGACTGAGAAAGAAGGGTTTTTCCGGCATGCTGGTTGGCGCATACAAGGACTACTATCGCTCCTATCTCGGGGGCTCCCAAGACACCTCTTGCCGACCGCAAAGCGACTATGAACGTTGGATACAACGGTATGATACGAATGACGATGTAAAACGGCAACGGTGGAAAAGCGCGGCGCGGAGACTGGCGTCTGGGCCGGGCATATCCATTGTCATGCCCGTCCATAACCCCGACCCCGAGCATCTTGAAAGCGCCATTCAATCGGTGCTTGGACAGATCTATCCCAAGTGGGAACTGTGTATTGCCGACGATGCATCGACTGATTCCAGAATTCACAGGCTGCTTGAGTCTTACGCTTCCCGCGACAGGCGTATTCGCGTTGTCCGGCTCTCCAATAATGTCGGTATTTCCGAAGCGACGAACGCGGCCCTCGAGTTGGCGTCTCACGAATGGATTACTTTTCTAGATCACGATGACCTGCTGCGTGAACAGAGCCTGATCCGGGTCGTTGAGACCCTGGTCAGCCAGCCGCGAATCCGCTTGCTGTATACCGATGAGGACAAGGTCAACGAAAGAGGCGAGCGTGAAGCGCCTCATTTCAAGCCAGACTGGAACCCCGAGTTGCTTCGCGCCGTAAACTATATCTGTCATCTTGCCGTTTACGACCGGGCGCTCTTGAACGAAATAGGCCCCTTGCGCTCCGAATGCGATGGCGCGCAGGACTACGATCTTGTCCTGCGCGCTACCCAGGTCCTGGAGGATGAGAATATCCACCACCTACCCGAGATCCTCTATCACTGGCGGATGGCGAAGGGGTCTACCGCCGAAAGCGGACAGAACAAGGATTACGCTTCGCAAGCTGGCCTGAAGGCGCTTGCCGATACCTTGCGGGCCGTCACGCCGGATGCGCGTGTCTCCAAGGGCCAGTTTCCGACAACCTATCGCGTCAACTACCCCTTGCCAGAAACGAAACCTCTGGTTTCCATCATTATTCCAACAAGAAATGCTTACGGGCTGGTGAAACAATGTATAGAAAGCATACGCGAAAAAACCGACTATCCCGGTTACGAAATCATCATCGTCGACAATGGTTCCACCGACAGGGAGGCTCTTGATTATTTCGAGACGCTTGAAAGATCGGGTATGGCGCGGATCCTGACGCTGGATATTCCCTTCAATTATTCGCGACTTAATAATTTTGCAGTAGCCCAGGCCAGGGGCGATATCATCGTATTGATGAACAATGATATCGAGGTCATTTCCTCGAACTGGTTGAGCGAAATGGTTTCACTCGCCAGCCGGGAGGAGACGGGCGCGGTAGGGGCCAGACTGCTCTACCCGGACAATCGGATCCAGCATGCCGGCGTCATTCTGGGCATTGGCGGCGTCGCCGGTCATTCGCACAAGTACTTCGATCGCGGCGATCCGGGTTATTTTGGGCGTCTTCACCACCGGCAGAACCTTTCGGCTGTCACCGCTGCCTGTCTCGCGGTTCGCAAGTCGGTTTACACCGAAGTGGGTGGTCTCGACGAAGACAATCTGAAGGTTGCCTTCAACGATGTGGATTTCTGTCTTCGCGTTCGCGAGTCCGGTTATAGAAATGTCTGGACGCCTTTTGCCGAACTCTACCATCATGAATCGGTCAGCCGAGGTCCGGAAGATACTCCGGAAAAGCAGAAACGATTCTCCAATGAGGTCGCCTTCATGCAGCAACGCTGGGGCTTGAAACTGACGCTGGATCCAGCCTACAACCCCAACCTGACTCTGGAACATGAAAACTTTGACCTGTCCTTTCCACCCCGTCGGGAAACCTTTCTTCGCGACGCCGGCGAGACACGCGCGTCCGACGCAGCCGCTTGCGGCCTTCAATCCTGAGCCACACCGATGTCCAAATTCAGACTCATATTCATTCATCTTCCGAAAACGGCGGGAACCACGGTGCGGGAGATCCTCCGATCCCGATATGGAAGCGACGCCGTTTGTGGCATATACGATGGGGATCCGGGTTTTATTTCCCAGGAGGCATTCGCGGCGTTGCCGCCTTCCGAGCGCGACCAATACCAGATCTACTGTGGACACTTTGCCTATGGAATCCACGACAAGATAACGCCCGCCACGCAGTACTATGCGATGTTTCGCGATCCAGTGGAGCGCGTTGTATCCTACTACCATCACGCCATGCGTCACGCGCCGGTGTTCCAGGGTAGCCCCGTCAGTCTGATGAAGTTTCTGGACCGACAGGACTGGCAAATCGACAATCTGTACACTCGCATGATATCCGGCCAGAAAGCCCCCGTCGGCAAGTGCTCGGAGGCAATGCTGGCCCAGGCCGTCGACAATATCGAGAAGCATTTTGTCTGCGTCGGCCTTCAGGATGAATTCCACGCCAGTATCGATCTCCTTTGTGCGTCGCTGGGCTGGAAGGCGCTTCCAGACTACGCTCCGCTCAACATAGGCGTTGGCAAGCCTTCTCTGGATTATTTCTCCTCGCGAGAACTCGATAGAATCCGAGAGCTCAACACATTCGACCTGGCTCTGTATGAAAAGGTCAGGGCGGTTTTCAAGGCGTCTCGCGAACGTATATCGAGCGCCGACTGCCGGGTTGACACGGAAGTCGCCTGAGGGGTGATTAAGGTCGATGCGGTTCCTGTTCATCTCCAACAGCAAACATCTGCTCTACCCGGCGCGCGACGCCTCGACGCGGTATCGTTGCCTCAACCCCGTCGAGGCGCTCAATGAGAGCGGCCATCTGGCCGATCTCTGTACACAGCAGGAATTTGCGGCGCGGCATCTCGATCAGTACGATATCTATATTTTTCACAGGCCCCGCTATACGCGGCGTCTGGATCGATTCGTCAATCGCCTCAATCGCAATAACAAGATCGTCATCGCCGACTATGACGACCTGCTGTTTGCCCCGGAGCTGGCCTCCTTTTCCCCGATCGTTCGCAACGGCCAAGCCTCGGAACGCATCGCCCGCAAGCTGCAGCAGAACTATCTCGCCGCCTTGCATCTGTTCGACCGGTTCACGGCCTCGACCATCCCACTGGCAGAACAGATACGACTAAAAACAAACAGCGCCTCCATATTCGTGGTGCACAATGGCTATTCGCCCACCTGGGTAAGACAGGCCGAGCCCGGCGCACCAGAACCACACGGTATTACGGCGGGCTATTTCCCCGGAACAAAAAGTCATGATCGTGATTTTGGCCAGATTGCGCGCCCCCTTCAACAATGGCTGCGGTCACGAACACGCAAGTTGCTGGTCGTGGGGCCGCTGACGATGTCGGATGATCCCCCGTTCGAGTCATCGGTAAAACGCCATCCCCACGTGCCTTACCATACCCTCCCGAGCTTGATTTCTCAGTGCAGTGTGACCCTGGCGCCGCTGGAAAATACGCCCTTCAATCAGTGCAAGTCGGGGATCAAGTTTATTGAATCGGCATTGTTTGGGGTGCCTGTTATTGCTACCCCAATACCCGATATCACGCGCTTTGAGGCGTCAGGCCTCTTGTTGGCGGAAAGCCCGGCGGGCTTTGGCGAGCGTCTCGACGAAATATCGCAAGAAGATTGTCTGTATGCTGAATGTCGGATCAATCTGGCCCGCTATGCGTTGGAACATTGCTCGGCCACAACCCAGGTCGAAAGGCTGCTTGGGTGGCTGAACCTGAATGTATCCGCCGATGATCTCCTCAGGCAGGATAGCGTATCCCCGGTGGCGCCCAGGCTTGGGAGAGAATATCGCGGACTTCTGGTTCACGAAGCCGGAGTGGGGTCTTGATGTTGGAACCTGGTGAGATTTCGGCAAGGAAAGAGGTGAGCATCATTGGTCCCAAGGATGCCTGGGATCCAACGAGCCAGAATGCAGTTATTCTGGTCTCTCCCTTCGGAGACTGGCTGTCTTCGGAATCGCTGCTCGTTACGCCGGAGATGGACAGGGTATGGCGGCTTGGTCATGTCGCTCGGAATGGCTTGGTCCGAGAGGCCCAACTGAGAGCATCTCTCGAGTCAGCCATCTATCGGCCCTTACCGAAAGGGCTCATCGAACTCGCAACGCGTACAACGGGCAACAAGATCGCCCTAATGGACGGGGTTGGCGTACAGAACACCGAACTATCGGAAACTTTGCGACCGTTGCTCGAACAGGGTTGGCTAGTGGTTGATCAAACTGGGAGCAGAATAACTGGGCTTCGCCGCTTTTGGCAGACCAGAAAAAGCCCATCACGACAGGAAGGAAAGGGCGAAGTCATATATCCTCTGTTGCGCTACAGTACCCTGATAATTGGCGACAAGGGGCCGACCGCCCGAATGGCCGCCATGCTTGGCCGGCCTGTTTTGCCGTTGGACAGATTGGCTACGGAGGGGGACTTTGAAGAGCGCCAGATCCGAGACGCTATTGCCCATGCGGGGTATATGAAGAAGCGTCTTTTGGGCGGTCTTAGGATTGAAGCAGTCGTGAATTGTGGTGGGATGACTGATATTCCGTTGGACGTCGTTAATGCGGCTACCCCTGAAATTGGTGCCTCATCAGTGTCCCTACCCCAAATCGCGGGGCCATACGTCTCCTTACCGCTGTGTCACCTGTCCCGACTGGAAGATTTGATGGAAAATTCTGATGGCCTCCTGTCTACTACAGATCGTTCCCAAAGAATATGGTTCAGAATGAGTAGAAAAACCAGAAAGCTTATCAATGACCCACAAGCATTCTTTAGAGACATGAAAGCGTCTCCATTTCGATGCTTTGTAGATGTTGTAAGACGGATGTCGCTGTCGTTCTGAAAATGTAGTAAAACTGGCGGTTTGAAGATGTCGTCTTCATCTCTTCTTAAGTACGTTGAGATAATCTGTAAACTGTCGATCTAGTTGCGTTACACCAAAGGTAGGTATTTTCTCCAGAGAGGAAGAAGATATGAGCGGAATTTTGAGAACGGCTGTTTGCCCGATTTTTACACTGTCGGTGACAACGGCTATGATTCAGCACGGCAAGCTAAACGTCAACCTCAATATTGCGCTACTGCAGGTGGATGCTCAACATGCACGAGGCTCCAAGCCTCATGTTTTCGTATCGCCAATCTTGTCGATTTTACGGCGCAGTAGAACGACTTCTTCATAGAGGGCGTATACCAGCTTCAGCAAGAACTGATCCATTTGCCACGGGGTAGGGTGTTCTGTATCTCTTGGGGGCGTATCAAAAGAAAGCGGGGGTTCTCCTTTCGACAGTAGTAGAGCGTTTATCGACTGGATGTCTTCCTGTCTCTCCCGCGAAAAGTTGATTAGCTCATCTACGCTTGGCATAAGTTCATCTAGAGGAGGGACAGATGCCCCCGTTAGATCGTGACGCTTCTCTATCCGCATAAATTCATCAAAATCTAATGGCAATATTGGATCTTGTGAGCGGGAATTAAAAACCGCTTGGGCCGCTATTTCTTCAACAGGTGGGGAAGCATTTCCATGCCGAGGCTCAATGCCTTTAATGTCATTAACACGCAGGAAATGTTCGACAACATTTCCAGCAAAGTCAAAATTGAATACCATAAGATTGTCACCAAAACAATCTTGCCATGGTTTCAGGAGGTCATGAAAGCGTCCCCAAGATGAGTCTCTATGTCGTGTCCACTCGTTGAAAGAGACGACAGGTCCTGAATATGTTTTGTGCTTGATTCCCCACTGTACATAGGCGCTCCTCGCCCAACTGTCATGGCGCCTTATGTAGCATTGTATAGTTATATTATGTCCATGGTCTTGAAGCTTTAAGAGTGCCGGGATAATAGAATCTGGTTTCTCTAATAGAACCTCATTGCTCCAGATGCTTCGTGTGTATCCGGAATCTCCAAGGGAATTTAGTTCTCGATGAAGAACCGTGAAAGCGGAAGAGCAGAATTGTGTCTCTTTGGTTAAGTGTAAGTGATTTGCGGCTGCTTTTGGGGTTTGCCAGGGTTCTTTTGGCGAGTAGCTAGCGTTTTCAAGCATAATTCCGAGGTATTTCACTCCCTGTGAATCAAGCCCAGCTTTATTTTGCTGGAGCGTGCTTTGAATAGAGCTAGTGCCTGTCTTTCCGGCTCCGATATGCACGATAAGCGTGGCCATGGGTATTTCTCCTTAGTCCAACGTGTTCGATGTGATAAATAGACGTTGTTAAATGGGCTTGTGCTTCTGTGTTTCGATTAGGTAGCCTAACGAGAAACAATACTATTCCAAGCCGAGATGAGCGTTCGCACAAGACTGTACGTCGAATGCTGGAGATATGTTCTTAGTGTATTTGTTAATGCAAGTTGATTCCTCACTGATTGCTGTAATCTTCTGAGCGAGGGAAGCTGGGTTCCCTACCCTAAAATGGACACCCGTTACTCCGTCCTTAACTTTCTCCTTCATTCCGCCTATATCACTGCACAGGATAGGACGCCCGTGGTTAAACGCCTCCTGGATCACCATGGGAGAGTTTTCCCACCAAATGGAGGGGACAATAACCCAATCGGTCTGCATGAGTAAAGCGGGCATTTCGTGAGGTTCATAGGGGCCGTGTAGTGTTACCGTATTTCCCAATTTGTCAATAAGAGATAACACACGTTGCTTGAAGTTTTCTTCCTGGTAATCAAGATTGGCCCCATGAATATCCAGGTGAACACGCTTTATGATTCGCTTGGGTAGCGAATTGAATGCCTCAAGCATGACGTCAACCCCTTTGAATGGATTGATTTGACCAAAAAAAGCAAATCGAATCAGATCGTTTTGTTCGGCTGCTGGTTTTCGTTCGGCAGTGCTTTCGGCTTTTGGCTGTCCATTCTCGATGACAATCAGTTTGTCTTTGGGTATTCCCCACTCGATATAGCGATCGGCTAGAAACTGGCTGGGGGATATGAATATGTCGACCAGCGAAAATATCGATTTGATATAGCGCTCTCTAAGGAAAAAATCGCCGGGCGACTTGTCAGGGAGGCATTTGGCGCAGTCGGCAGGGTGAGCACGATAACACAGCTTGTTTGTGCCCTTTTTGACCATTTGCCCGTTATTCATACACATAGCCATGTATTCGTGGAGCGTGAACAATATCCGGGCTTCCGGACAGGTGTGCCTAACCTGACATACCATTTCCAGACCCATATGTGCGTAGTGGTGGAAATGAACGGTCGTAGGCTTGTAGGACTCCAGAAGCTGGGCAAAGTCATGTGTGATGTGTCTTGCGTCTACACATCTGAAGTTAAACCAGTCGTGCATTGCCGTATGAAACAGTAGTTGGTCGCTCGCGTTTCTTGACGAAAAGATGGAGCCTCCGTGTGCAGTATCCTCTGATCTGGCCAGAAATAGCGTATCGATTCCGCGGTTTTTGTACTCATTGAAGAGATTGAATGCGGCGATTTCCGCGCCCCCCTTGCTGATATCTGGATGACCGTGCGATATGATGAGTATTCTTTGCTTTTTCATGGTGTTATCCTGCTGCGTTGATCTCTGCGATCTTCTGTCCCCAGCGTTTGCTGTGTTGCCATCCGTTATATACGGTTAGTTTGAACTTCCATCCCGTCTCGGCGAAGAGGTTTTGCGACTGCCTCTCAAGGTGAAACAGTATAAGGTCATCGAGAAGATAATTTGTATACCCGGCATTATTGATCTTGAGGCATAGGTCGGAGTCCTCGAAGTCTCCAAGAATGTAGCTTTCATCCATGCCGCCTACTTCGTTGTAGATCGATTTGGCGACTAACATGCAAGCGCCGGTTACTGCCGGGACGGATGTGGTCCCTCTTGTCTCTACCATAGACTGAGGGAGACCTTTGGAAGGGTGATCAATCCACCACATGCCATTGAAATGGAATTCGCCGCCTTGGGGGAATTGCATATAGGCTAGTCCGGCGTGCTGTACTGTGTTGTCTTCGAACAACAAGCGTGCTCCGATGATTCCGGGATTATCCAGCTCGTTGTAGGCCTTAAGCATCTTTGATACCCATAAAGGGGTGTCCGGTATGATATCGGAGTTCAATAGGATCACCCGGTCGGCAATGGCGTGGTCTACACCCACGTTGTTTGCGCCGGCGAAACCCCTATTGTTTCCGGCGTACACGGTCCGAAACGGCAATCTGAACGTTTGATGGACCGATTCGCAGTACCTGTAGAATTCATCCCGGATCGAAGGATCGTCCAATACATAAATCAAGTCGACATTAGAAAAGTCAGGGTCATTGAAAAACTGGCTGTTTTGATACAGAACGAAATCGTATCTTCCATATATAGGTACAATTACGGAGCACTCCGGCGCGTCTGGAATGTCTCCGTAACTGATTACTTCTGCCCTCCAGTCAGTGGGCTCGTATTGCCTCAGCGTCTGGAGGGCAGGGTGAATATGGCTCTCCAGACAGTCGAACAGATTTCTATCTTTAAGATCGACATTCACGAGAATGTGCTCGATAGTTTCAGTTGTGCTGGTGATGGATGATATATTGATCCCTATTGTTGCTAGCTTTCCTCGCTTTGTCGTTAGCATCATGTTAATTTTTGGATGGCCTGATTCTATATCCAATGGGACGTAGCATAGGATACCGTATTTTCCATTTACCTTCGTATGTCCCTCAAAGGCGCGTATCACATCATCTCTGGAAAAGGTGTAGAGGGATTCTAGAATATTGTTACTGATTTCAGACTCATGCTGAAGATAGATTCCATCAAGGTCTGATTCTGAATCTATCAACCAGCCATACAAGAATACGCCTGCGTTGGAAATATTGATTGCTTTTTCAATCTGGATACGGACAAAGGCTCCAATCGATTCCAGGGGAGTGTTAAGAGATTCAGACAAGTCGACAATCTCCCCCTTGAAAAGGCTGATACATTGGTTTAACAGAGCAGATTTTGATTTTGGATCGAAAGATCTCATGTGGAGATCAAGCAGTGGGCGCAACGAAGTCTCTTTCTGAAGGGTGACATCAATAGCTGTCCGGCCTGACGATGAGTCGATTATTAGAGACAGGTCGCTTTCTTCGCTCAATACCCCATCCATTGTGGCTATTATGGAAAACCCTAGCAAGGCGTCGCTTTTGACGCCTAGATGGTCAGCCACGTCTTTCCGCTGACCACGCAAGACTGTATAGGCGCTTTCACTGATGGCGTGTTTATTGGAGTCCAGACGATAGGCCTTGATTTCGTCGTTGGGGTGGTAGGTCCATCCAGTTATAATCAAATATCTCCCCATTAACGAGGCGCAATAATCGATCGAGGCTTTTACATCGTGTTCAGGCTTCGCTTCGGAACGCAGTGTCCTATTCGGTTTTTGCCTACCAATCGAGAGTATTTGACCCATTTCCATTTCTGGTTCCTTTTTGGTTGTTATATAACTCGCTTGCCTGGGAGTTATACGGTTAAATATACTGTTCAATGTTTCTGATCTCATGGGAAGTATGCGTCGTGTCCCGAAAGATCAGGAGGCAATATTTTTCGAACTGCTACAATGCTAGAACCACTGCCGCCGAGAGCGCTATCTGGTATATAACCTGGGAGACATCCTTGGTAATCTGCAAGCGCTTGAAGTCGACCTTCGGCAGAACCAGGATTTCATCACCCGCCACGACCTTGGCGTCCAGCCGCTTGGGCCAGCCTTTTGCCTTGGCGCGTTCAAATGAGCCGT
>Ga0256832_1002787_pt1 | contig 11945 bp, 7 predicted proteins | sample 134614metaG_FD_190534 | JGI IMG/M metagenome (GOLD analysis project Ga0256832, IMG submission 190534) | Hydrothermal vent microbial communities from Lau Basin, Pacific Ocean - 134-614 | ecosystem: Environmental > Aquatic > Marine > Hydrothermal vents | place: Pacific Ocean: Lau Basin | collected... | reverse complement strand
GCAGGTGGCGGAAGGTGTCCACCCAGCCCTTCTTCAGGAAGGCGTCGATCCAGGCCCGTTCCTCGGGGGTGAAACCGGCGCTCTTCTGGTTCTGCTTGGGGCGGGCGATGTCGATCTCGCGGTGGGCGACGTTGAGGTCGCCCATGAGGACCACGCCCTTCTTGGCGCGCAGGCCTTCGAGGTAAGCCTCGATGGCCTGGTCGAAGGCGAGCTTGTACCCGAGCCGCGGCAGCCCCCGTCCGGCGTTGGGGAAGTAAGCGTTGACCACGTAGTAGTGAGGGTACTCGAGGGTGACGACCCGCCCCTCCTCGTTGAACTCGTCATGACCGATGCCGTAGGTGACCGATCGGGGCTCGACCCGCGCGAGGACCGCCACCCCCGCGTAGCCCTTGCGTTCACCCGCGTTCCAGTACCAGCGGTAGCCCTCGAAGCCTTCGGGAAGCTCGGGGGGGTCGTCGGCGCGCGTTTCCTGCAGGCCCAGCACGTCGGCGTCGAGGTCGCGGACCACGTCCCAGAAGCCCTTCTTTACCGCCGCGCGCAGTCCGTTGACGTTCCAGCTGGCCAGCTTCATGCCTCAATTCTACGGGCTGCTACCGGCGGCCCTACCGCTGCAGACATACGTACCTGTACGTTGTAAGGGTAGTTGTTAGGATAGGGTTGTTTAAACCGCGCTTTGCGCACGGGAGGAAGCTATGGCAAAGAAAGTGGTTGTAGTCGGCGGCGGCAGCGGTGGTCTGGTAGCCGCCCGCATGGTGCAGACCGAGGCCACGCGGCTAGGCAGCGACCTTGACGTCACCCTGATCTCCGCCAGCGAAAAGCACTACATGCCCCCGCTGTGGTCCGAGGTGGCTTTGGGCACCGCCAGCCCGGAAGAAACCTGGGCCCCCATCAAGAACGCCGAGAAGGCCTACGGCTTCAAGGTCGTCGTGGACCCGGTCAAGACCTTTGACCTAAAGGGCAAGCAGGTGGTTACCGAAGGCGGCCAGAGCTTCGCCTACGACTTCCTGGTGATCGCGCTGGGCACGGCCTACGGATGGAGCGACTACAAGGGCCTGGACCAGTACGGCTATCACAACTACACCGAAGAGGGCGCTCTCGAGCTCAAGCAGCAGCTGGCGACGTTCAAGGGGAAGAAGATCGTCTTCCTGGTTCCCGAGCTCCCCTTCCGCTGCGGCATCTACCCGCCGGAAATGGCGATGAACGTTCGCGCCTACTTCGAAGCGCGCGGCCAGCACCCGGACATCACCGTCCTCTACCCCGCCGACGCCATTCGCATGGCGCTGGGCGAGGGCCTCGACCGCTTCTTCAAACGTCGTTTCAAGCGTACCGGCATCAACTACGTGGCCGGCTTCGAGCAGCTGGTCGAGGTGACGGAGAACAAGGTCGTGACCAAGCACGGGGAATACGAGTACGACCTGCTCATCAAGTCGCCGCCCTCGCGGTTGCCCAAGGTGCTGGCCGCGGGCGGCCTGGCCCACCCCGGCGATCCGCGCTGGTCGGTGGTCAGCGGCCCGCGCTTCCAGCACCCCGACTACCCCGAGGTGTACCTGGTGGGCGAACACGCGATGCCTCCGGTGGGGCTGCTCACCGCTGGCGTGCCCATCCACAACGCCGCCGTGATTGCCGGCGCCAGCATCCTCAACGACGCGCTGGGCGGCTACATGATCCCCTCCTACGGCGACACCCTCTGCATGGGGCACAGCTTCGAGTCGGGATTTGCCGGCAACTGCGAGTACTGGTGGATTCCCGAAGAGGGCAAGTGGGGCCACGCCTGCTACACCGTCGCCACCGGCCCGATGGTCAGGTTGATGAAGGACTCGTTCTACCGGGGCTGGCTCGACGCCCTGAGGTAAGGAGGAAGCGATGGCCGAGATTACGATCACCGAAGAAGACGCCAAGACCGTGGAGGAACTGATCCGGCTGGCGCGGCAGCTGAAGGTGGGGGGTTACCTGGGCATCTTCACCGAGATGACCACCAACGGCGACCTGCTGCTCGAGCACATCGCCGGCGAGCGCGAGGTCATCCGCGGGGCCGCCCTCGCCGAGGCGGCGATGGACCCCATCAAGAACATGCCGCCCCAGGACATCCCGCGCATCCGCCACAACCTGGTCCATCTGATGGGGCCGCTGCTGCAGGCGCTGGCGGATACCAACCCCAAGGAAACCCCCAAGGTGGGCATGTTCGGCGCGCTCAAGTACCTGGGCGACCCGGGCGTGCAGAAGGGCCTTGGCTTCCTGCTGGAGCTCGCCAAGAACCTGGGCAAGGCGATGGACGAGTACGAGCCCAAGTAGGCCCGCTCGGCACCGCGCCCCCGGAGCCCGCGGGCTCCGGGGGCTTTTTGGTACCCTGGACCATGGTCCAACTCAGATGGCGGCTCCTTCTGGCCCTCGCCGGCCTGTTCGCCACCGGATGCTACGGCGCGCAACCCGGTTCGGGCACGAACCCCGACCCCGGACCCGCTCAGGGCCAGGGCCCCACCCTCGCCGGCTGCCCCGTCTTCCCGACCGACCACGTCTGGAACACCCCCGTCGACCACCTGCCCGTACACCCCAACTCGGTGGCCTGGATCCAGCGCATCAGCCTCGAAAAGGGGCTGCACCCCGACTTCGGCTCGGGCACCTGGGAGGGCAAGCGCATCGGCATTCCCTTCAACGTCACAGGCGGCAGCGCGCCCAAGGTGCGCTTCGACTTCGACTATGCAGACGAAAGCGACCCCGGACCCTACCCCATGCCCGAGGGCGCGCTCATCGAGGAGGGCGACGACCATCACCTGCTCGTCCTCGACGCCGGCAGCTGTACGCTCTACGAGCTCTTCGACGCGCGCCGGACCGCCTCGGGCTGGGCAGCGGGCAGCGGCGCGATCTTCGATCTGCGGGGCTACGAGCTCCGGCCCGACGGCTGGACCTCGGCCGACGCCGCGGGGCTCGCAATCTTGCCCGGGCTGGTGCGCTACGACGAGGTGGCCTCCGGAGAGATCGAACACGCGCTGCGCTTCACCGCCGTCTGGACCTCCGCTGGCCACCTGTGGCCGGCGCGCCATCACGCCCCGACCGGCGCGCCGGAAGACCCGCCCATGGGCATGCGCGTGCGCCTGCGGGCCGGCTTCGACACCCGCGGATTTTCCCCGGAGGTTCGGGTCATCCTCGAAGCGCTCAAGAAGTACGGCATGGTCCTGGCCGACAACGGCAGCGACTGGTTCATCAGCGGCGAGCCCGACGAGCGCTGGAACAACGACGTGCTGGTGGGCGAACTCTACCGGGTCAAGGGTTCGGACTTCGAGGTGGTGGACACGAGCGGGTTGATCGTCGACCCCGACTCGGGCCGCGCCCGCCAGCCCTGAGGGCAGGAACGACGAAGCCCCAGCCGCAGCTGGGGCGTTGTGGCGGGCCGCGGAGGACTCGAACCCCCAACCCCCGGTTTTGGAGACCGGTGCTCTGCCAGTTGAGCTAGCGGCCCCTACGCAACGGCGATTCTAGCATGCGGCCCCCAAAGGGGCAAGTAAACCTCGACTACGACGCGCCCAGACGGCTGATGCGCTCAATCTCGGCGGCCACGTTCACCTCCCACCAGTCCGAGGGCGTGCGCGAACGTAGCTTGCGGTCGCCCAGGTGCGCACCCAACCACGCCCCCGCGAGCGCGGCCATGGTGTCGGTGTCTCCGCCCGCGTTCACGAGGGTCAGGTAAGCGTCCTCCGGCGTTTCGGGAAAGCTGAGGAAAACGGCGGCGGCGCTGGGCAGGGACTCGAGCACGAAGGCGCCGGTGCGAAAGTGATCCAGGGCCTCCTGTGGCCGGCCCACGAAACGCTCCACCTCGCGCAGCCGTCCAGCAAGGGTCGCGTGCTTGCGACCGCGTTGACGTACCGCAAGGGGGCGCTCCAGGCCGGCTACGGCCTCCGTAAGCCAGCCCAGGGCCGCGGGCGTGGCCGGGCCGCCCCGGGCCAGCCAGCCCACCCAAAGCGCGTGCACGACCGCGCTGGCCACCGCCGTACGGTCGCGGTGGGTCACGATCGCCTGCAGGAGCGCGGCCTTGCGGATCGCGTCGGGCGTCTCGAAGAAAAGACCGACGGGCGCGGCTCGCATGGCCGCCCCGTTGCCCGCAGAGGCGCTGCCCGCGAGCCACCAGGCGGCCCCGCGCCCCAGGCGCTCGAGCGCCTGCCGGGTAGCCCAACCCCCGCCTACCAGCCGGGGGGCTACGTCCAGAAAGCGCCGCACCAGGTCCTCGGGGTCGGGGGTGCCGCACGCAAGCACGCTCTCGGCCAGGGCGAGCGTGAGCTGGGTGTCGTCGGTGACGCTGCCTGCGGGTAGGCCGTGGTGAGGCTCCAACCGATGCACGGGCCGGGCTGCGAGCTTGCTGCGCGACTGGCCCTCTGCGGCCGCGCCCAGGGCGTCGCCGATGGCGACCCCGTAGAGCGTGCCCCGCGCCTTGGAGATCGAAAGCGGCCGCGGCGCAAAAGGCCAACTCAACGGCTGCTCGAAGGCTTCGAGGTTCCAGCCCTCCTCGCTGAGCACCCGCTTTGCCCGTTCCCAGGCGGCTTCCACGCCCTCGATTCTACGACGTACCGTGGTCCAAACGTTCGCCCAGCACCCTTTGAACCTGCATCGGGTCCGCGCGCCCCTCACTCCTGCGCATCACCTGCCCTACGAAGAAACCGAGCAGACCCCGTTTACCCGCGCGGTAGGCGGCCGCTTCGTCCGGGTGCGCGCCCAACACCTCCTCGACGAGGCGTTCGAGCTCCTCTCCGGAGATCCGGCCCGCGGCCAGCGCCTGCGCCCGCTCGAGCGGGTCGCCCCCGCCGGCGAGCGCCTCCTCGAGCGCCTGCTTGGCGACGCGGCGGTCGAAGGCGCCCTTCTCCAGTTCGGCGAGCAGCGCCATCAGCGCCTCGGGACTGACCGTCGCCTCTCCGGCACGGAGCGAGGGGCCCAGCACGTGCACCACCCAGGGCGCGGCCAGCGCCGGCGGGCCGTAGGCCGAGCAGTCCTCCAGGTAGGTGCGCAGCCGCTCGTCGCGCGCGATCTGCAGCGCCTCGGCCTCGCCCACGCCCAGATGCCGGCAGCGCTCGTAGACTTCGCGCTCCTCAGGCGCGAGCGCCGCCGCCTTGTCCTCGGGCCCGGCCTTCTTTGCGGGCCTGGGCTCGCGCTTCGCCTCCTGCTTTTGCGCACCCGCCTTCTTCCAGGTGTCCTTGAGGGTGATGATGCGGCCCCAGACCAGCTTCCCGCCGCGCCCCAGCTCCGGGTCGCGCCAGAAGTAGCCCAGGCGCTCGAACTGGTAGCGGGTCTCGGGGTCGTCCGCGGTCACGCTGGGCTCCACGTAGCCCTGCAGCACCCGAAGCGAGTCGGGGTTGTAGTGGTCCAGGAACGATCCCTCGCCGGCGTCGGGGAAGGGCACCTTGAAGAGCCGGTCGTAAAGCCGGAACTCGGCCGGCACGGCGCGCGCGGCCGCCACCCAGTGGACCGCGCCCTTCACCTTCACGCCCTCGGGGTTCCGGCCCAGGGTGTCCGGCAGGTAGACCCCGCGCAGCTCCACCACCTCGCCGGCGTCGTTCGTGACCGCCTCGTCGATCCGCACCACGTAGGCGTGGCGCAGGCGGGTGTGGCCGCCCACGGCGAGGCGCTTCCAGCCCTTGGGGGGCTCGAGCGCGAAGTCGGACCGCTCCACCCACAGCTCGCGCCCGAAGGGCACCTTGCGGCTGCCCGGCTTGCCCACGTCGGGCGGGAAGTAGGGGGCCTCCAGCTCCTCGACCTTCCCCTCGGGGTAGTTGGTGAGCACCAGCTTGAGCGGCTCGGTCACCGCCATTACCCGCGGGGCGATGGGGTTGAGGTCGTCGCGGATGGCCCACTCCAAGAGGGCGATGTCGACGGTGCGGTCGGTACGGCTGATGCCCACCTTGCGGGCGAAGGCGACGAGCGCCTGGGGCCGCACCCCGCGCCGGCGCAGGCCCGCCAGCGTGGGCAGGCGCGGGTCGTCCCAGCCGTCCACCAGGCCGCGTTCGACCAGCTGGATCAGCTTGCGCTTGCTCACCACGGTGTACTCGAGGCTGCGGCGGCCGAACTCGATCTGCTTCGGCCGCGGCCACTCGGGCAGGCCGCACTTGCCCGCCAGGTTCTCCACCAGCCAGTCGTAGACCGCCCGGTTGTCGATGAACTCCGACGAGCACAGCGAGTGGGTCACCCCTTCGATGTAGTCGGAGAGCGGGTGGGCGAAGTCGTACATCGGGTAGACCTTCCAGCGGCCGCCGGTGCGGTAGTGCTCGGCCTTGAGAATGCGGTAGAGGATGGGGTCGCGCAGCTTCATGTTGGACGCGCTCATGTCGATCTTGGCCCGGAGCACGTGCGCCCCCTCCTCGAACTCCCCCGCCGCCATGCGACGGAAGAGGTCCAGGTTCTCCTCCACCGAGCGCTCGCGGTAGGGGCTGGGCCGGCCCGGCTTTTCCACCGTACCCCGGTAGGCGCGAATCTCCTCCTCGCTAAGCGAGTCCACGTAGGCCTTGCCCTCCTTGATGAGCTGCTCGGCCATCTCGTAGAGGCGGTCGAAGTAGTCGGAGGCGAAGTAGAAGTGCTCGCCCCAGTCCCACCCCAGCCAGGCCATGTCGCGCTTGATGGCCTCGACGTAGCGCATTTCCTCGGTGAGCGGGTTGGTGTCGTCCATGCGCAGGTGGCAGCGCCCCCGGTAGTCGCGGGCGATGCCGCAATCGATGAAGCTGGCGATGGCGTGCCCGATGTGGGGAAAGCCGTTGGGTTCGGGCGGGAAGCGGGTGACGATCTCGTCGTACTTCCCCGAACGCAGGTCTTCGTCGATGATCTCGGTGATGAAGTTGGGAGGCACCAGACGCTCGGAGTCCGGAGGAACGCGCGAAGCCGGCATGGGCTTATGTTAACGGCTGCAAGGGCGCGGGCGCAGGTGGAGGGGGCGGAGCAGGCGGTGCAGTAGAAGCTTGTGGCCTGTGGCTTGTGGCCTGTGGCGGGCCCGTCAGCAGCAACGAAATCACGGCTTTGCCCGCGGCATGGGCCCCGGGTCTCGTTCGCTGATAGCTCACTCGCCCGGGGATACGTTGTTATTGAAAAAAAAAGTTACTCATGTCCCCGGCCAAGCGGGTCACCTCGACCCGCGCGAGCCGGGCTTGCCCCGGACTGGATCCGGGGGTCTACGCCGCGCCCAAAATCCACGGTTCGGTCGCCGCGAAACCATGCGCCCTCCCCTGGGGAGGGTTGGGGAGGGGGTTGTTGGCGACGCAAGAGCCAAAGATTGGCCTTCCGCCCCGCGGCAAGCCTTTACCTCGCACCTAGATAAATCGAACGGGGGCGGCCGAAGCCGCCCCAGAATAACGTGAGCAGAGTTTAACTTAGCCGCACTTCGAGTAGCCGCAAACCTCGCAGGTCAGGCAGCCGTCCTCCACCTTCAGCGGCGCGCCGCACTCGGGGCAGGCGTTGGCGCTGTTGCCCGGGCCCGCGGTCACCTTCACCTTGGGCGGCTCCTGGGCCACCGGCGCGGTCTCCACACCCGCCTCCGCCCCTTCGGGAAAGTGGGGGATCGACTCGAGCGCCACCGCGATCAGGTCGGCCTTGCTGGCCACGAAACGCTTGTGGTAGTTACCGTAAAGCCCGCCGTTGATGCCGCGCAGGGTCTTGACGATGGCCTCGGGCGGCACGCCGTGCTGAAGCGCGATGCTGACCACGCGGCCCAGCGCCTCGCTGTCGGCGTTGGCCTCGTCGCCCGCCTTGCCCGAGGTGATGATGACCTCGATGGGGTGGCCGCCCGCCATGTTGACGGTCACCAGGTAGGAATGGCGCGAGCCCTCCGAGCTGGTGAGCTTGACCATGTCGGTAAAGCCAAAGAGGCGCGCCGGCCGCTCGTAGACCGGTTTGCCCGGAGCGGTGACCGCCGGCTCGGCCTTCGACGCCGCCTCCCCGGCCTCGGCCGCGGCCGCAGGGTCCTGGGCCTCGTCGTCCCCGTCTTCCTTCTTCACCGAGAGCACCTGGAAGTCGCGGCTGCCGTCGCGGTAAACGGTCACGCCCTTGCAGCCGGTGCGGTAGGCCTCGGTGTAGGCCGCCTCCACGTCCTCGACGCTGGCCTCGTTGGGCAGGTTGATGGTCTTGGAAAGCGAGTTGCCCACGTAGCCCTCGGCGTCGAAGGCGCGCTGCACCACGCCCTGCATGCGCACGTGATCGAGCGGGCTGACGTCGTGGGCGCATTTGAAAACGGCGCGGATGGACTCGGGCACGACTTCGAGCCCCTGCACCGAGCCGTGGTTCTCCTGAATGGCGGCGATGAGCTTGTCCCAGTCCCAGGACCCCTCCTTCTCCCAGTCGGGGTGGGGCGGGTGCTGCTCCATCAGCTCCTGGAAGAGCGGGTGGACGAGCGGCTTGTACTCGCCGCCGATGCGACGCCAGACGAAGGGACTGAACACCGGCTCGATGCCGCTGGAAACGCCCATCAGCATGCTGGTCGTCCCGGTGGGGGCCACGGTGAGGACGGCCACGTTGCGGCGCGGCTTGACGCCCAGCTGGGTGAAGTACTCCGATTCCTCGGCGTAAAGCGGAAAGACGCCCCGCTCGGCCCCCAGCGCCTCCGAGGCCGCGAGCGCCTCCTCGCGCATGACCGACATGATCTTCCACACCGCCTCGCGGGCGGCCTCCGAGTCGTAGGGCAGGCCCAACTTGATGAGCGCGTCGGCCAGCCCCATCACGCCCAGACCCAGGCGGCGCAGCCGCTGGCTGGCTTCGCGGTTGTCCTCGAGCGCGAAGACGTTGACGTCGAGCACGTTGTCGAGGAAGCGCACCGCCGTGCGCACGTCGCGCCGGAAGGCCGCGTAGTCGAAGGCGCCGTCCTCGACGTAGGCGGCCAGGTTGAGCGCGCCCAGGTCGCAGGGCTCGCCCACCGTGAGCGGGATCTCGCCGCAGGGGTTGGTGGCGCGAATCCGCCAGCGCTCGCCAAGCCCTTTGAGGGCCGACTTCTCGTTGACCCGGTCGATGAAGATGAGCCCCGGCTCCCCGGTGGCCCAGGCGTGCCAGGCCACCTCGTGCCAGATCCAGCGCGCCGGTACGCCGCCCTCGTAGACCGGGACCGGCCGGGCGCCGTCCTCGGCCACGCCCAGCTCGGGCCACTCGCCGGTGTACTCGCCCTCGACCGGCTGCAGGTAGTACTTGCCCGGCACCGGGCGCAGCTGCACCGGCCAGAGCGCGTCCTTTTCCAGCGCCTCCACGAAAGCGTCGGTGGCCAGAATCGAGATGTTGAAGGTGGAGATGTCACCCTCGGCGGCTTCGCGGTCGAGGTCTTTGGCGGTGAGGAAGTCGAGCACGTCGGGGTGGGCCACGTCGATCGTGGCCATCCCCGCACCGCGGCGGGTCCCCCCCTGGCGCACCACCCGGAGTACCGGCGCGTAGACGTAGCGCAGCGTGGCCACGGGCCCGGCGTCGGGACCCCCGCGGTTGGCCCACTCGAGGAAGTTGTCGTAGATCTCGAGCAGGTAGCTGACCGGCCCGCTGGCGGTGCCGCCCGAGCTCTTGACCTCGGCCCCCTCGGGCCGCAACCGGCTGAAGTCGACCCGCGGCTCCTCGCCCGCAAGCGCCAGGCGCGCCGCTTCGGCGGCGGCGTCCATGATCCCCCCCATGTCGTCGGCCACGACGATGACGTCGTCCGGCCGTACGGGCACGGTGAGCACGCCGTGGCGGCGGGCCAGGGCGGTGAGCTCGGGCCCCAGGTCGCCGTAGATGACCCGGGTCCAGTTGCGCACCGGGTGGGGGACCTTGTCGCCGTCGGGGTTGTTCGAAGGGCGCATCAGGCCGCGGATGAAGTCTTCGACGTCGGGGTGGGCGGCGTCCATGTAGGCGATGCCGCGCACCACCCCTACGGGCTTCTCGCGGTAGACGTACGGGTCGAGGTTCACGCCGTTGCCGCCGCCCACCTTGGTGACGAGCGCCAGCTTCCGGGCCACCTCCATGATGCCCTCGAAGCTCTCGGGAGGGTTGGCGGTGGCCCCCTGAACGAAGCAGTTGAGCACGTTGCCGTGCGAGGTACCGGCGCCCGCCAGCACGCGCCCGCCAGGGCAGAAGCGCTTGCTGGCCATCAGCTCGTAGAAGGTGTCGGCCCAGCCTTCGCGGTCGGCCTCGTCCTCGGGAAGGGCCACCCAGTCGGCGACGCGCCGGAAGATACCGAAGACGTCGCCGTCCCCCGGCTGCATGTACTGGCGTTCGGCAATGGCCTTGGCGTGTTCGTCAAAGATGGACGTGTTCATAGGAGCAAACCTCACATGTAGCGCGCATATGCTTACCGTTTTTAACTCCGATTTAACACAACATCTGGTTGTGTTCGCTGAACACTATACCACTCGTTGTGGGGTTAGGGGGAAGGGCGGGACCCTAGTCGACCCATGCCCAGGCCTCGAGCGTGAGCGGCGGCAGCTCCGCGCCGCGCAGGCGGCCGCCGCGGCACGCAAGCCGGCCATCCGCGAGCAACCCCTGACGCCGTTCGCCGCGCCGGCTGCAGGGGAGATCGAGCGCCCAGCCGGCGCTCCCGGCGTTGACCGTCAGCAGCAGGCCGCGCTCGCCTCCCCGCAGGAACGCGGCCCGTCCGCCCTCCGACCAGACGCGCGCGAACCCGCCACGCCGCAGCGCCTCCTGCTTTCGGCGCAGCTCGAGCACCCGCCTCACCCGCTCAAGAATCGCGCGGTTCCAGCGCTCCGGATGCTGCCAGGGGAAGGCCCTGCGGTTGTCGGGGTCGTGGGCGCCGGGGAGGCCGATCTCGTCGCCGTAGTAGATGCTGGGGGCTCCGGGAAGCACGGCCAGCAGCTCGAGCGCGAGCGCCGTGCGCGCCGCGTCCTCCCGCATCATCGTGTAGATCCGGGGGGTGTCGTGGCTGCCCAGCAGGTTGAGGTGTCCGAACCCCCCTTCCGGGTAGGCGGCCAAAACCGCCTCCACCTGCTCCACCCAACCCGCGGCGTCGAGGAGCGGCACCTGACCGAGCCCGCTCCGGGCGGCCAGTTCGCGGTCGAACCCCTCACCCCCCACGAACCCCAACACCGCCCGCCCGAGGGGGTAGTTCATCAGCCCGTCGAAGGGACCTGCGGGAGCGACCCAGTCGGGAGCTTTGTGCCAGATCTCCCCCACCAGGTAAGCCTCCGGATTGGCCGCCTTGACCCGCGCGCGAAACTCGGCCCAGAACGCCGGGTCGTCGATTTCTTCGGGTACGTCCAAGCGCCAGCCGTCGGCCCCGAAACGGATCCAGTACTCGGCGACGTGAAGCAGGTAGCGGCGCACCGCAGGGGTGGCCACCTTGAGCTTGGGCAGCTCCGGGTTGTCCCACCAGGCGTCGTAGTTGGGTTTCGCGCCGTAGGCGTGCAGCGGGAAACCCCGCACGTAATACCAGTCCCGGTAGGGGCTCGCCGGTCCGTTCTCGAGCAGGTGCTGAAACGGAAAGAACCCGCGGCCGCTGTGGTTGAACACGCCGTCGAGGATGACCCGCATACCCCGTGCGTGCGCTTCGTCGAGCAGGTGGCGGAGCGCCGCGTCCCCGCCGAGGATGGGATCGACCCGGAGGTAGTCGCTGGTGTGGTAGCGGTGGTTGGCGCTCGAAGCAAAAACGGGGTTGAGGTAGAGGGCGTTCACCCCCAGTTCGAGGAGGTGGTCGAGTTTATCGGCCACCCCCCAGAGGTCGCCCCCCTTGAAGCCGCGAACGGTGGGCGGCGCGTCCCAGGGCTCGAAGGGACCGGAGGCTTCGGGCCAAGCCGCAGCGCGTCCAGAACGGTAAAACCGGTCGGGGAAGATCTGGTAGAAAGCGGCGTCGAACACCCAGTCCGGTAGGCTCATCCCGCCCATGCTAACCCCTACCGGCGCCTCCGCGGCGGTTGCATACGGCCGGTCAGCTATGCAATATTCAGGGGTACGCGCAAACGCGCGGCGAGGGGGAAACGGTGCGAGGAGACCTGTTCGTCATGACCGGCGCTTCCGGG
>Ga0256832_1002786_pt1 | contig 11948 bp, 6 predicted proteins | sample 134614metaG_FD_190534 | JGI IMG/M metagenome (GOLD analysis project Ga0256832, IMG submission 190534) | Hydrothermal vent microbial communities from Lau Basin, Pacific Ocean - 134-614 | ecosystem: Environmental > Aquatic > Marine > Hydrothermal vents | place: Pacific Ocean: Lau Basin | collected... | reverse complement strand
GGGTCCCGGCTGCTGAACATGTGGGCCAGGAAAAGCTCGTAGGGTCTCACGCTGTGAATTCCTCCCTGTGAGGAGATGAGTGGCGAGTGTGCCTTCGAGGCATCGATTCGCCGGGAGCCTGAACCGAAATCTTAGCAGAATCTGCATCATGGGTGGAACATCAAAATGGCCGTTCCCCCGCTTCCTGCCTCCCGCCGCCGAAAAACTGGGTTAGATTGACGTCTCGACCCCCGTCGGGGCGGACCTCGATTGAAGGACCGGCCCCGCGTGCGGGATAATGGATGAGAAAGGGGCCGCGATTGAAGATCGTCCATCTCGTCCACGGCTACTTCCCCCAGGAATCGGGGGGAACGCAGCGGTATTTGGCTGGGCTCGTGCAGGCTCAGAAAGCCGCCGGGCTCGAGCCCATCATTCTCACGGGAGCGCAGGAAGCCTCTCCGACCCCGGACCTGCGGTCGCGCCTGTGGGACGAGATTCCCGTCTGGGAGCTCGTCCGCAGCGGGCTCTACCTGGATTCTTGGTACCGCTCGTTCGATCCCGAGGCGGAGAGCCTCATCCTCTCCTTGTTCCACGACGAGGCTCCCGATCTCGTTCACGTCCATCACTGGCGGCGCCTGTCGAGGAACCTCGTCCGTCTGGCGGAGAATGCGGGAATTCCCGCGGTCGTCACACTGCATGACGTGGCGACCACGTGTCCTCGCATCCATCGCATCCGAGAAGGCGACTTTTGCGAGCGCTTGGCGGGCGCGGTCCATTGCCGTGATTGCGTGAGCCGACTTCCCTTCCAGACGGATGAGGAGATCGGGGAAGCCGTCGATCTCTACCGAGACGATTTCGAGGCCGAGCTTGCCCGAGCTTCCCTGATCCTTTCCCCCAGCACCGCCGTCTCCAGATTGGTCGGAGGATTCATCCCGAAAGTGGCGGACGCGATCGAGGTCCTGCCTCATGGCCGCCTGGAGGACCCGATACGCGTCAGGCGAAAGGGCTCCCCTGAGATGCAACCGCTCGTCGTCGCATCCTGGGGAGCGCTCCATCCCATGAAGGGCCAGCATCTTGTTCTCGATGCCCTCGCTTCATCCCGGCATGCGTCTCGGATTCGCGTCGAGATCTGGGGAGGCGCGGCAAAAGGGGAATCCCGCTATGCCAAGGAGCTTGAAGAACTGGCTTCCGGGTTGAACGTCGTGTTGCACGGGGCCTACCCCGCGGGCGGCTTGCCGAAGCGACCAGGCGACGTTGCGGTTTTTCCGTCACTGGCGTTCGAGAGTCATTCGTTCGCCTTGGATGAGGCCTTGCTTCGCGGCATGCCCGTCATCGTTTCCAATCGCGGTGCTTTGCCCGAGCGCGCGGGAGCCGCGGGCGTCACGTTCGAACCCGGCCGTCCGGAGGACTTGGCCCGCCAGATGGACGCGTTGATCGAGCATCCCGAGCGTCTTCAGGCCATGGCGGACGCCGTGCCCCGACTTCCCACGATGCGTCAGCACGCGGCCGCCCTCGAGAAACACTATCGTCGGGCCCTGAAGTCGAAGTTGCGTGCGCCGACGATGCGCAGCGACAGCAGCGAGCCCGACCGCCTCTTTCTGGCCCGCCAGATGCGCCGAAGGGATGAGCAGCTCTTCGAGCTGCGTGGCCAGGTTGAGGGTTTGAACGACCTCGTCGAACACCTGAAAGGGGAGGTCGAAGAACGCGAGGCGGTCATCGACGAGAAGGACCGCACACTGCAGGAATTCGTGGAAAACCTGGAACGACTCTCCCGCACTCTCGAACAAAAAGAACAGGAGATCGTCGAAGCGTCGGACTTGCTCGCGAAGGAACGGCGGGAACTCGGCGATCGGATCGACCGGAGGGACGCCGCTCTCGCGGCAAAAGAGGAAACACTTGCTGAATTCGTCTCCTCGACGGCCGCTCTCCAAGAAGCCTTGAATCAGGCTCGAGAGGACAGCGAACTGGCACAGAAACGAACGCGCGAGATCCAAAGTCACCTCGAGGCGGAGCAGAAGCTCCGCGCGGACGAAGAGAGTCGGCGAGGCGCACTGGAGGCGGCTTTGGCCGCCGAGAGGGAGCAATGGAGAGCACGGCTTTCCGATCTCGAGGGCGCGCGCGATGAACTTCGGCGCCGACTGGAAGAAACCGAAGCGGCCTTGTCGGCGTCCCGTGTCGCCCTTGAATCCGAGAGGCGATTGCTCGAGGAGACCCGGGCCGAACTGCGGGCAACCGCTTCTAGGGCAGAGGACGACGCGCGAGCCTTGAAGCGAACAGAGGTCCTGCGGCAGGGCCTTCTCGCCCGGGCCGAGGATCGGGAGGCCACCTTGCTCCTTCGGGAAAAAGCTCTGGCGGAGGCTCTCGGAGATCTCGTCGACGCGCGAAAGCGCTACGAGGAGTTGCTCCGGCGGGTTCACGAGAGACTGGGGCCCATCAGCGTGGAGGTCCCGCATCCCGAAGGCCTCACCGGGACGGATGCGCTCTTGGAGCGCATCGTCGCCAATCACGCCCGTCTCCACGGCATCGTGGAAGAACGCAACGAGCTTCTCGACCACCTGGTGGCGGAATTGGGAGAGAGGGCCTCCAATGGCCGGGCGGTGTCCGGCGACCGGGTGTCGTCCTCTCTCCGCCTGAAGATCGAAGGGAAGATGGCCGCCTGGAGGCGGCTCGGCCGGAGGCCGTCGACCCCGGGAGGACGAATGCGAATTCTGCTCGTCGTTCATGACTTTCTCCCCAAGCATGCGGCGGGGACCGAGATCTACACCTTTCACTTGGCGAAGCAGCTGGCGCAGCGGCACGATGTCCACCTTCTTTTCTGCGAAGCTCGCCATGACCAGGCTCGCTACACCGTTTCCAAAGGTGTATTCGAGGGGCTCCCCTACACCGAGGTCGTGCACAACTATCAGTGGGAGTCGTTCGAGGAGACGTACAACGACCCCAGAATGGAAGAGATTTTCACCGACGTGCTGCGCGGATTCCGGCCGGACCTTCTCCACATTCAGCACCTTCACTACTTTTCGTTCGGGTTCATCTCCCTGGCGAAGGCGTTTGGCGTCCCAGTGGTTTACACGCTTCACGAGTACATGCTGATGTGCGCCCGGGGCGGACAGCTTCGGCGCGAGGACGGAGAGATCTGCGCTTTGCCCGAACCCGAAAAGTGCGCGGACTGCATCCGCCACGAAACACTTGCCAACGACTATGGTTGTCGCGACGAGCGGATGCTCAAGGAGGCGGTGGAGCGAAGCTTGCCCGATCGTCTCAAGCGCGCTTTTCTCGGTTACTCCGGGCCTTTGAAACCCGATCGACTGGACGCCGCGTCGCGCCAGATGTTCGCCCGCGCCATCGAGGCTCGACTCGCCTTCGTCACCGAGAAGATCCGAGACGTGGATCTGTTCATCTCACCCAGCGCCTTCCTCCGAGATCGCTTCATCGAAAGCGGAATGATCGCCCCCGAGCGGATCATCCATTCCGACAACGGGTTCGACCTGACGCCGTGGCAGGGCTTTGCCCACCGTCCGTCCACCACCCTCAGATTCGGTTTCGTCGGCACCATTGCCGAGTACAAAGGGGTCCACGTTCTCGTCGAGGCCTTCGAGGGCGTGGAGGCCGACGACGTGGAACTGCGCATCTGGGGCGATGTCGAGACCTTTCAGGAGTACAAACAACGTCTGTTGCCGCTCGCCCGCAACCCGCGCACCCGATTCATGGGGCGTTTCGAGAACGGGAAGATTGCCGAGGTCATGGCGGACCTCGATGTCCTCGTCGTGCCATCGCTGTGGTACGAGAACTCGCCGCTCACCATCCATGAGGCTTGGTTGGCCGGTATACCAGTGATCTGCTCGGATATCGGCGGCATGGCGGAACTGGTGGATGATGGTGTCAACGGCTTTCACTTTCGTATGGGCGACGCACGGGACTTGCGCTCCCGGATGGATCGATTCATCGAAGACCGCGAACTCGCCCGCCGGATGGGCGAAAAGGTGGGCCCCGTCAAGGACATCCGCGAGGATGCCGTCGACATGGAGGAGCGTTATCGTCGACTTCTGAGGGGGAAGCCGGTGACATGAAACTGCTCTTCGTGACGAGCGCCTACCCGCCGGAGAGCCGGGGGGGCACCGAACTCCACGTTCGCGACATGGCTCGGGAACTTGCCTCGCGGGGGCACGACGTCAAGGTCTTCGTGAGAGAGGGGAACTCCGACGCGGAGGAGTACGCCCTTCGCCGCGAAGTGGAAGGCGGTGTAGAGGTCCTCCGGTTGAACAACATGTTTCGGGAGGCAAGCGGCTTCCAGTGGATCTGGCAGAACGACTCCATTGACGCCGTCTTCGCCCGTGTCCTCGATGAGTTCGTCCCCGATCTCGTTCACGTTCACCATCTCACCTGCCTCTCCACCGGGATCCTCGACGTCGTCAAGGACCGGGGCTACCCCCTGGTGATGACTCTTCACGACTTCTGGATGGTCTGTCCTCGCGGGCAGAGGATCGATCGCGACCTCGAACTTTGCGAGACGATCGATCGCGTGACCTGCGCTTCCTGCCTGCAAAGCCTCTGGCCCCATTTCAGGGAACTCGAGTCTCACCGCCCCGGAGTCGTTCCCCAGGCCCTCGTTCAGTGGGACGCGACCATCGCGCGGCGTCTTGGGCGGTGTGACCTTCTGCTCACGCCGAGCGAGTTCCACAGGGATCGCATGCTTGAATTCCCTCTCCCCGCGGATCGCATGGAGGCTCTTCCTCACGGGCTCAGGCACGATCTGTTGGCGGCCGAAAAACCCCTGGGCGCCCCGGTCCGCAGGATCGGTTTCGTGGGGACGGTTATCCCCACGAAGGGCGTTCACGTCCTCGTGGAGGCCTTTGAAGCACTGAAGGGGGATGACCTCGAACTCCATATCCATGGGAACGCCCCCAGTTTTCACGGGGATGAAAGCTATCTGGCGTCCCTGGAAAGGAGGGCAGCAGGCGACGAGCGGGTGCATTTTCACGGCGCATACGATGCCTCTCAGTTGCCCATGATCCTGCGCGATCTGGATGTCCTCGTCGTGCCCTCGCTCTGGTGGGAGAGTTTCTGCCTCACCATTCGGGAAGGTCTCCTCGCTGGTTGCATCGTGGTCGCTTCGGATTTGGGCGCCATGCGGGAGGCCTTGGGCGCGACCGGTGATGGGCTGTTGTTTCCTCCCGGTGATTCCCAGGAGCTTTCCGCGACGCTTCAGCGCTTGGTCGACGACGTGGAACTCGCCGACCGTTACCGCAATCGCGGAGGTGGCGTGAAGACGATGTGTCGGAATGCGGACGACTTGTTGGACGTTTACCGGCGTGTCCTCGAGGGGTGCGGACGGGATGCTGGCGTCGTCGATGCCCCGGCACTCGCTCCCCGAACGCTGCCCGCCGCGGCTTCCCCCGAGGAGTTGGGCGTCACGGTCTTCATCCCCACGTACAACGGCGGCGCTTTGTTGCGCAGAGTGCTGGAGCAGGTCTTCGCCCAGGAGACCGATTTCGACTACGAGGTCCTCGTCATCGATTCCGGATCGACGGACGAGACGCTGGACATCCTTCGCGACTTTCCCGTGAGGCTCATCCAGATTCCGAACCATGAGTTCAACCATGGCCTCACTCGCAATCGCGCTGTCCGGGAGGCGAAGGGGGGAATCGTGGCGCTTCTCACCCAGGACGCCGTACCCTACGACCACACCTGGCTGTCCACCCTCGTTTCCAATTTCGAAGACCCCCAAGTGGCTGGCGCGTTCTGCCACCAACTTCCTCGAGACGACTGCAACCCCTTTCAAAAAGACCGCCTCGATGGCTGGACGAAGGGTGAGGGCGAAAGGCGCGTCAAGCAGATTACGAGTCGCGCGGACTACGAGGCCTTGTCTCCGATGGAAAAATACCAGCTCATCGCCTTCGACGATGTGGCGAGCTGCGTGCGGAAGTCCGTCATGGAGGAGATCCCTTTCGAGCGCCGCCAGTTCGGCGAGGATGTCGCCTGGGCGAAGCAGGCCATCCTGGCCGGGTGGAAACTGGTGATGGACCCGAATGCCGTCGTGGTCCACAGCCACAACAACTCGGTTTTCTACGAGTTCAAGCGGGTTTACCTGGATCACCAGAATCTGCACGATCTCGTGGGAATGCACCTGGTCCAGAGGTTTCCACAAGTTTTCCGATTCACCCTGGACGGGACGCGACACTTGGGGCGCGTCGTTCGGCGCGCCAAGATCCCCTGGCACGAGAAACTCATCTGGTGGATCAAGACTCCGTTCTACTCGCTCGGACAGAACCTGGGACAGTACCTGGGAGCACGGAGTGTGATCGAGAAAAAACGGGGCATCTGGGGCGTGATCGATCGCGCCCTGAAGAAAGGCGTCTGATGCGGAACTTCTGGACGGTGCTCGCGGTGCTTTTGGGGCTCGCGGCGTCGGGGCGAGGCCAGGAAGGCCGACTGTTCGTTCTCGGATTCGACGGGCTCGACCACGGTGTCATGACCCGCCTGATGGACGAGGGGAAGCTGCCCCATCTCGCCCGTCTCGCCGAGGAGGGCTCTGCCCGGCCTTTGGCCACGACGTTCCCGGCGATCTCGCCCGTCGCCTGGTCTTCGATCATCACGGGACTGAATCCCGGTCGTACAGGCATCGACGGTTTCCTGCGCAGGGATTTTTCCGACGGGAGCTTCCGGGCGCATCTTTCCCTCGGGCGAAGGGAGGTGGACCGCTCGGGCCTCTCCACCCGCGCCGCCCGTCGGCCCCTCTTGCTGATTCCCTTGCTCTTCGTCCTGGCCGCGTCCGTCTTCAGTTTCGTCCGTCGCCGCAGGCTCGCCGGCTGGTCGCTTTCCGCTCTCGCGGGGCTCATCGGCATGCTGCTGTGGGCCTCCGAGTTCTCCTACCCGGATGGTCGTCCCTACCCGGTCAACCTGCGCCACGGCGAGGCCTATTGGAAGACCCTCGACCGCGATGGGATAGCAACCTCCACCACGTACGCCCCGTGTGCGTTTCCGGCCCCCCAGCTGGACCACGGCCGTCTGCTCTGCGGTCTGGGCGTCCCCGACATCGCCGGCACGATGGGATCGTGGACCATTCTGCGGACCGATGTGGCGAAGGAAAGCTTCACGACGACCGGCGGCCGCGTGACGCCCCTCATCTGGGAGAACCCAAAGAAAAAGGACGGTCCTTTTCGCCCCGTCAATGTCTACGGGCCGCCGGACATCGTCCAAGGTACGGATCGCCAGATCGCAAAGCCCTTGCGCATGGTGGAGAGTCGCGACGACGGCACCATCCATATCACCGACGGGCTCTCCGACCGGCAGATCACAAAGGGCTCCCCCGGTGACCCTTTCGACTTCCTCTTTCGCTTGAGTGCATGGGCTCGCGTAAGGGGACAGGCGCGATTCAGACTGGTGGAGATGGGCGATCGGGTGAGTCTCTACCTGGATCCCATCGGCTTTCACCCGGGCGAACTTCCCAAGGGCGTCCGCCTCAGCAATCCCGACGATTTCGCCTGGCGCCTGTGGAATGAAGTCGGTGCCTTCGAGACCGTGGGCTGGGCCTGCGCCACGAATGCCCTGCAGGATGTGATGATCGATGACGCCACCTTTCTGCGCGATGCGCGGCAGGCGTGGGACGAGCAGGAAGCCAACGCCCGCCACGAATTGAAGCGGGACGACGCCCGTGTGGTCACCTGCATCTTCACGGTTCCCGATCGGATTCAGCACATGTTCACGCGCTTCGCGTGGTCGGACGTGGACGTCCGTGGTCGCCCCATCGATCCCCGGTGGAAGCAAGAGATCGAACGCGCCTACCAGCGCGCCGACCGTTTCGTGGGCGAGGTGATGGAGAAGTACAGAAAACCCGGAGATCACGTCGTGGTGGTTTCGGACCACGGATTCTCTCCGTGGAAGCGCGCCGTCAACTTGAACGCGTTGTTGATCCGGAAGGGGTGGATGACCCTGCGTGGGCCGTCGTCCAAGAAATCCCTGCACGACAATCTCGTCCACGGCAACGTCTTCGAGGAGGTGGATTGGTCCCGCACCAAGGCGTACAGCCTGGGGCTGGGGCGCATCTACCTCAATCGATCAGGCCGTGAACCGCAGGGAATCGTGGGGGATGCCGAGGCGAAGGTCCTCCTCGCGGAAATCGAGAAGGAGCTTCGCGCACTCGAAGACGACGGCAAGCCCGTCGTCTCCCGGATCATGCGGGGCGCCGACGGATATACGGGTGACGCCATCCCCCACGGGGCGGCGGATCTCTACGTGGGATTCCACAGGGGCTACCGCGTCTCCTGGCAGAGCTGTCTCGGCGGGTGCTCCGAACCTGTGTTGTTCAACAACGGCTCCGCGTGGAGCGGCGACCACTGTAGCGTGGACCCGGCGCTCGTCCCGGGGGTGTTGGTCACCGACCTGAAGCTCGGGACGGGGCCCGCGCGGGTGATGGACATCACGCCGACCATTCTCGATTGGGCGGGTCTCGCCTGGACGCCGCCTTCGGATGCGGATGGACGGAGTCTCCTCGCCCGATGAGGACACAGGGCTCGCCGTCGCCGGACGAATCCCATCGGAGGCGAGCCCACGCCTTTTTTGGCGCCCCCGCGTTTCTTCTGCCCTGGTTGGACCCCCGTGTGATCCTTCTGGCGGCCCTCTGGGCGGCTTTTTTGAACGCGTTCTTCTTGCCGTCGACGGCGCTGGGGGCGTCCTGGCGGCGCCCCAGCGAGGGATGGACCGGGGGGCTTGTGGTCTACCCCCTGACCGTGGCCGTTCTGGCCCTCCTGTTTCGCCACACGCCGTATGCCCTAGCGGCGGGTTGGACCGCCATGGCGTTCGGCGATCCCGCGGCGGCATTCTGGGGAAGACGCCATCCCGTCCGCCCGTGGCGATGGAACCCGGTCAAGTCCTGGGGGGGAAGCCTCGCGTTTTTTCTCTGCGCGGCCGGCGCGATTTTCCTCGTGGGTTGTCGCCACGGTTTCGGCCCGCTTCGCTCCATCGCTCTTGCGGTTCTCTTGGCGTCGGTCGGAGCCATCATCGAGTCGTCGTCCGGCCGGCTCGACGACAATCTCACCGTGGGGGTGGGCGTGGGAGCTCTCGCCTGGCTGCTCGTGGGCGTGGTCGGATGACAGTCTTCCTGGAGTGGACTCTGCTGCTGGTCTTGGGTGGAGTCGCGCTGGCGACGCGGGCGGTGACGCTGCCGGGGGTGGTCGCAGGGCTCGTACTGGCCGCGGCGCTCATGGTCGCGCCGGGACCAGGTCCCCTGGCTCTCTTCGTTTTGTTCGTCGTCGCCGGTTCCGTGAGCTCCCGACTGGGCGCGGACATCAAGCGTCGGCGTGGTGGAGCCCAGGAGGATGGGGGGCGTCGGGGTGTCGAGCACGCTTTGGCCAATGGTCTCGTCCCCGCGCTGATGGTCCTCGCGGGTGGGTGGGATCTTCTGCCGGGAGGTGCCGCCGCCGGCGCCCTGGCGGCCATGGGAGCCTTGTCCGCGGTTCTGTCCGACACCGTCGCCGGAGAGTGGGGCGCGTGGTTGGGGGGGGAGCCCCGATCCATCCTCACGGGCCGTCTCGAGCCCGTCGGGAAAGACGGGGCCGTGTCGGGGGCGGGCCTTCTCGCCGGCCTCGTGGCCGCCGCGGCGGCGGGCCTCCTGGCCGCGACATGGGGCGGCCCCTTCGTCCAGGTCTTCGTCGTGGTGACGGCGGCCGGGTTCGCGGGGAACGTGGTGGATTCACTCCTTGGCGCCACCTTGCAGCCGCGACTCGGCCCCTACGGCAACTCGCTCGTCAATGTCGCCTGTGCCCTCACGGGTGCCCTTGTCGCTCTTCTGTGAGCCCTCACGGCCATCGAATGAGAAACAGGGGACCGAAGTTTCGGATGTCCGCGTCCGGAAATCTCGGTGGCGCGGAACTCCAGCCTCCCATGAGGACGATCCATGTGCGATCCTGCGGAGGATGCTCCGACCAAGGACGCCAGTCCCTCGGATGCAGGATGAGCTCGAGTTTCCCATGAAAGCCGTAGTACCTGAGTGTCGGCATCTCGTGGCCGGGGTAGAGAATCACCGTGTCACCCGGTTGGAACTCTTCCACCAAGGTGCGCACCAGGTTACGGGCGTGAGGGCCCGTGGGGGCGCCCGCGCGAAGAGCGGGGAGTTCCCCGCGGGCCGCCGTGAGAACCAGGGCCAGAGCCGCAATCGGCGCCGCCCATCGAGGGAGGCGACCGAACGGATAGGCCAAGATCAAGGTCAGGGCCGGCAGCAGGAAAAGGAAGTAACGGGTCACGACGAAGTGGTGGCGGCCTTGGGTAAGAAGGCTCGCGCCGAGGACGGCGGCCGCGCCGAGGGAGGTGAAGGCCGCTACGGTCCGCATGCTCTTGCCTAGCCGAGTTCCGGCGACGAGCAGGAGGATGAGAAGGGGGCCCACGGCCCAGGGCGCGATCAGCAATTCGTGGAGCAGGTCGAAGAACGCTCGTCTCAGGGGCGGATGATTCCAGAAGGATGAGAGAAAGCTCTTGGCTCCGCGGCAGACTCCGAGCTGCCAGACGAAGAAGGGGAGGAGGGCGGAGAGCAACGGGGCTTGGCGTTTCATCATCTGAACCCGCGGACCGAATCCCTTCTCCGACCACCCGGCAATGAGGGCGCCTGCGAGGCCCGCCCACGTGGCGAGGCCGAATCCGTGGGAGAGCACGGCGAGCCATCCGGCGAGTCCGGTCATCCATCGTCCCCGTTCTCCCCGTGTGAGGACCTGTTCCTGCAGGCCCCAAAGCCCCAGCGCCGTGGCGAAGATCAGGAGCGGGTAGGGCTTCAAATGGCGGGCTCCGTCGATCACTTGCGGGTGCAGCCCCAGAAGGACGGCTACCATGAGGCTTGTCCTCCAACCGCCGAGAGCCCATCCCACCCGAGCCGTGAAGGCCACGGCGAGGGCCGTCAGGAGAACTCCCGGCGCTCGCAAGACGATCTCGGAAGATCCGAAGCCGTCGTGGACGAGCTTCAAGAGGACGCCGTAGAGGAGGCCACCTCCGAAGTGCCCCTCTCGCGCGGTGAGGAACAAGTGACTCCAACTCTGATCCACGGCGTACCAAGCGAAGGAGTTGTCGAGCTGTAGGGACGGGTAGCCCAACGCGTAGCCCGCCACCCCCGCGGCCAAAGCTCCGAGCGCGAGCGCGAAGGCCCACGCCGACATCGATGGGAAGCTCTCATCCCTCATGGCGCTCATCCTACGCCGAACGGCGCCACCGCGTCGGCGTCCGGCGAACCGTTGACGCCCAGCCCTCATCGTCTCAGGATGCGGCGTGCATCCTCTCATTCAATTGCTCCGCCCGTTCACGTTGCTGCCCCCCATGCTCGGGATGGCCACCGGAGCCGCGGCGGCGGTCGGCGTCGTCGGATGGGAAGTGCTGGATGGCTCTCACGCCCGGAACATCCTTTTGGGCATGGTCATGGCGGGAACGCTGAACGGCGCGTCCAACGTCCTGAATCAGATTCACGATCTCGAGCAGGACCGCATCAACAAGCCCCGCCGTCCTCTTCCCGCGGGCACGGTGAGCCAATCCGCGGCCCGTCTCTTCTCCGTTCTTCTCTACGTCGCGGCTCTCGTCATGGCGTGGTTCGTGCGAGTGGGGGCGGGGCCGGAGTGCTTTGTCCTCGTCGTCGTTGCGGCGTTTCTCACCTGGGCCTATAGCGCCCCGCCTCTGCGGTGGCGCCGTCTCGGGTGGCGGGCGAACCTCACCGTTGCTTTGCCCCGGGGGTGGCTGTTGAAGGTGGCCGGTTGGTCCACGGTGGCCCCCGTCTTCCACGACCTGGAGCCCTGGTTTCTGGGGTTCGTCTTCTTCGTGTTCCTGCTGGGAGCCACGAGTACGAAGGACTACGCGGATCTGGCGGGGGATGCCCGGGCGGGTGTGCGCAACCTGCCCATCAAGCTTGGGGTGGAACGGAGTATTCGGGTGATCGCGCCGTTCCTCGTCGTTCCCTGGTTGCTTCTGCCGCTGGGGTGCCTCGGGGAGCATCCGATTCT
>Ga0256832_1002785_pt1 | contig 11949 bp, 13 predicted proteins | sample 134614metaG_FD_190534 | JGI IMG/M metagenome (GOLD analysis project Ga0256832, IMG submission 190534) | Hydrothermal vent microbial communities from Lau Basin, Pacific Ocean - 134-614 | ecosystem: Environmental > Aquatic > Marine > Hydrothermal vents | place: Pacific Ocean: Lau Basin | collected... | reverse complement strand
CGATCAACCCCGGTTCGACGAGCACCAAACTGGCCCTCCTGGAGGTCGACGCGGACGGAGCGCGGCTGCTGCGGGAAGAGGTCGCGCGCCACGCGCCGGCCCCCAGCCTGGCGGCCGACCTCGAGCGTCGGCGCGGGCAGGTCCTTTCCCTGGCGGAAGCCTGGGCCCCCTTCGACGCCCTCGCCGCGCGCGGGGGGCTGCTGGGACCGCTGCCCGCGGGCGTCTACGTCGTCGACGAGGCCATGGTGCGCGCCTGCCTGGAGGCCGCGCACGGCGCCCACCCCGCCAACCTGGCCGCCCCGCTGGCGCTCGAGCTGGCCCGGCGCTACGGGGTGCCCGCCTTCGTGGTGGACCCGCCCACCGTCGACGAACTGGAGGAGGTGAACCGCATCAGCGGCGCCCCCGGCGTCCCCCGGCGCAGCCGGGTGCACGCCCTCAACCTGCGCTACACCGCGCGCAAGGTAGCCGACGAGCTGGGGGCGCGGTTCGAGGAGGTCCCGCTGGTGGGGGCCCACCTGGGGGGCGGCACCTCGGTGGTGCGCTTCGCCCGCGGGCGCATGGTCGACACCAACGACGCCCTCCTGGGCGAGGGGCCTTTCAGCCCCAACCGCGCGGGCACCGTCCCCGTCTACGGGGTCATCGAAAAGACCGCCCGCGACGGGCGGCAGGCGGCGCGCAACTTCTTCGGGCGCGCCTCGGGCTTCAAGGGGCTCCTGGGCACCGACGACCTGCGGCGGGTGGAGGCGCGGCTCGACGAGCCCCAGGTACGTTTGACCACGGACGCCTACGCGCTCCAGGTGGCAAAATACATGTTGGGCCTGGCGGCGGGCGAACGTCCGCGAGCCTTCTTCCTCACCGGGGCCGGGGCGCGCTTCGGCTACGTCGTTCGGCAGATCGAAGCGCGTCTGAGCTGGGCCGCGCCGGTGCACGTGCACCCGGGCGAGTTCGAAATGCAGGCTTTGGCCACGGGGGCGTGGCGCGCGCTCACCGGCCAGGAAAATCCCAAGCGGATGGACGAGGTACGCCATGGAAGCGCTGGACTTTAAAGAAATTCAACCCCTGCGGGACATGACGGGCCTGCTCGAGCTCGCCCGCCTGATCGCCCAAGTGGGCGGCCCCAAGAAGGTGGCCGTCGCCGCCGCCGAGGAAGCCCACGTCATCGAGGCCGTCAACGAGGCGCGCATCGAAGGGCTGGTGCACCCCATCCTCTTCGGCAACCCCGAGCGCATCCGCCGCATCGCCAGCGAGCTGGGCATCCGCACCCAGAACCTCGAGATCCGCCACGCCAAGAACCCGCCCGAGGCCGCGGAGCTGGCCACCCAGGCCGTTTCCAGCGGCGAGGCCGACATCCTCATGAAGGGAATGGTGCAGTCGTCCGACTTCCTGCGCGCCGCGCTCAACCGCGAATGGGGCCTGCGCACCGGGCGGCTGCTCTCGCACGTCCTCATCTACGAGGCCAAGGGCTACGACCGCCTCTTCTTCATGTCCGACGGGGCGATGAACATCAACCCCGACCTCAAGGCCAAGATCCAGATCGTCGAGAACGCGGTCACGCTGGCCCACGTGCTGGGCGTGAACCCGCCCAAGGTGGCGCTGCTGGCCGCGGTGGAGGTGGTCAACCCCGAGATGGACACCGCCGTCGAGGACGCCATCATCGCCAAGATGGCCGACCGCGGCCAGATCAAGGGCGCGGTCATCGACGGCCCCCTGGCGCTCGACAACGCCGTCAGCGAGGAGGCGGCCCGCATCAAGGGCATCAAGAGCCCCGTGGCCGGCAAGGCCGACATCCTGATCGTCGACAACATCGACGTGGGCAACGTCTTCTACAAGAGCCTGATCTACTTCGCCCGGGTGCGCGGGGCCGGGCTGATCATGGGAGCGCGCGCGCCGATGGTGCTCACCAGCCGCGCGGACCCCGAAGAGGTGAAGTTCCTCTCGCTGGCCACCGCGGTCATCGCCGCGGAGCGCCTGCCCTACGTTCATGAGGCGGTTTAACCCGGCGATCCTGGCCCGGCTCGGGGTGCTGCTGGCGCTCGCCGCGGCCGGATCCCCGCTGCCGCCGGCGCCCGGAGCGGAACTGGTCTACCGGAACTGCACGGAGTGCCACGCGCTCACCACGGTGCTGGCGGCCCGCGGCCTCGACCGGCCGGGGTGGTCGGCCGTCCTCGAGCGCATGGAGGGTTACGGCCTCGCGCTTTCCGACGAGGAGCGCGCGCGCCTGCTCGACTACCTGGCCGCCCAGCTCGGCGACCGCCCCGCGCCCGCCCCCGCGACCCCGGCCGCCGCGGACGGGAAGACGCTCTACCAGGAGCACTGCGCCGTCTGCCACCAAGACCCCGAGCGCGCGCCGCCACTGCGGGACCGTCCGGCCTGGCGCGAGCACCCGGACTACGTCGCTCAGGTCGTCCTCTTCGGCCTTTCGGGCCCCCTTTACCAGGACGGCCGCGCTTACGACGCGCCCATGGAGCCGCTGCCTTTCCTGAGCGACGCGCAGGTGGCCGCGATCGTGGAGTACCTGACGCAACGACCCTTCACGGCCGAAGCGGTGGCTCGCGAACGAGCCAAAGGCCTCACGCCCTCGCTGGTGCGCCTGCTGCGCCCCGCTCCCTGACCCGGCCCGCTGCACCGCCTTGCCCCGGTCGTCTGACCGGGGCACCTTGATGCTCAAAGATATTGGTAGTATATTTGTCCCGTACCCTTTGCGAACGGCAATCCGTCGCGCACAAAAGTTGGAGGAGGGATCTATGAAGGAGCAGCAAGCGAACGGTATCACCCGCAGGGACCTTTTCAGGCGCGCCGGTGCGGCTTCGGCGGCGCTCGGCTTCTTTCCGGTCGTCACGCGCTTCGCCCGCGCCCAGGCGGCGCCCAAGGCCAACGAGGTGGTGATCGGCAAGGACCCGCGCCTGATCGTGCACAACTCCAAGACCGGCGTGCTGGAGACCCCGCTCGACATCCTGCGCGAGTACGAGGTCACCCCGAAGCAGTTCCTCTACATCCGCAACAACCAGGTGCTCGAGGGCGGCAAGACCAACGAGCCCATCCCGCTCGAGGGCTGGCCCGTGGAGATCGTGGGCATGGTGCTGCGCCCGGCGCACTTCGACGCCAGCGTCCTCAAGGACCTGCCCCAGCACGAGGTGAAGATGGTCCTCCAGTGCTCGGGCAACGGCCGCAGCTTCTTCGCCAAGTACGGCGCCAAGGCCAAGGGCACCCAGTGGGGGCACGGCGGCATGGGCCAGACCGTCTGGAAGGGGCCCAAGCTGGTTGACGTGCTCGCCCACTTCAAGGTGGAGCCCCACGAGGCGGCCCAGTTCCTCACGGTGAACGGCCGCGACCTTCCGCCCAAGACCGGGGGCCGTCCCGACTTCGAGCACAGCCTTCCCTGGTCGAACGATCCGGAGACCGACTGGATCGGCCGCGACGTGATGGAAAACGCCATCCTCGCCATCGAGATGAACGGCGAACCCATCCCCGCGGTGCACGGCGGTCCGGTGCGCCTGATCGTACCCGGCTACTACGGCACCATGAACGTCAAGTGGGTGGGCCAGATCCGCTTCGAGGCCCGCGAGAGCTACAACTACAACCAGGTCTTCCGCTACCGCGTGCCGCTCTATCCGGTCGAGCCCGGCCAGTACGACAAGAAGAAGCAGGGCTTCGAGAACTCGCGCCCCAACTGGCACCAGAAGGTCAAGGCCGTGGTCTTCGCGCCCCTCGACGGCGAGCAGGTGAAGGCCGGGACGGTCAAGTTCTGGGGCGTGGCCTGGAACGACGGCGTGCAGCCGATCGAGCAGGTCCTCGTCTCCAAGGACCAGGGCAAGACCTGGGTTTCGGCCAAGATCACCGCGCCCGACAGCCCCTACGCCTGGTACAAGTGGGAGATCTACCTGCCCATGAGCGCCGGCGAACACGAGGTCTGGGTGCGCGCCATCGACCGCTGGGGCCGCGCCCAGCCGCTCGACGGCGTGGTGGACTGGAACCCCTCGGGTTACGAGTGGAACGGCGCCGACAAGATCAAGGTGAAGGTAAGCTAGCCCCCGACACGCGCCGCCTCGCCTCCGCGGGGCGGCCTTTTCCATGTAAACTACGCGCGTACCGCCGCACCGCAACCGGTGCCGCCCTAGCGATGGAGGACGAATGAAAAAAGGGATCTTGATCGCACTCCTGCTCGCCGGCCTGGCCATGGCCGAGGAGCTCCCCAAGGGGCCCGGCGTCGATCTGGTCTACGCCAAGTGCCAGATCTGCCACGACCTCACCTACCCCCTGCAGAACGCGGGCCTCAGCGAAGCCGACTGGGAGGGCATCGTCGACGACATGATCGACTACGGCGCCCCCATCAACGAGGAGGAGCGGGCCGTCATCATCAAGTACCTGGCCACCTACCTCGGCCCCAACCCGCCTCCGGCCGAGGAGGCCGCGGCGGCCGAGACCACGGCGACGGTCGACGGCAAGGCCGCCTACGCCGCCAACTGCGCCGGCTGCCACCAGGCCGAAGGGCAGGGGGTGCCGGGCGCCTTCCCGCCGCTCAAGGGGAACCCGGTGCTGGTCAAGGACGCCACCTACCCGGCGCTGGTGGTGCTCTTCGGCCTGCAAGGCCAGATCGAGGTGAACGGGGCCGCCTACAACGGGGCGATGCCCCCGCTCGGCCACCTGGACGACGCCACCGTGGCGGCGCTGGTCAACTACCTGCTGCAGGAATTCAACGAAGAGCTGCTGCCCAAGGACTTCAAGCCGCTGGACGCCGCGACGGTCGCCGAGCTGCGCAAGAAGGCGCTGACGCCGAAACAGGTGCAGGCGTTCCGGCAGAAGCTGCTGAGCGGCGAGTAGCCCTGCGCCGCACGACCGCCGCCCGGCTCAGGCCGGGCGGCTCGCTTCTTGGTTCTCGAGGCCGCCCAGCGGCAGCCGGGCGAGTTCGATGAGCTCGCCCCCGTCGTCGTCGGTGACGAGGGCGACCTCGCGGACGGTGAACGACTTGCGCGGTGGGGGCGGCAGCTGCGCCGCCAGTTCCCGGGCCTCCTCGTCGCTGAGGCCCAAGGCCAGCGTCAGGTGGGGTATGTAGCTGGGGCCTTCGATCTCCTGCTCGGGCTCGGCCAGGGGCTCGAGCGCGTGGTAGAGGCGCTGGAACGGTCCGCCCCCGTAGGCGCGCAGGTAGACGACGCCGCCGCCGAAGGTGCGCCAGTCACCCAGACGCACCCGGAAGGGCTCGTGCCCGCGCAGGATGCCCTCGACGCCGCGGCGCAGGGCTTCCTGGCTCCAGCGCCACTTGAAGGGCTGGCGCAGGTTGAGGTGGGGCGGGCCGTAACCGGATACGCCGTGCGTCTTGGAGAGTTGCTGCATCCATTCGCTCAGGTCGTCGGGAGGCCACGCCAGGATGCCGTACACGTGTGCCAGTATACTCTGCCGGTCAGGGACCCCATTCCCGGGACCTTTCCGGATCCCAGGGGTAGACGATCCAGGCGTCGGTCTCCTCGCCGTAGAAGTCGGGGGCCTCCTCGGGGAAGCGGCTGAACTTGGGCTTGTAGTGCAGCACGGCCACCGTGGGCACCCCGCCGGCCTGGGCCACCCGCTCCCGCACCGCCAGGGCCGTCTTGCCGGAGTCCCAGACGTCGTCCACGATCAGGACGCGCTTTCCGATCAGCAGCGCGTCGCCCGGGAACTGCAGGAAGTGGGGTTCTTCGAGGGCCTGCTGCTCGCCCTGGTAGAACATGACCGCGGCGGTCATGACGTTGCGCAGGTCCATGGCCTCGCTCACCAGCGCGCCGGGGATCATGCCGCCGCGGGTGACGGCGAGCACCACGTCGTAGTCTTCGGGGTTCAGCTGCGCGATCAGCTTGCCCGCGAGCCGGGTGATGTCGTTCCAATCGAGGATGACCTTGTTCATTCGCCGTTCCCCTCCTCGTTGCGGTCCAGACCGAAGGTGCGGTGGATCTCGCGGGCGGCCGCCTCCGCGTACTCGGCGGGAATGATGACCGAGATGCGCACCTCGCTGGTGGCGATCATCTCGATGTTCGCGCCCACCCGCGCGACCGCGTCGAACATGCGCGAGGGGATGCCCGGGGTCGAGGCCAGCGCCACCCCGACGATGGAGACCTTGGCGATCGCGGGGTTGTAGGTCACCTCGCCCCCCATCTCGGCGGTGAGCTCGCGCAGCACCTCGAGCGCGTCCTCGGCGTAGTCCTTGGGTACGGTGAAGGCCATCTGGGTGCGGCTGGCGTCGTGCCCCGGCACGCCCTGGATGATCATGTCCACGGCGATGCCGCGCTCAGCCAGCGCCTCGAAGACGCGGCTGGCGATTCCCGGGCGGTCGGGAATCCCCACCAGGCCGATCTGGGCCTGCCCCTCGTCGATGGCCACTCCGGTCACGGGACGGTCGAGCTTCATGGCTTCCTCCGATACGATGGTGCCCTTGCTGAAGTTGAAGGCGCTGCGCACGTGCAGGCGCACGCCGTAGCGCTTGGCGTACCAGACCGCGCGCGGGTGCAGCACCTTGGCGCCCAGCGCGGCCATCTCGATCATGGGGTCGTAGGCGATGTGGTCGATCTTGCTGGCCTCGGGAATGCGGTGCGGGTCGGTGGTGAAAACCCCGTCGGTGTCGGTGAAGATCTCGGCCTCGTGCGCCCCCACCGCCGCGGCCAGCGCCACGGCGGTGGTGTCGGAACCCCCGCGGCCCAGGGTGTTGAGCTCGCCCTCGGGGGTCGTGCCCATGAACCCGCCCACGACGGCGACGTACCCGCTCTGCACGGCCTCCAGGATCTTCCCGGGGCGCACCTCGACGATGCGGGCGTTGGTGTAGCGGCCGTCGGTGGTGATCCCGATCTGGTGCTGCACGAAGGCGCGCGCCGGCAGGCCCAGCGCCTGGAGCTGCAGGGCGAGGAGCGCGGCCGACTGCTGCTCGCCCGTCGTGGTCAGCAGGTCGAGTTCGCGCGGCTCGGGGCGGGGGTTGACCCGGCGGGCCAGGGCGATCAGCTCGTCGGTGCTGCGTCCCATGGCCGAGACGACGACGACGAGGTCGTGCCCCTTTTCACGGTAGTGCTGGATGCGTTGCGCGACCTTGTGGATCCGGTCCAGGTCGCCCACGGAGGTACCGCCGTATTTCTGGACGATGAGCGCCATACTTGAGTGTGTATCGTATCACAAGCACCGCGGTGAACGTATAATCGCCCCATGGAAACGCTGCGCATCGCACTCCTTGGGGCGGGCACCGTCGGCAGCGGCTTCGTCAAGCTGCTCGACGAACACCGCGGGCGCTTCCGGGCGCTGGGCCTCGAGCCCGCCCTGACCGGCATCCTCGTGCGCGACCCCCGCAAGCCGCGGCCCGGCTGGGTTCCGGAAGGGCTGCTGACCACCGACGTCGGGCGCGTCTTCGAAGAGGTCGACGTCGTCGTCGAACTCATGGGCGGCACCGAGCGGGCCGGGCGGCTGGTGCTCGACGCTTTGGACCAGGGCTTGCCGGTGATCACCGCCAACAAGGCGCTGCTGGCGGAACGCTGGGAGGAGCTCAAACCCCACGCCATGGAGGGTCTCCTCTACTACGAGGCGAGCGTCATGGCGGGGACGCCGGTGATCGAGCCGCTCTCCGGCGTGCTCCGCGGCAACCGCACGCTCGAGCTGCACGGCATCTTGAACGGCAGCACCAACTACGTCATCGGCCGCATGGAGGACGGCCTGGGCTTCGCCGAGGCCCTGGCCGAGGCGCAGGCCAAGGGCTTCGTGGAGGAGGACCCCTTCCTCGACGTCGGCGGCATCGACGCCGCCCACAAACTCACCGTGCTCGCCCGCCTCGCCGTCGATCCCGACTTCGCCTGGGAGGACGTGCGCGCCGCCACCCGCGGCATCCAGGAGCTGACCCGCGAACAGATCTTCGAGGCCGAGGCCGAAGGCAAGCGCATCCGCCTGGTGGCCAGCCTCGTGCCCAACGGCGGCCGCTGGAAGGCCATGGTGCGCCCGGTCAAGCTGCCGGCGAACCATCCGCTGGCGCAGGCGGCGCAGGCGCGCAACGCCCTCCTCTACCGCGGCGACGCCGTCGGGGAGGTCCTCATCAGCGGCGGCGGAGCCGGCAGCGCGGTGACGGCCAGCGCGGTCGTGGGCGACCTGCTGCGCATGCTCGAGGGCTACCCGGGGCATCCGCCGCTGCCCGAACCCGTGCCGGTACCCGACTACGAACCCGAGATCCTGGAGGAAGCCTGACGTGCGCCAGCCCCTGCTCGAACGCTACCGCGACCGCCTCCCCGTCGGCCCCGACACCCCGATCGTCAGCCTGCTCGAGGGCGACACCCCGCTCGTGCCGCTGAAGGGCCCGCCCGAGGCCGCCGAACGCGGCGTGCGCCTCTTCGCCAAATACGAGGGCCTCAACCCCACGGGCAGCTTCAAGGACCGCGGCATGACGATGGCCGTCAGCAAGGCCGCCGAGCACGGCGCCCGCGCCGTCGCCGCCGCCAGCACCGGCAACACCGCCGCCTCGGCCGCCGCCTACGCCGCGCGCGCCGGCATGAAGGCCATCGTCGTCCTGCCCGCCGGCTACGTGGCCGCCGGCAAGGTGGCCCAGAGCCTGGTGCACGGCGCGCGCATCGTCCAGGTGAGCGGCAACTTCGACGACGCTCTGCGGCTCGTCCGCGAGCTGACCGAGCGCTTCCCCGTCACCCTCGTCAACTCCGTCAACCCTTTCCGCATCCAGGGCCAGAAGACGCTCGCCTTCGAGGTGGTGGACGACCTGGGCCGCGCCCCCGACTACCACGCGCTCCCCGTCGGCAACGCCGGTAACATCACCGCCCACTGGATGGGCTACTCCGAACTCTACGAGGACGGCGTCCTCGAAACCCGCCCGCGCATGCTCGGTTTTCAGGCGGCCGGCGCCGCCCCCATCGTGCGCGGCGAACCGGTGGCCGAGCCCAAGACCGTGGCCACCGCCATCCGCATCGGCCACCCCGCCAGCTGGGAGGGCGCGACCCGCGCCCGCGACGAGTCGGGGGGCGCCATCGAGGCGGTGACCGACGAGGAGATCCTGCGGGCCTACCACTACCTGGCGCACGGGGAGGGGTTGTTCGTGGAGCCGGCTTCGGCCGCCAGCCTGGCCGGCGTCTGGCGCTGGCTGCGCGAAGGACGGATCGAAGAGGGCGCCACCGTGGTCCTCACCCTGACCGGCCACGGACTCAAGGACCCGGGCACCGCCGAGCGCGAGGTGCGCCTGCCCGACCCCGTCGCTCCCAGCCTGGAGGCGGTGGCGCGGGCCGCGGGGCTCTAGCTCACGCCGCCCCCACGCACGCGGGTAAACTGTGGACCATGGACAAGAGCGCGAGGAAAGAGCCCTTTCCCGGAGCCTACTACGCGGGCCTTTTCATCACCCTGGCCCTGCTGCTCCTGATGATCGTCGTCGCCAGCGCCCTGCCGCCGGGGCCGGCCGGCGCGTTTTTCGCCTTCGTGCTGGGGTTGACGGTGAACCCCAAGTACGCGCCCTGGTTCGCCCTGGTGGGGCTGCTGGGGGCGGTGCTCGGCTTTGCGGCCAACGAGCCGATGGTCGCCTGGGGCGGCGCCGCCCTGGTGGTCTCGCAGGCGCTCGTCTACCTTTGGCACCGCAAAGGGTCATGAGGCTGAGCGCCGAACGCACCACCCGGGCGATGATGATCGCCGGCGCCGTCTTCTACGTCTACTGGACCTTCGTCGAACCCAGCGGCGCGGGGCAGGCGCTGGCGGTGGGCACGCTCTTCGGTGGGGCCTCGTTCACCTACGCGCCCCGCCCCCGGCCCATCCCTTTCGTGCTGGGGTTCGCCGCGGTGCTCTTCGTCGTCCACCTGCTCCGGGGGGCGCCCCTCCTCTTCGCCGAAGGCTACGCCGTCGGCGCGGGGCTGCCCTGGCTGGTCCAGCGCTTCGCACCCCGCAATGACGCCGACTAAGCTCAAGGGCCTGCTCGTCTGGGCGGCGCTGCTGCTCTCGCTCTACTGGAGCCTGGTCGAACCCGATCCCGAGGGGCTGGCGCTGGCGCTGGGGCTGCTGCTGGGCGCGGGCAGCCTGATCTACCGCGCCGGCGTGGAGCTGGTCGTTCCGGTGGCGCTGCTGGCGCTCGCGGTGGGGGTGCTGGAAGTGCAGAACGGGCTGCTGGCACCGTACCTGCTGGGTTTTCTGGTGGGGCTTTTCGCGCCGCTGGGTACGGCACGCTGGCTCCGCTAGCGGCCGCGCAGCAGGTTCACCGCGGCTTCGAGCTGCGCCTCCTCGCCGGCCACCACGAGGTCGGGCTCCACGCCCCGCCCCTCCCAGGTGGGCGCTCCCACGGGCGCCAGCACCCCGCTGGCCAGCATGGCCACCCCGCCGTCGGGGAAGCAGTAGGGCAGCACCACCTCGGTGTTGCCGGCCGTCGTCTCCCCCACCAACCGCGCCCGGCCGGCGCGCTTCAGCGCTCCGGCCAGCCCTTCGGCCGCCGAGTTGACGTTGCCGTTGATCAGCACCACCAGGGGTTTGTCGGTCAGCGGCCGACCCCAGAAGGGGAGCGTGGGCTGCGGCGTCACTCCCTTGGTACGGGTGACGATGCGCCAGGGCAGGCCGCGCATGAAGACGCCGGCCACCTCGGCCATCACGTAGGCCAGACCGCCCGGGTTGTCGCGCAGGTCGAGAATGTAGCCGCTCACCCCCTCGGACTCGAGGCCGCGCACGGCCTCGGCCAGCCGGCCCGCGACGTCCGGCTCCACGAGCTGGGGCACGCGCAGGTAGGCGAGGCCGCCCTCGAGGCGACGGTAGCTGAAGGGGTCCCAACCCGCCTCCTCCTCCCCGGCCGGTGCCTCGGGCGCCCCGGAGCCGGCGCCGTCGTCCGCGGGCGCGGGCGCTGCGGCGGGCGCCGGGGGCCGGGGCCGCTCGACCGGGAAGGGCAGCGGCAGGCACAAAGCCCCCCGCAGCGCGGCGCGGGCCTCGTCGGGGGCGAGGACGCGGGAGTGGTCGTCCCCCAGTTCGCCGTACATGCGGTCGAGCAGGCGGTAGACCTCGTCCCAGGAGGCGGCCGCGGCCACCCGGGGGCGGTAGCGCTCGCCCACGGCCCGCCAGTCGACGCCCAGGTGGTTCACGTCCCAGTAGTACTCGTCGACGAGCCGCCAGGCCTGATCGAAGCGGGTCAGGTAGTCGGGGGGCGCGGCGGCGGCCAGCCCCGACGCCAGCACGAGGGCCAGGAGGAGGCTTCGCATCATGCGCGGGCTCCGTCGCGCTCTTGGGCGCGAAACAGGTCGTGGAAGCGTTCGGTAATGACCTCGAGCCCCTTGTCGACGGCCTTGTCGAGGTTGTCGCCGGGAATCACGGGCACGCCCATCGCCCGCGCCAGGGCCTCGAGGTGGTCCTGGATCATCCGCAAGGCCCCGAAGTTGGCCAGGTACTTGTCCACCGGCCGCCGGCCCGAGGTCTCGCGCTCGCGCAGGCGGAAGCGGTCGCGGTGGAGCTTTTCGTCGCGCACCACGACGAGCATGGGAATCTGCACCACCTCCGACTGCAGCGGGTGGCTGAGGAAGCCCGGAACCACGTGCACCCCCTCGATGACCACCGAGGTGCGCTCGCGGGCGTTGCGCTCCTGAATGGCGCGGATGCCCACGCTCACCCGGGCCACCTGGTCGCGGAAGCCCTGGAGGACCACCTCGTCGCCGGGCTCGCCCTCGAGCCCCAGCACCTCGGCGAGCGCCTTCCAGGCGTCGAAGGAAGAGGTGTGCAGGGTGGGCACCAGGTCGCGGGTCGTGGTGGCACGCAGGATCTCGCGCACCGAGTCGCTGGAGGTCATGCGGGTGATGCCCAGCCGGTAGGCCAGCGAGGCGGCGAGCGTGCTCTTGCCCACGCCGCTGACGCCGCCGATGAGGATGTGCATGGGGCGCTCGAGCCTCCGTACCGCGCGCAGCACCCGGTAGCGCTCGGCCACCTCGTCGCCGATGCGGCGCTCCAGCAGCCGCGCCACCCGCTCGCGCAACTCGTCGCGGCCCACCACCCGGCGCC
>Ga0256832_1002784_pt1 | contig 11953 bp, 10 predicted proteins | sample 134614metaG_FD_190534 | JGI IMG/M metagenome (GOLD analysis project Ga0256832, IMG submission 190534) | Hydrothermal vent microbial communities from Lau Basin, Pacific Ocean - 134-614 | ecosystem: Environmental > Aquatic > Marine > Hydrothermal vents | place: Pacific Ocean: Lau Basin | collected... | reverse complement strand
CTGACATCTGTTCATTGTTCCTTTCTAAAAGATATAGGATGGTAATCCTACACACGCACCCGTATCCATGCCTCCATTCGTAGTAAGTAGTTACGAAAATTATCTTACGTCATAGGTGTTTAATGATTCGACAACGCTTCGCTGTCTTTTCTTGGCGGTTGAACAAACTTCCTTTATTCTACCCAATCGGCAATAAAGACATTGGTATCACGTCCGCCACCATTTACGCGGTTAGAAGAGAACACTAGTTTCTTCCCATCAGGTGAAAACATGGGGAAGGAATCAAACACCCCATCGTAAGTGATTTGCTCCAATCCCGTTCCGTCAAGATTCATCATAAAGATATTAAACTGTCGTCCTGATTTAGATTTGTGATTGGAACAAAATAGAACTTTCTCGCCTGACGGGTGCATATAGGGTGCCCAATTGGCTCCTCCGAGATGTGTCAATTGCTTCAAGTCTGATCCATCAACATTACACATATACAACTCCATGGCTGTAGGTTGTACTAAGTTCTTCGCTAGCAATTCTTTGTAGGTCTTTACTTCTTCCTCCGTTTTAGGTCGTGAAGAACGGAAGATTAGTTTCTTACTATCCGGTGTAAAAAACGCACCGCCATCGTAGCCCAATTGGCTAGTGACCTGCTTCACATTAGAGCCATCCAAATCCATAGTATACAGTTCAATATCACCTGAACGAGTAGAAGTGAAGACAATCTTCTTACCATCGGGAGAGATAGTCGCCTCGGCATCATAGCCCGGGCTATCGGTTAGTTTTTTGATAATTTTACCATTCAAATCAGCCTGATAAATATCGAAGTCAGGGAATAATGCCCATACGTATTTACCGCCTTCCATGTGCGGAGCTTCAGGGCAGTTTTTGTCACCTTCAAAGGTGGATGCGTAAATTATGGATTTTCCATCCGGCATAAAATACGAGCAGGTTGTCCGTCCCTCTCCATTACTAATCATCTTAGGTCGTGCTTCCGCGCTACCCAGGCCCGAAATAGGCATGGTGAAAATCTGATCGCATTCTACCCCCCAGTCCTTATTAGTGATTTGCAGCACCAATTGAGTACCATCAAAGCTAAAATAGGCTTCGGCATTATCGCCGCCAAAGGTCAGTTGCTTGATATTTTTCAGGTGCTTTTCCTTATCGTAATGCAATTTGGAGGGAGGAGCCTGATGTTGGTGTTCACTGTGCTCGGTAGCGTGCTCAGCATTTTCATGCGCAGCTTCTGCCTGTTCATGTTCTGCCTCCGTTGTATTACTACCGCATGAAATCAATGCAATTGAGAAAATTGCCAATAAAAGGTATTTCGACATAATTTATTTTTTGAATCGGAATAAAATCAGTCGGGGTTGGCGGAATAATTGACATCCCCGATTTTTATTCCAATAAAATTAAAGTTCGGAATATCCGAAGGCACAAAGATATATTTTTGCGGGCTACCTTCATAAAATTCAGCATAAGGATTTTCAGGAGTCGCAAATATGTAGTTCTCCCTGACAAAACTCCACGAGTTATTCGTCGTCAAAACGGTATCGACACCAAGGATTAATTTTCTGTTTTTGATAATATCAAAGGTAGAAATCCCTCCACTAGCATTGACATCTGCTGCCAATAATTGATAGGGGGCATCCAGGGTATCAATAAACAAAATATGCTTACTCATACGGATAATATCGAAGGTTGACAAACCATTGTTATACAACGTATCCTTTTGCAAAGAAAGGGTATAAGTACTATCTGCATCGAGGAAAACGGTTGTATTAAAGCGCCCGGCGGTATCCAAGGTCACCCGCCCAATGGATTCTTCATTCAAAAGCACCTCATAACCTCTAATCGTATCATTAACGGGTGTTCGCGCAAAGACGGAGATCGCATAAGGCCTCCTTGCCCCCGTCGCTGCTATTGCGGCATCTACTGCGTCAACCGTCCCCTGATAGCCTGCGCCACTCACATCAAAATGCACCGTCCCGTCCGGCTCAATGACGACAAAAGTCGGCGTCCCTTCAAAAGGTCCCCACGTTCCGGACATATAGGTTTGCACCACGGCCTGAGCGCCGCCGTCGGCACCAATCGCAGGGAAATCATGACCGTGACTCTCCTGATAATCAGCCGCATCCTGATTGGAGTCGGTGGACAGTACGCTTATCGCCATAAACTCCACATCACCCGCACCACTACCCCAACTTTCATACAACGGTGGAATATAAGGTGCTATCGCATTACAGGGCGGACAGGTCGTAAAGAAAAATTCAATAACAAATGTCTTCCCCTGATCGAGGTAATCGGCGTAAAGGTGGTAAGTGGTACCATTCACATCAGTCACCGTAAAATCAGGGGCAGGTGGCTGCGCGATGGATTTATACGATAAAAATAGGATAACGGCAATGGATAATAGGCGATTCATAATTAGGAATTTTATGCAAAGGTATGCAATTTTTAGGGAATTAGAATTGGAATTGGAATTAGAATTGGAATTGGAATTGGAATTAGAATTGGAATTGGAAAAACACAGAATATCGAACACCGAACAAGGGTTAACGATTTTAGAAGTTTTAAATAGAATGAAATTCGATGTAGAAAAATGGTCGTTCAATCTAAAATCGTTAATCGGTGTTCCTTGTTCTTAAATCAAAAGATGAGAAATGCTCTAAGGATAAAAAACAAGAGATTGAATATCGAACGCCATGCTACCCTCCGGACTTCTTGGTCTGCGAATACCCTTCTTTCAACAGAATATCGACAACTTTATCGCGGTGGTTGCCCTGGATTAGTATTTCGCCATCTTTGGCGGAGCCGCCGACTCCACATTTTGTTTTTAGCAGTTTGGCGAGGGCTTTCATATCATCCTCTGCACCGATAAATCCGGTCACGAGGGTTACCTCCTTGCCCCTGCGTTTTTTGCGATCAATCAGCACCCGAAGGCGTTGTTGGGCAACAGGCAGCGTCTCTTCAGACTCATTGCTTTGATACTGGTAATCGTAATCGTCTGCTGTAGAAAAGACGACGCCGAAGCGTTTGTTTTTGTTCTTTTTGGACATAATCACTCTATTTTTTTCCCTTGCATGGCCGTACTGATAGCGGCATCCATCGCTCGGTGAGCAAGTGGATTGGTGTATTCGTTAAGCGCCTCCATTGCGGTATTAATGGCATCTTTGTCTGTGTCTTTGGCGGTGGCTTCAAGCCGGTTGAGTAACTGTATGGTCATTGCCTTTTCCTCATCAGAAAGGATGCCATCGTTCTGCTTTAGAAATCTCCTTGCGGAAAGGATAATATTATTCGCCTCGTTCCGGGCTTCCAACAATGCCCGCACCGCCATATCGCCTTCTGCATTACGCAGGGAATCAATCAGCATTCGCGCCATTTCTTCTTCAGAGATTCCATATTGAGAGCGAATCTCTATTGCTTGCTCAACACCCGACCGCAGCTCTTTGGCACGAACGGTCAGAATGCCATCGGCGTCGAGGATAAAGTGAATTTCTATCTTGGGCAAACCGGCGGGCATGGGTGGGATGCCTTTGAGAATAAATTCTCCGAGCTTTCGATTGTCAGCGACCAAATCCCGCTCCCCCTGATAAACGGCAACCTTTAGGTTTGCCTGTCCGTCAACAGAGGTCGTATATTGCCGTCCGACCTTGGCCGGGACTTTTGAGTTACGGGGCAGAATCACGTCCATCAAGCCTCCAACCGTTTCAATGCCCAAAGAAAGTGGTGTGATGTCCAACAACAAAATATCCTTTTGGTTACCCGCAAGAATATCAGCCTGTATAGCCGCTCCAAGCGCAACTGCTTCATCCGGATTAATATTGGCATCGACCTCCTTTTCAAATAATTCAGACACCTTCCTTTGCACCAGTGGCACCCTCGTTGAGCCTCCCACCATCAGTACTTTTGATATATCAGATTGCTGTAGTTGTGCATCTTCTAAAGCACCTTTACAGGCATCAAGCGTTTTTTCGACCAATGGGAGAATCAATTGCTCAAAAGTTTCTACCGTAATGGTATAGGAGTGACCGTTTATTTCAGTAGTAAATTTATCCTCCGTTGTCAGTGCTTTTTTTGCCTCTTCGGCGGACAGGCGTATTTGCTGCGAGAATGCTTTGTCGTCAGCGATAGCCGTTTCGGTCAGGTCATTTTCATTCAGCCAATAGTCAATGATGGCTTTGTCAAAATCATCCCCTCCGAGATAGGTGTCCCCATTGGTTGATAAAACCTCAAAGATACCATCCTGTAATCGAAGAATAGATATATCAAAAGTACCTCCGCCGAGATCGTAAACAGCGAGAATTTGCTCTTCGTCATTCTGCCGGATGCCATAAGCAAGGCTTGCTGCTGTTGGCTCATTAACGATTCTCAGCACATCCAAACCGGCAAGTTTTCCGGCATCGCGCGTAGCCTGTCGTTGTGTATCGTTAAAATAGGCAGGCACGGTAATCACCGCCTTGGTAACATCCTGCCCAAGGTACTTTTCTGCTCTTTTTTTAAGAGCAATTAGAATCTTAGCGGAAAGTTCAACAGGGGAATAAAACACATCTCCTACCCGCACTTTGACCATCGCTTCTTCGTCGTTATCAATTATTTTATAACCAAAATATTGTCGATGAGCCAATAAATCATCGTATTGTTTACCCAGCAACCTTTTTGTCGAATAAATCGTTCGTTCAGGCTTGGTCAATAAGTATCGCTTGGCTTCATTTCCAACCATCACCTCACCATCGTCCCCGAAGTGAACAACCGATGGCACCAGAGCACTGCTCCCCGCTTCGTCTTTAATCACCATAGGCTGACCGTCTTGCATATAGGCAACAAGACTATTGGTGGTGCCCAAGTCAATGCCGACAATCACATCATTTTTCTGTCCTTTCTCGACAACGCCCTCCTTAATATTGATTGAAAATTTTGCCATTATTTATAATATCAATTGTACGATTTTCCTGTAGTATTCTTCATCACAAACAACCCATAAAATAAAGAGTTGTAAAGATAGTTGTTTTTTTGATTTTTTGTCCTTTGATTTGTGCGTATCATATGGCAATCGCATAAAAAGATAAGATACAAAAAGTCCGCATAGGTTTCGCCAAGGTTCGCCGAGTAAAACCTCAATTTTTCATGCGATTGCAATAGCGCTTATTAGTATTGAATTTTCACCAAGAAGTTGTTTAAGCATGGCTGCTTGAAGCGAAAAATATACCAGTATCCATACGGACGCGCGTGCCCGCGCCAATACCCATACGGGACAGTCTTGTCGCGCCCGACAATACTGTCCCGTATGGGTATGGGTATGGGGAGATTTTACAGCTAAGTGAGCTATTTCTAAGCAACTTCTAAAAACATTATTAAGATGAACGGAAAAATCACAGTCATTATATTGCTATTGTTATCAGCAATAAGTTGTAGTACTGAAGAAAAAAAAGAAGCCTGCGCGACGCTGGCTCCTATCAACCCGAACGGAGATAGCGAACTCGCCCTATTAATGCGGGATATGTTTGACGATGCCATGCGTATCAAATCGCAGGTGAAAAGTGGTAAAAAGCCCACATTTCAGGTGCAGTTTGAAAATATCCACTCGGCAGAATCTACCGATCCTAATGATGCAAAGTCAGATAAATTCAAAGTGTTTGCCAATTCATTTTCGCTGGCAATCGGAGCATTAAAAGATGCATCAGAGGACGATTTGGAACAAAAGTACCACGCCTTTGTACAAAGCTGCATGAATTGTCATCAGGCAATGTGTCCGGGACCGATGACACGGATTAAGAAGTTGTTTTGAAGTATGCAAAACTTATTCTTATCATAAGCGTTTCCTCTTTTGTAACTTATTTTACAAACTGAGAAAAAACAATTAACTACTTTTGCAAAAAAAAACATAATAAATGAGTGAAGAAATAAAACATGAGAAGTGTGCCATTATCGGCTCCGGACCTGCGGGTTATACCGCTGCCATTTATGCTGCAAGAGCAAGCATGAACCCTGTTGTTTTCACGGGAAAAGATCCTGGTGGGCAATTGATTCAGACGACTGACGTAGATAATTTCCCCGGTTATCCCGAAGGTGTGATAGGACCGGATATGATGGAAGACTTCCGCAAGCAGGCAGAGCGTTTTGGCACAAGAGTTGAGTATGAATTAATAGGGAAGGTTGACTTCACCAAGCAACCCTTCCAATTGTGGACGGAAGGCGGTAGAGCAATTACTGCCGATACCGTTATCATCGCAACCGGAGCTACTGCCAAATGGCTTGGTATCGAAGGTGAACAAAGATTGATGAATAAAGGGGTATCAGCCTGTGCCGTCTGTGATGGTTTTTTCTTCAGAGGAATGGAAGTCGTCGTTGTAGGAGGAGGTGATACCGCCGTTGAAGAAGCAACTTATCTCGCCAAATTATGCCCAAAAGTACACTTACTCGTCCGCAGAGATGAATTAAGAGCATCCAAAGCGATGCAGGCGCGATTAAAAGCTGCAGAAAACATCGAAATCCACTGGAATACGGAAGCACAAGAAGTCCTTGGCGCAGAGGAGGTGGAAGCCGTTCGAGTCATCAATAACAAGACAAAGGAAGAAAGTGTCATCAAAGCACAAGGATTCTTTGTTGCCATCGGTCACAAGCCGAATACCGACCTTTTCAAAGGAATTTTAGATATGGATGAGACCGGATACCTTATTACCGAGCCCGATTCTACACATACCAATATCGAAGGTGTCTTTGCCGCCGGTGATGTACAGGATAAAAAGTACCGGCAGGCCGTGACAGCCGCAGGCACCGGATGTATGGCGGCGTTGGATGCAGAAATGTATTTGGCGGAGAAGGAAGCGGAGTGAATTCAAGTATAAAGGCTAAAGGGGAAAGGCTAAATCGATAGATGCTGACAGGCGTAGCCTCGTCAGTAGGCTAAAGGCTAAAGGGGAAAGGCTAAATCGATAGATGCTGACAGGCGTAGCCTCGTCAGTAGGCTAAAGGCTAAAGTGGAAAGGCTAAATCGATAGATGCTGACAGGCGTAGCCTCGTCAGTAGTGGAGTTGGTCTTGTAAACGAAATCCTACTACTGACGCCATCGGTCAGCATCCGCGATTTTAAATTTTAAATTTTTCATTTTCCATTTTAAATTTTTCTAATTCTAATTCAGATTCTAATTAAAAACTTATCTTTGCGCAAAATCTAAAAATATGTCCACAAAATTCAGAACAGGCGTTTTATTCGGGGATGAAGTAACCGAATTATTTAAGTATGCCAACGATAATAACTTTGCTATTCCGGCGGTGAACGTCGTTGGCACCAACTCGATGAATGCGGTAATGGAAACGGCCAAAAAGGTGAATTCTCCGGTAATTATCCAGTTTTCCAACGGAGGTGCCTCTTTTTGCGCAGGAAAAGGGATTGACAATGATAATCAGCGGGCAGCCATTTTAGGTTCCATCTCCGGTGCTGCTCATGTACACACCATGGCGAAAGCTTATGGCGTCACGGTTATCCTGCACACCGACCACTGTGCTAAGAAATTACTCCCCTGGATTGACGGGTTAATTGAAGCCGGGGAAAAATACTACGAGCAAATAAAAACACCGCTTTACAGCTCACACATGATTGACCTCTCGGAAGAGCCCTTGGAGGAAAATGTCAAAACATGTGTGGAATATCTCAAGCGCATGGATAAAATCGGGATGACACTCGAAATCGAACTCGGTGTGACGGGAGGAGAAGAGGATGGCGTTGATAATACTGATATTGACAGCAGCCGTTTATACACCCAGCCGGAAGAGGTCGCCTATGCGTATGAGGAACTATCCAAGGTGAGCAATCGTTTCACCATCGCTGCTGCATTTGGTAATGTACACGGTGTCTATAAGCCCGGAAATGTAGAATTGAAGCCCATCATATTGAAGAATTCACAGGAATTTGTGAAGGAGAAATTCAAAACGGGAGACAATCCCATCAACTATGTATTCCACGGAGGTTCCGGCTCATCGAGGGATGATATTCGGGAGGCCATCGAATACGGTGTTATCAAAATGAATATCGACACCGATATGCAATGGGCATTTTGGGATGGCGTTCGTCACTATGTCGATAAGAACAAAGATTATCTACAAGCACAAATAGGCAACCCGGAAGGCGATGACAAGCCCAATAAAAAGTATTACGACCCAAGAAAGTGGCTTAGAGCCGGAGAGGAAAGTTTTGTAGCGAGATTGACGCAGGCTTTTGAGGATTTGAATTGCCTCGGCAGGAATGCAGGGTGATTGGTAGCGGTATTTGTACCCAAAGTAGCGTTTTCGGGAGGCTGCCTGCCTCCCAACTGAAAGGAGGGAGGCCTGCCTCCCTAAGGCTGGGAGGTTTCCCACAGCCTTCAGAATTTGAATTCAATGCACCAATAAAAATTCGCTCCCCGATCTTCCTATCGTCAGCTCGGGGATCGGATTATTAAAACCCAAACAAGGTGACAACTTCCCAAGAAGTTGTCACCTTGCGTACTTAACTCGCATGAGGGGAGCAGATTTCAAAAAATTACTATTTATAAAACCAGCTCGGGGATCTTCCTCCGTCAGCTCCCCGATCTTAAATCCTGAATTTGGATAAACTCCTACAAACGCGTACCAATAAAAATCCGCTACCAATCCCCTGTGGGGCTTAATGATTGAAAATCTTGTGAGGCAGTAATGACTTGTTGAAGGTTGTTTTCTGACACAAAAGCTCCAACCCCTCACTTCACAATAACAGTCCCCAATTTATCGGCGAGTTCGTTGCGGATAGCGATGAGTTTTTGTTGAACTTTCATAAAAGTCACCAATTCCTCTTCACTTCCTTTTTTGGCTAGCTCTTTGATTTTCTCTTTGTTGTTTTCGCAGATTTTGGTGATTTTTTGTAAGCGGAAGCGCATTAGAGCGGCTTCGGAATCTTTAATAAAATTCTCGGAGGGGTCTTTTTGGGATAGGAATACATCTTTTTTCGCCCAATTCTCGCTGTATTCATAAGGGGAAGTAATTAGATTGATAGCCATAGTAGCAACCTTCGGGTTGGTGTGGTTAATAAAATAAGCGGTATCAAAATCCTTGCCTTCATTGAGCAACTGTTGTACTTCCTTGACGATGGAAAGGTAAAGCCCGTTATCGAAATCCTCAATGACATCTTCGATATTGGCGAGTATGTAGTGCGCAACCGTAGGGGTTTCCTCGACGGCCAATTCCTTGTGCCCAAACTCTATTAAAATCCGCACAATGTCCTTTTCCTGAAATTCATTTCCGGTAACAACGGTGGACGGCGCTTCCTCCGGCGGCTTTTCAGCAGGAAAGTCCTCCGTTTCGAGATAAGGTGGCTCGGCATCGGGAAAGTCAGCATCGGTAACAGGAGGCGCTTCCGTAGGAAAATCTCCCACCAAATCGTTTTTTGCCCGCTGCCGCTCTCGCTCCAACCTTCTTGCTGTGACCTCGCGCTCCTGCTTTTCCTTTTTAATTCGGATGCTTAGTGCTTTGTTGGTTTCATTCACCAATAGTTTTTCTTCAACACCGAACAATTGAGCGCATTCTTTGACAAAAATACTGCGTTTGATGGGATCGGGAATCATGCCAATACTCACCACAATATCCTTAATCACACCCGAGCGACCAACGGGGTCATTTTGGGTTTGTTCCAATAGCCACTTTGCCTTGAATAGGATAAAATCCTTTGCCTGTGAATTGATGTATTCCTTGAAGGCATTCACACCCACTTTATTGAGATAAGAATCGGGGTCTTCTCCGTCCGGTAGTATCACAATTTTGATATTCAAATCATCCTTGAGCAGCATATCGACGCCACGCAACGCCGCTTTAATACCGGCAGCATCGCCATCGAACAGTATTTTCACATTGGGGGTAAAGCGCTTAATGAGACGAATTTGATCGGTTGTCAGGGATGTCCCGGAGGATGCAACTACATTTTCGATACCCTCTTGATGTAGTGAAATAACATCCGTATAACCCTCCACCAATATGCATTCATTTTGTTTCCGAATGGCTGCTTTCGCAAAATTTGCAGCATAGAGAATTTTACTTTTGTGATAAACTTCCGTCTCCGGCGAATTGACGTATTTAGGAGCCTTGACATCCTTTGCCATGATTCTTCCGGCAAATGCCACAACCTTCCCCGATAGGTTATGGATGGGAAACATGACCCTATTACGAAAAAAATCACTTCCGTAACGGGAGGTCAATCCCAATTTCTTCAGCAGTTCAATATTATAGGATTGCTGTTGTGCAGTCAGCGTCAGTCGGTCTTTGGCATCCGGTGCATAGCCCAGCCCAAACTTTTTAATGGTATCCTCCCGGAAGCCTCTTTGCTTAAAATAACTCAATCCTACTGACTTCCCCATATCCGTCTCCATCATTTGCTTTTGATAAAACTCCAAGGCAAATTGATTGACCAAAAAAAGGCTGTCTGCCACTTGCTGCTGCGCTCTTTTTTCGGGAGACAACTCCTCCTCTTCGACTTTGATACCGTATTTGGCTGCGAGGTATTTTAGTGCTTCCGGATAAGAAAGATGGTCGTGTTCCATCAGGAATTTAATGGAGTCCCCCGCCTGTCCACAACCAAAGCATTTAAAAATATTCTTAGTCGGAGAGACGATGAAAGAGGGCGTCTTTTCGTTGTGAAAAGGACACAAACCAATCAGGTTAACTCCTCGCCGTTTGAGGTTAACGTATTCGGAAATGACATCTTCGACCCGAGCCGTTTCGCGAATTTCCTGTATGGTTTTCTCTAAAATCATAAGGTATCCCTTTTAACATAAAAAAAACGGGCAGAATTGGGCGAAAGTTTCACATGCTCCACAAAAGCCGGGCTTTTCTTCACCAAAATTGGTGCGGATGTACTATTGGTCTCTTTCTTCACTCCCGACAAGTCAACAACCACCTCAAAATCAGTTGCGGTAACGTTATTATAATCTCCCAGTCCCACCATAAAAGCTATATTCACACGAGCGGGGAAAACAACGAGACTATCCGACGAAAGTGAATCCACCGGGGCATTCAACACCTGCAAAGGAACGTAAAGTGTCTTTTCGGTTTCTGACTCAATGGGGATTGTAACTTCAAAAACAGACGGCTTGACAACGACCTGAGGGTTAGGCTGCAACGCGTGAACTTTCACTGTCTTAGATTCCTTAATATCCAAAAAAACAATGGGTTCGGTTTTTACCATCTGTATCGTATCCAGTAATGATTTAGGGCCAGTCAGTAAAGCAGAATCGGGCTGAATTGTCGGGCTAGACCGTAGATGAAACTGCTCAGGCAGTTCGAGGTGGTAGTCGATAATTATGGGAACTCTCTTTTGGACAAGCGAGTCAAAAACGACCGTAAACCCATCTGTTGATAACTTGCCAACCGTAACTTTAGAAGAAGGAATCCGCTGCTCAATTGCCTTTAGCAATAAATACTTTGTAATGGCAAGCGTGCCGGGTTTCGACTGCTCAAATGTAGCGATCACCTTACTATTACCTATCAAATCCCACCCATGTCCTTTCACCTCAACGGTAATGTCTTTAGGAAGGGGTGTTTCCATGTCGATTTCAGGAGGATGCTCAATGTGAACCTCCACCGGCCAGGTAACTCGATAAGAATTGGACATCTTCTTAAGAAACCAAAAAAAAGTTGACAAGCCAATGCATATCAAAAACACCCGGCGATCGACAGGCGAAAACTTCCCTAAGTAGCTAACAATTTTATCAGGAAGGATAAACCGCATTGGTTAGGTCTTTAGAAATAGCTCCCCTTGTAAATTTCATATAAACTTTGGGCGCCACTTCAAGCGTGATAATGGCGTCTTCCACCTTGGTGACTTTACCCAAAATGCCCGAATTGGTCACGACTTCCATTCCTTTCTCAATGCTACTCTCAAACTTCTTCTGTTCCTTTTGCGCCTTCATCTGAGGGCGAATCATAAAGTACCAAAAGATAACCATCAAGACGAGCAT
>Ga0256832_1002783_pt1 | contig 11957 bp, 10 predicted proteins | sample 134614metaG_FD_190534 | JGI IMG/M metagenome (GOLD analysis project Ga0256832, IMG submission 190534) | Hydrothermal vent microbial communities from Lau Basin, Pacific Ocean - 134-614 | ecosystem: Environmental > Aquatic > Marine > Hydrothermal vents | place: Pacific Ocean: Lau Basin | collected... | reverse complement strand
GCATCGTTACGGCGATCCCTCCCAACTCTTTGAGCCCGTAGGGAGCGGTAGTAAAATCGACCGAGGCCAGCGTATAGAAGATCAAAATCGTCAGAATGATCGGCGGGAAATTCTCTTCGACGAAGATCACCGCACGCGGCGGCCGACGGCGGGAGAAGAAAAGAAAAGGCGCTATTCGGGTCAGCAGATTGGCAAGCGCCATTACCCCCACCGCTTCCCAGATCCAAAGCTCATTCATGGCCTTTTCCTCTTTTTTCCAACTTTTCCCGCAATGCGAACATCCCCAGCAAGGCCAGCGCAATCGCCGTAATCAGCATCCGATCCCGACTCACCAGAGTCATCGCAATCAACGAAGCTGCCGCTCCGATCAAAAAAGGAAGTGCATCCCGGCGCTGTTTGTACTGCTCCATCGCCAAAACCACAAAGAGCGCCGTCAAAGAAAAATCGAGTCCGCGCGTATCGAAACGAACCATCCGTCCAAACAGCGCTCCCGCCAGTGTCCCGCCGACCCAATAACTTTGATTGAGCGCCGCGAGAAAAAAGAGATACCAACGCCGCTTGAGCCGGGGATCCTCCCGCATAGTCGTCATCAGCGCATAGGTCTCGTCGGTCAACGCGAAGATGAGATAGGGACGCAGAGATCCCGCTTTTTTAAATTTTTTCAGGAGGGAGAGACCGTAAAAGGCTTGACGAATGTTGACGAAAATCGACGCGACGAAGATTTGCCCCAGCCCCGTCTTGGCCTGGAAAAACCCCAGCGCCAAAAACTGTAGGGCCCCGGCATAGATCAGTGTCGACATCGCCACCGGAAGGATCCAGGGGTACCCCTGCGAAGTCATCAAGAGACCGAAAGCAAAACCGAGGACACTGTAGCCCATCATTACCGGTATCGACGCTTTGAAAGCGGCTGACAACTCCCGACGGTATTTCATTCTCTCCTACTCTGCATATTTTGGGATTATATTAGCAAAAACGCTATAGAAGTGAAGGCGGCATTTCGCTAAAATAATCAAAAAAAGGCGTAGCGATGTCCCGAAGTTGCGATCTCTCCATCTTTCATCCGGAAGATCCCTGGACGCTGGGGGTCGAGCTGGAGGTACGTCTCATCGACGCCGAGACGATGAAGCCGGCCAACCGCTCCCCCTACCTCTTCGAGCATCTGCCCGAGGCTCTGCGCCCCAACGTCCACCAGGAATTGCTCCAGTCGATGGTGGAGATCGTCACCCCCGTCTGCCGCAGCGCCGACGAAGCGGCCGATTTCGTGATGAACACGCTCCACGCCCTCACCCGCATCGGAGAGAAGGAAGGAATCCGCCTCGCGGCGCTGGCGACGCATCCCTTCGAGCGCAAAGAGGACAACAAACGTTTCGAGGACCCCCGCTACGCCGCTTTCGCCGAAGAGCTGCAGATCGTCCTCAAAAACTTTCTCATCAGCGGCCTGCATATTCACGTGGCGATGCCCAACGAAGAGGCCGCGCTGCGCGCCTACAACGCCAGCATCACTTACCTGCCGATCTTCCTGGCCCTCTCGGCCAATTCCCCTTTTCATCTGGGGGAGGATACGGGCCTGCAATCCTACCGGAGCAAAATTTTCGAGCGGCTCCCCCGGGCGGGGATCCCGGAGTATTTCGGCAGTTATCGGGAGTACTGCAGCCTGATGGAGCAACTCTACGCCACCGGCACGATCCAAAGCGCCAAGGATGTCTGGTGGGATGTGCGCATCCACCAGGGCTTCGGGACGGTGGAGCTCCGAGTCTGCGACGCCTTTTACGACCGGGAGCGGCTGCGGCTCATCGTTCTTTTTTATCAGGCGCTGATGTACCGCCTGACCCAATACCCCGTAGGACGGGTCTACCACCAGATTAGCAAACAGAACAAATGGAACGCCGTCCGCCACGGGATGGAAGGCCGTTTCATCGAAGGTGACCGCATCGTCCCGATCCGCGACAAAGCCCACGAGCTGGTCGATATGCTCGAACGTACCGGCAGCTTCGAAGCCCTGGGGGCCCGACCGGAGGACATCCGGGCGTTGCACGAGCTGATCGACAAAGAGAGCATCGCCCGCAAACTCCGCCGGATCTACGAAGAGACGAAAGATTTCAAGGCGGTCATCCGAGAAGAGTTGATCGACTGAGAGTCGTCGCAAGTCGCAGGCACGGCGGCTTTGCCGCCTCACGTCGCAAGCGGGTAAATAGACGGACGTTTGGCGGGGCCAAACCTACGCGATTCACGCTATCATTCCGGATTAGATGAAGATTCACGGCTCGGTAGGTTTGACCGTGTCAAACGACTCAGAAAACACAAAAACAAAAAACATAACACGTAGCACTTAACACGCAAAAAGGAGTCCAATGCCAAAAGGTGTCATCGCCGCCGGAGATCGGCTGACCGCCCGGGCCGGAGCCCGGATCCTCGAAGAGGGAGGCAACGCTTTCGACGCCGCCTGCGCCGCGATGCTGGCGGCTCCTCTGGCCGAACCGATGCTGACCAGCCTGGGGGGAGGAGGCTTCCTGATGGCCCACTCTCCCGGGGAGAGCGCGGTCCTCTACGACTTTTTCGTCGACGTCCCTCCCCAACGCTGCGAAAGACCCGACTTTTACCCCATCGACGTCGATTTCGGCACGACGGTGCAACAGTTTCATATCGGTGCCGCCTCCACCGCGGTCCCCGGGATGCCTGCGGGGATCGACCGTATCCACCGCGAGCGGGGGCGCCTGCCGATGGAGCGGATCGTCGCTCCGGCCGTCGAATACGCCCGCGAGGGGATCCGTCTGAGCGAACTTCAGGCCAGCTTCGTCTGTCTGCTCGAGCCGATCCTGCGCTCTACCGAGGCTTCCCGAGCGCTCTTTGTTCCCGAAGGATGTCTCCTCGACGCCAAGCGCCCGGTGCGCAATCCCGACTACGCCGACTTTCTCGAAGCGTTCGCCCGGGAGGGAGCCGACCTCTTCTACCAAGGAGAGATCGCCCAGCGCCTGGATCGGCTCTACCGGGAAGCCAGCGGGTCGCTGCGCCGGGAGGATCTGGAACGTTACGAAGTGCACAAACGCGAACCGATCGGCTTCGACTACCGGGGCTACCGCGTCGCCACCAATCCCCCACCCTCCGCCGGAGGGATCCTCATCGCCTTCACGCTCGAACTTTTGCGCCGCAGCGAAGCGCGAAGCTCCGAGACCCTCGAATATGTCCGGGACCTCATCGAAGCGATGGCGGTGACGGGAGAGTTTCGCAAGGAGCAGGTCGACGCCCGTCTGCACGATCCTAAGCTGGCGAAGGTCGTCACCGATCACGCTCTTTTGCTGCACTACTTCGAGCGCTTCGACCGGCGCATCGATCTCTGGGGCAACACCACCCACATCTCGGTCATCGACGCGGAGGGCAACGCCGCCTCCGTCACCTCCACCAACGGAGAGGGCAGCGGCATCGTCGCTCCGGGTACGGGGATAATGATGAACAATATGCTCGGAGAAGAGGACCTCAACCCCCACGGATTTTTCCAATGGCCCGCGGGGGTGCGCCTCCCCTCGATGATGGCGCCGACGATGGCTTTCGATCCGGAGGGGTCCCCCGTCCTGATCCTCGGCAGCGCCGGCTCCAACCGGATCCGCAGCGCCATCGTCGAAGTGGTCGAACGCTACTTGCGCTTCGGCGAGCCGATCCGTAACGCCGTCGACGCTCCCCGAATCCACTACGAAAAGGGAGAGCTCTTCTTCGAACCGGGCTACAGCCCCGAGATCCTCGAAGCCGCCCGCCGGCTCTACCCTGTTACCGAATTCGACGGCCCCAGCCTCTTTTTCGGCGGGGTCAACGCCGTCACCGGCGACTACAGCGGAGCCGCCGACAGCCGCCGGGGCGGAGCGGTCGAAGTCGTCTCCTGACTCCGTATCGGCCTCCGCTTCGACGCTTACCTTTTTGGGATACAATATTACCGCACCCAGTAAATACCTAAAACTTTGAGAGGACGAGACGCAGTAAGATGTGCGTGAAAAAAGCTGAAGGACTACCCGTAGGTAATTTGAAGGTTTTTTGCGCGCAGATTGCTGCGTATCGTCCTCCCTGAAGGGTGCTCCGCTTTCGCCCATATGCTGCGTTGGATTTCTTTGAATTCGCTTTGGCGAGTCCTGCAAAAATCCGCCTTGCCTATGAACGAAATCGAAGCATCAAAGATTAAGGTATTTACTGAGTGCGGTAATAAACGCAAAAAAATCCGAAGGAGCGCCTCTTTGGCCCGAGTCCCCTGTACCCACTGCCATTTGGAATTTGACGAATCGGTGATGATCACCGAAGAGGAGAACGGCAAAACCCTCTACTTCTGTTGCAAAGGGTGTCAGGGGGTCTACCATCTGCTCAAAGAGGAGGGGCTTGAGACCTTCTACGACAAACTGGGCAACCAGACCCTCGAACCCGCCGACAAAGCTCGGGCCAAAAAGGAGGATCTGGAGCGCTTCGACCTGGAGGGCTTCCACAAAAAGTATGTCCGCACCACCCCCGAAGGGTTCAACGAGATCCACCTCATCATCGAAGGGATCCACTGCTCGGCCTGCGTCTGGCTCAACGAAAAGGTCCTCCACCAGACCCCCGGCGTCATCGAAGCCACCATCAACTACTCCAACAACAAAGCCAAGGTCGTCTGGGATCCGGAGCAGATCCGCCTCTCACAGATCATCGAAACCATCCGCAACATCGGCTACAACGCCTACCCCTACGATCCGGCATTGCAGGAGGAGCGGGCGGTCAAAGTCCGCAACGACTACTACTCCCGGATCCTCGTGGGCGTCTTCGCCACGATGAACATTATGTGGATCGCCATCGCCCAGTACGCCGGTTACTTCACCGGGATGGAAACCGGGCACAAAAAGATCCTCAACATCGCCGAATTTCTCCTGGCGACTCCGACGCTTTTTTATAGCGGCTGGATCTTCTTCCGCGGCGCGTGGTACGGGCTCAAAAACCGTTTTATCAATATGGATGTCCTCGTCGCCGCCGGCGCGACGCTGGCCTATCTCTACTCCATCTACGCGATGGTCACCCTCAAGGGAGAAGTCTACTTCGATTCGGTGACGATGATCATCACTTTTGTCCTGGTGGGTAAATATCTCGAAGTCCTCAGCAAACGCCAGGCAGTCGATACGCTGGACAAGATCATCGGCTCGATGCCCACCGAAGCCACCGTCGTGCGTGACGGCGAAAAAGCCCTCGTCTCCATCGAAAACGTCGAGCCCGGCGACCTCATCGAGCTCAAGCCCGGAGAGAAAGTCGCCCTCGACGGGATCCTGCGCCAGGGCAGCGCCCTTTTTGACGAAAGCCCCCTCACCGGAGAGAGCGAACCGATCCTCAAAGAGGAAGGCGACGAGATCCTCAGCGGCACCGTCTGCCTCGATTCGGTGGTGCGCTACGAAGCGACCAAGCGCGCCAACGAATCCCTCCTGCACCAGATCACGGAACTCCTCAGCGACGCCGTCACCAAAAAGCCCCGCATCGAGCAGCTGGCGAACGTCGTCTCGGGCTACTTCTCCGTCATCATCCTCTCCATCGCCCTGCTGACCTTCGCCGGATGGCTCTGGTACAGCGGCTCGTTCGAGCGGGCGCTCATCGTCGCCATCAGCGTCATCGTCATCGCCTGCCCCTGTGCCCTGGGGCTGGCCACACCGATGGCGACCCTGGTGGGGATCTCGCGCGCCGCCAAACGGGGGATCCTCTTCAAAGAGGCGGCTCAGCTGGAGACCGTGGCCAAAAGCGACCTGCTGGCCGTGGACAAGACCGGCACCGTCACCGAGGGGCGCCCCAGCGTCGTCAACTTCCAAAGCGAAGAGGGATTCGACCCCGCGCTGCTGCTGGCCCTCGTCTCCGGCAGCAACCACCCCGTCAGCCAGGGCGTCGCCCGCTGGCTGCGCGAGCGCTACCCCGACCTGCGCCCTCCGGAACTGGAACACTTCAAAGAGTTCCAAGCCCAAGGCGTCACCGCCGAATACCGGGGACACAAACTGGCGGGGGGCAACGTCGCACTGATGGATGCCCTGGCGATCCCCGTCAAAGTCGAAAGCAACGAGACGCTTTTTCTTTTCGCGATCGACGGGAAGATCGTCGCCCTCATCGAACTGCGTGACCGCCTCAAGGAGGGAGCCTACGAGGCCCTCGCCGCCATTAAAGCGCTGGGGGTCAAGGTGGTGATGCTCACGGGCGACCACGAAGCGGCGGCACGGCGGATCGCCCTGGAGGCGGGGATCGACGAAACCTACGCCCGTCTGCTCCCCCAGGACAAAGCCGAAATGATCGATCGTTTTCACAAAGAGGGGCACATCGTCGTGATGGCCGGCGACGGGATCAACGACGCCCTCGCCCTGGCCCGCAGCGACATCGCCGTAGCGATGGGCAGCGGCGCCGACATCGCCATCGAAGTGAGCGACATCGTCCTCCTCGAAGACCGCCCCCGGCATCTCGCCGACGCCTTCCTCATCGGCCGCCGCACCTTTCGCAGCGTCAAGCAAAACCTCGGCTTCTCGGTCCTCTACAACTCCATCGCCGTTCCTCTGGCGGTGCTGGGCTACGTCAACCCCCTCGTCGCCGCCCTCTCGATGAGTCTTAGCTCCCTCTTCGTCGTGGGCAACTCGATGCGAATCAAGTTGGGTATGAAGAATGAAGAATGAAGAATTTCGGTTTGCGTTGCTATGCAACGCTTCTTTTTGGAGGCGAGAATTCATTCCCGCAAATGCAGGGCTGAAGCCCTGCCTCCAACGACAAAAGACTAACGACTAACGACGGAAAAAGGAAAAAGATGAGCGATTCGATTATGGCGCTGATGCTGGGAGTCTCGACTTTCCTCGGTGCTCTGGGCCTCATCGCCCTGCTCTGGGGCCTGCGCAGCGGACAGTTCGACGACCAATCCAAATTCCTCGACGGCGCCCGATTCGATGGCGAAGAGGAGCTCCGTGACGCCGTGATGATGGAAAAGAAGAAAAAAGAGGCTCTGGAAAAGAAGAAAAAAGAGGCGATGAAGAGGGATTATCGGCCGGTGGACTGAAAAGTTGGAAGTTGGAAGTTTACGCCGTTGGCAAAGGGTTGTCAAGCAATTTTCGGCATTCTTCCGTATCACAATGACTGCGCATAGGGCGCAAAATAACCGATGACGAATGCCGAAAGTGCCGCTATGGTTTCCTCCACCGTTTGTAGCTCCACTCCCACTGCGCCGGTTCTTTGCGGATCTGCTCCAGCAAAATGTCGGTGTAGCGTTGGGTGAGGGCTCGGATCTTCTCTTCGGGATCTTCGATCTCTTCGGCGCGGTACTCCACCGGTTCGCGGATCACGATGCGAAATTTCTCCCTCCCCTCCCGCACGGCGAAGATCGGGACCATCAGAGGATCGAAGCGGAATTTGAGCTGCGCCATACTCTTGGAGGCGTAGGCTTTCTTGCCGAAAAAGTCGATGAGGACTCCGTTGGGCGGGGGGATCATCTGATCGATGTGCATCCCCACCCCTTCGCGCTTTTTCAAAATCTTCGCGATGGCCCGCAGGGCGCCTTTGCGTTCGATGACACGGTGGCCGAAGCTTCGGCGGTAGGGCTGAATGATCCGCTCGTCGATAAGAGGGCTTTTGCGCTGCTCCTTGGCGACCAGGGTGCCGGGCAGGCCGTTGAGGGCGAAAAATTGCGCCAGGAACTCCCAATTGCCGTAGTGGGAGACCAAAAAGACCATCCCCCGTTCGTTTCGCTCTTTCAACGCTTCGATCTTGGCGCGGGCCTCTTCGAGATTGAGGACGGCTCCTTCGTAATCGAAACGCCCGGTCAGCATCAGCACCGTTTCGACGAAAAACGCGGCCCGTTGCCGGCGATACTCTGCGGCGATCCTCTCCCTCTGCGCTTCGCTCTTGTCGGGAAAAGCGGTCCCAAGATGCTCCAGGATCCGACGGTGGCGTCTCGTTCCTGGCCCGTAGCTTTTCTCCACGATCAGCCCCGACAATGCGTAGAGCGACGCGCGGGGCATCAGACGGCTCATCCCCAGCAATCCCCTCACTCCCCAATACTCCAGCCGCTTCTTCACCGCACTCCCTTGCCCCTGTCTCGTTATTACCGCACCTACTATCTAGCTCACATATTGATGTGATAATATTGAACCATCTGAATAATGTTCGAGAGAGGTTTCACTTGATGACGACAAAGGAGCGCTCAACCCGTGAAACGGGCGCTTGCGTTCGCGACTGCCAGAGTCATCGAGTGAAACCGGTTGTTTTTCAGAGGGCTCTATTATAATTTTAGCCAAACCCACCAATAAGCAAGGTTGACAATGATCTGCATCTTCGACTGCGAAACGATCCCCGACATCGAATTGATCCGCCGCAATTTCTCCGTGGAGGGGCTCACGGACGCCGCCGCGATCGCCAAAGCCCAAAGCGATTTTGCCGAGGCGCACAACGGCAACACCTTCCTCCCGCTGCCTTACCACCGTGTCGTCGCCCTCTCCGCCGTCATCGCCGACGACTTCGGAACTTTCCTCAAAGTGGGAGATTTCGGCAACGGTAGCGACGAAGAGAAGGCGATCATCCGCCACTTCTTCGACTACATCGAAGAGCGCAATCCCCGGCTCGTCTCCTTCAACGGACGGGGCTTCGATATGCCGATGTTGCTGATCCGGGCGATGAAATACAACCTCTCCTTTCCCGCCTGGTTCGATCAAAACAACCCCCAACTCAACAAAACCAAATGGGAAAACTACCGTCAACGCTACTCCGAAGAATTCCACACCGATCTGCTCGAGACCCTCGGCAATTTCGGCGCGGTACGCAACCTCAAACTCGACCTGCTCTGCACGATGGCCGGAATCCCGGGCAAATACGACGTCAGCGGCGACCAGGTCACCGACCTCTACTTCGCCGGCGAACTGGAAAAGATCCGCGAATACTGCCAATCCGATGTCCTCAACACTTACTGGCTCTGGCTCAAATACGAACTCCTCAAGGGCAAACTCACCCCGGAGGATTACGCCCGTTCGCTGGGAGAGATGAGAGAGAAAATGCCCCAGGATCGGGGCTACTACGCCCCCTTCGCCCGGGCAATCGACGAAGAGTTGGGACGGCTGGAGATTTGACTAGGTTTGCATTGGATATAATCATATAATTTTTAATCCCGAAAAGGTAAGCGGAAGTGAATTCATTCAGTCATTGGTCATTGGTGATTGGTCATTTGGAGGCGGGGCTTCAGCCCTGCCTTGCGGGACTGAAGTCCCGCCTCCATTTCGATAAAAGCGTTGCAAAGCAACGCAAACCCAAACCTTGCACCATTCGAAAGCATAGCTTTCGCCTCCCCACTCCTTACTCCTCACTCGATCATTTTGCACCCGTAGGGAGCACAAAATGATCGCCGTCGTCGACTACAATATGGGCAACCTCGGCTCCGTCCTCAACGCCTTCGCCAAAGTGGGGGCCAAAGCGGAGTTGGTCAGCGATCCCGAACGTCTCAAAGCCTACGACCGGGTCCAGCTGCCCGGCGTAGGGGCCTTCCCCGACGCGATGCGCTCTTTGGACGACTCGGGAATGGCCGAGGCGATCCGGGACTTCGCCCAAAGCGGCAAGCCGCTGATGGGGACCTGCTTGGGGATGCAGCTGCTCTTCGACGAAAGCGAAGAGTTCGGTACGCACAAGGGGCTGGGGCTGATCCCGGGGCGGGTCATCCGCTTCGACGAGAGGAAGTTCGACCGCCCCCACAAGATCCCGCATATGGGGTGGAACGAACTCTTCGTCCAGAAGGATTCTCCCATCTTTGCGGGGCTTCTCCGGGAATTTTACCTCTATTTCGTCCACTCCTATCACGCCGTCTGCGACGACGCCTACGCCATCGGCAAGACCCACTACGGCTACGATTTCGTCAGCGCCGTCCAGCGCGAAAACGTCTATGGCTTCCAACCCCACCCGGAAAAGAGCCACAACCACGGGCTGAAAATCGTGGAAAATTTCACGAAACTGTGATCAGTCGCACGTCGCAAGCACGGGGCTACGCCCCTCAAGTCGCAAGTAAAGGAAAGCAATGAAATTGTTCTTGAATCAAAGAAACCATTCATCATTCATCATTCATCATTCATCATCCATTTTCGACGGAGGTCGAAAATGACCATCCTCCCCGCCATCGATCTCAAAGACGGCAAAGCGGTTCGGCTCTCCAAAGGGCTGATGGATTCGGCCAAGATCTACAGCGACGAACCCTGGCAGGTGGCCAAGCATTTCGAAGAGCTCGGAAGCGAATGGCTTCATCTGGTGGACCTCAACGGCGCCTTCGCCGGGGAACCCAAAAACCTGGAGCAGATCCGCAAGATTCGCGAAAACTGTAACCTGAAAATGGAGCTCGGCGGAGGGATCCGGGACGAAGAGACGATCCGGATGTACCTGGATCTGGGAGTCGATCGTCTGATCCTGGGCTCCGTCGCCGTCAAAGATCCCGATTTCGTCCGCGACATGGCGGCCAAATACCCCATCGTCGTCGGCATCGACGCCATCGACGGGATGGTCGCAGTCGAAGGATGGGCGCAGGTGAGCCAAATGAGAGCCACCGACCTCGCTCGGGCCTTCGCCGACGCCGGCGTCGAAGCGATCATCTGCACCGACGTGGGGCGCGACGGGATGCTCAGCGGGATCAACGTGGAGTTCACACGCTCCATCGCCGAAGCGAGCGGCCTGCCCACCATTGCCAGCGGCGGGCTCAAAGACATCGAGGATATTCGCAGGCTCATCGAGGCGGGGATCTACGGCACCATCGTCGGCAAAGCCTTTTATGAGGGGACCCTCGATCTGGCGGAAGCTTTCCGACTCGCCCGGGAGGCTGAGTGATGCAAGAACGCTACAGCGAACTCCGCTTCCTCACCGAGCCCGCCTTCGTCGACCTGCTGGCCGACTTCATCGCCTCGGTCAGCGACGAAGCGATCGAATACGGCAACGACCGGGTGATCCTGCGTACCGAATCCGATACCGCCCCCGTCGTCGACGCGGTCCGAAAGCTCGCCCAAGAGGCGGAAATCCCTCTTGCGATCGAAGAGGAGGAGAAAGAGAACGTCGACTGGATCCAAAGCTATCAGGATTCGGTCCAACCCATCGAAGCAGGGCCTTTCTACATCCATCCCGAATGGTACGCTCCCAAAGAAGGCAAGATCAATATCCTCATCAACCCCGCTCTCGCATTCGGCTCCGGCCACCACGCCACGACCCACAGCTGCCTGGAGGTCCTGGGCCAGCGGGTCCGGCAGGGGGATACTCTGCTGGATGTGGGCTGCGGCAGCGGGATCCTGGCCCTGGCGGCCCGCAAACTCGGCGCGCAGGTGGAGCTTTGCGACACCGATCCTCTGGCGGTACAGAGCGCCGCGGAAAACTTCACCCTCAACGGCGAAAGCTACGAAGCCATCTGGGAAGGCTCCGCCCACAAAAGCGGCAAAAGCTACGATGTGGTCGTCGCCAACATCATCGCCGACGTCCTCAAAGCCATCGCCCCCCAGCTCAAAGCCCGCCTAAAGCCGGGCGGCACCCTGATCCTTTCGGGAATCCTGGACAAAAAGGAAGACTCCGTCACCGAAGCCTTCGAAGATCTCGAACTCCTGGAGCGCAGGGGGCGGGACGAGTGGGTCACTCTCGTTTACCGGGCGTAGGCCCGTTCCCTGCTCGGGAAGGGCAAAGATGAGAAAAATTATCCACTTTCTTGCCGATCGACAGGATTTTTAACCATAAATACCCGGAATTTTTGATACAGTCGCACATTATTTCTTTCAAAAAAATTTCAGAACCAAAGGAACTCTATGGCCAACGATCCCAACAAGAACAAAAACAACAAAAACAATTTCTTCAACGACAACCCGCTGCTGGCGTTCGCGCTCTTCTCCATCGTCATCATTCTCGTCTTCAAACTCCTCATCGGCGATCAGAGCGGGAGCTTCAACCAAATGATGATGGGGCAAAACCGGGGCATCGCCGTCACCAAGAAAGTCAGC
>Ga0256832_1002782_pt1 | contig 11961 bp, 8 predicted proteins | sample 134614metaG_FD_190534 | JGI IMG/M metagenome (GOLD analysis project Ga0256832, IMG submission 190534) | Hydrothermal vent microbial communities from Lau Basin, Pacific Ocean - 134-614 | ecosystem: Environmental > Aquatic > Marine > Hydrothermal vents | place: Pacific Ocean: Lau Basin | collected... | reverse complement strand
TACTCGTTTGAAAATTTGGGGGTTGATTTGGTTGGGTATTACGAGTCCGGTTTGGTGGTCTTTTTCATACAAAAAACATTCTCCATCCTGATGAAATTGCAGGTTTTGGGCAAAAATCTTCCAGTCATATTCCGAAAAGGAATGATGAATATCCATAATTTTTTGGTAGTCTTCAATCTTATGAATCCCGCCAATATAGCCTCCTTTATAGCCCAATCCCTGATAAATGGACAACATCTTTGCTGCCAGTTCTAAGAAGAAGGCCTTCCCTTTATCTGCACCGGAGCTGTATTTTAATATTTGTTCATAAAAGGCATCAGTCAGTACGACACCCGGAATTTGGTTCTTATTAAACAATCGGGCGGAGAACTTCGAGAGCACATAAACGTTCCCGATAAGGGGAATATCACCGTACCCCTTATTCTTCATAAAAGCTGCTAATTCACTGATCTTTCCTGCATCATAACCAACCTGATTAATGATAAACGACGCTCCCGTTTCAATTTTTTTTAGCAGTTTTAGGTATTGTGGAATCAACTCATTTTCGTGCTTTTTGAAGTTGGAAACGACGGCTCCAAGAAAAAAGTCGGTATTTCGCAGTGTACTTTTTTTCTTCTTTCCGACTTCAATTCCCGTATTCATCGTTTTCAAGAGGTGTAATAATCCCACCGAGTCAATATCAAATACCGGTTTTGGTACTCCTGCCATTCCCGATGTCGGATAATCTCCTGTAATTGCCAATACATTTTTGAAACCCTCACTCGATAACTCCCACGCCTTGCTTTCCAGCCCATTTCTGTTAATATCTTTACAGGTGATATGTATGATGACTTCCTTGTTGGCGAATAGTATAGGACGACCCAAGGCCGTAGCTGCAATGGAAGGGTGTCCTCCTGCATTATCCGTGATGGAAATCCAGTCAACATCCGGTCGTTCAATCAGCGCGTTGGAGAAATTGCGGACATTGCGCGCTTTTGCCTCACTCATCGTTCCCCGGGTGGAGACCAGCTCAATTCCAATTCTAAATCCCGGCAACGCCAACTTATCTTCCAGTAATGACATTTTATTGTGCTTGTTGTGTAAATTCGTGTTTCTCCTTCATTCAAAGGTTAAAGGCTAAAGTGTAAATCAAAGATGCTGACAGGTGTAACCTCGTCATTAGGCTGAAGTATAAGGCTAAATTTAAAATTATAAAGGCTAAATTTAAAAGTGGAATTGGTTGTGGAAATGGAATCATACTTTTAAATTTTGAATTTTTCATTTTAAATTATTCCATTCTAATTCTAATTCTAATTCTAATTCATTCACTCCTCCCTCCCTCCCTCGTTTCCATCGGGAGGCAAGCATTCAGTCATGAGGCAGGCATTCAATCATTCAATCATCAAACTATTCAATACATCCACGGTAGAAGCGGCATCTGCACCATAACCATCTGCTCCAATTTCTGCGGCGAAGGATTCATTAATAGGTGCACCACCCACTACGAACTTGATGTGGCTCAAATCACTATTCCTGAATTTGTCAATTACTGTTTTCATATACGGCATCGTTGTTGTTAATAGAGCACTCATTCCGATGATATCGGCATTGTATTTGATGGCAGCTTCCATAAATTGTTCGTAAGACTGGTCAACGCCGAGGTCATAAACCTCATAGCCGGCTCCTTCTGTCATCATGCTCACCAGGTTTTTTCCAATATCATGGAGGTCTCCTTTGACGGTTCCGATGACGATAACTCCTTTTTTGTCCTTTACATTCTCATCTGCAAGATAGGGCTTTAGTATTTTGAGCCCCGACTTCATCGCTCTAGCAGCAATCAGTACCTCCGGAACGTATAAAATATTGTGTTTAAAATCCTCTCCCAGAACAGCCATTCCCGCTATCAATCCCTCTGATAATACCTCAGAAATGGAGATTCCCGCATCAATCGCTTCCTGCACCATTTCTTCTACTTTCTTTGCCTTGCCTTCATAGAGGTATTGGTTTAGTTGTGCATAATCTATCATGGTAATTTTGATTTTAATTATTTAAAGGCGTGTTTTAGCTGACTTTTTGAATTCCGAGAATTAATTAAACTTTTGAAATTGCCTCTTCTCCATACTCAAAGACCGCTTCATAAAATGCTAAAATATTTTCAACCGGAGTGTCATCCTGAATATTATGGGCAGGTGCGACGATATACCCGCTTCCTTTTCCCAATATTCCCATCCTTCTTTTGACCTCGGATTTAATCTCGTCTACAGTCCCGTGTGGTAGCAGACGTTGGATGTCAATACCGCCGAAGAAACACAACTGATCGCCGTAATTATCTTTGAGAAAGTCCGGCTCCATTCCCTCGGCAAGTGGCTGAATAGGGTTGAGAATATCCAGTCCGATTTCGGCAAAGTCCTCTATTATGGGAACGATAGAGCCACAGCTATGCCAGGCAATTTTAATATCGGGATTGACCTTCCTGAATTCCGAAAACATCCATTTTATCCTGGGTTTAAAGATGTCTCGCCACATGTCAGGAGATATCATCATACCGCGTTGCGTGCCAAAATCGTCGCCCGCCCAGATGATATCGGCTCCCATCTCGATGAGTTTTTTCCCGATTTCAGTATTGATGTGCATGACCTTGTCAAATAAGGCAAAGACGTGTTCTTCCTCCATGGCCATATCCATGAGAAGCTTCTCCATCCCCATCAGATACCAGCTCGTCTCAAAGAAGGAAGTTTCCAAATCGGCAACAATGGCATAATCATCCTTGTATTTGGCGATGAGCTCGGCTGCTGCATCGAATCTTCCTTCTGCAAATGGATCCGGCCAGTCATAGTTTTCAATATCTTCCACGGAGGTGCAGTGAGCCAACGGATATTTGTGGAACTCATTATACAGTCCCACATTGACAAATTGCATTCCCCACTCATTTTGGTATATTTTGTTCTCTTCGTCGATTAACACCGTTGGATTGTCAGGGGGAGAGGTCGCGGCTATCCCCACACAGTCGTTACCGAGTCTTGTCAGTAATCCCATGTGTGACATTCTGGTGGAAAGCAGGGAGTCGTAGGGTTCCTCGTAAGGTACTCCCAAATGGTCGGATAATTTTTTTGCTGCCTCGGGCGTGAGTGTGACGAAAATTGGTGGTCGATCTACAGGTTCTCTGTTAAGCGCCCGAAGTACGCGTTCGCGTGGCTTCATAAGTCGAAATATTTGTTTGTAGGACAAATATAAACAACTTTATGCAAAGGTTTGCGTAGAAAGGAATTTTTTTTGCTTCACCCCAATTTTTCGTTCAAATCCTTCTACTTTTATCCAATCATTCAATCATTTCTTTCCCGCCAAGGCACGCAAAGGTTCACGCAAAGTACGCAAAGAGCGCAAAGAATCTCCCAATCTCTCAGTCTCACAACTCACAACTCACAACTCACAACTCATCTCACATTAAATCATTAAATCATTCAATCATTAAATCATTCAATCATTATTTCATTAAATCATTATTTCATTGAAACCTTCCAACCTGAAACTTTCCAACTAATTCAACTCACAACTCATCTCACATTAAATCATTCAATCATTAAATCATTTCTTTCCCGCCAAGGCACGCGAAGGTTTACGCAAAGTACGCAAAGAGCGCAAAGAATCTCCCAATCTCTCAGTCTCACAACTCACAACTCACAACTCATCTCACATTAAATCATTAAATCATTAAATCATTATTTCATTGAAACCTTCCAACCTGAAACTTTCCAACTAATTCAACTCACAACTCATCTCTCACCGCTTTTCATTCCAATTCCAATTCCAATTCCAATTCTAATTCCAATTCTAATTCCAATTCTAATTAAAAAACAACTATCCTCCCCAAAAAGGCTCCTTCACTCGATTGCAACCGCACAAAGTACATTCCCTGTGCAATATTTGTCGACGATAGATTGATGAAAATGGAAGCGGGAAGAGTTGGGTATTGACTATGAAAAACCATTGTTCCCGCAGAATTGTAGATTCGTATCTGTGCCTGTTGTCCAATTTCTGTTTCGGGCATCTTTATGTGTAAAATCCCGTTTTTGGGCGATAAAGTTGGGAATATTTCCAATGCCTGCTTCTTTGGGGCTTCTTTTGCTGCGGTGTGGATGCCACCACCTTCGATACCGTTTTTATTGAATATTGTAAAGCCCGCACCGGTAGTTCCAAGCCATAGATTATGGTTAGCATCCTCAGAGATAACCTTGATGGCTGAATTGGGGACACCGAGTTCGTAAATATTGTAAATCGTCCAAGTCAGTCCATCGTATTCCAAAAGGAAGTGGTTGCCACCGACCCAAATATGCCCCTCTTGGTCGATTTTAATGCTGGAAAAACCGCCATTTGCATCCTCCAACCCCAAATCATTATAAAGGTAAGTAGTGAAGCTGTTCCCATCAAAGCGACTAACGCCATTGACGCCTACCAACCAAATATTGCCAAGTGCATCTATCGTTATATCAAGAACGTATCCCTGAAATAATCCCGTTGGGGAATAAGTGTGCCAACTGATTCCATTGAAGTGGAACAATCCGCTGTAACTCCCAAACCACAGGTCGTTATTTTCAGGATTGAAAACAATGCCCCGATAGTTCCCGCTTGTGTTACCGTGCTCGCTAGCGGGAATAACCTGCCAGTTCGAGCCGTTCTTTCGGAAGATGTCCCCGCTGACGTTAAACAACCACGGCTGATTATTGGCATCGAACTTGAGCCGAGATTGGGCTTCGTTTACATCAGTGACCAAGTCGGGGATGATGAAGGGATTCCACGTCGTCCCATTATAATAATATATGCTGCTTGGATCCTTTTGCGCGTAGACATTACCTGATTGGTCTATATCAAGTAGTCGGTAAGAATAACTACTTTCCTCAAAAGGTGAGTTTTCGGCACTGAATTCCGTCCAGTCCTCTCCCTGTATTCTAATGAGTTGTTTATTATTCTGATCTCCACTATTGCCGGAGGTTATCCAGGTGTAATCCCCTTGCTGTAGAATTTGCCCAATCCGGTTTGATTTCAATTTTGAGTTTGAAGTGGGAATTCTTTCGAGTGTGTCGAGGTCATAAAGTAAAAGCCCGTTTTCTGTTCCGACAACTAATGCAAACTCGGTAATTAATAAGCTTACTACCTTTTTTGAATTGAAATTCTCAACCGGCAGCGAATAGGCTTCCCATGATTGGCCGTCAAATTTCGCGAGAGAACTTATATCCTCATCTTCGGACCAGTATTGGTTGAGTCCTACCCAAATATCTCCATCTTCGTCTTCTTGTATCGAAGTGACCATGCCCACTGGGATAGAGGAATTTTCGTAGGTGTAGGTCACCCAGTTTTCTCCGTCAAAGGAGCTTAGGCCATTCCACTGTCCTATCCAAATTTTTCCGGAGTGGTCAACTAATAATGAGTTGCTTATAGATGCATCATAGTTAAGTGGGCTGTTTTCCGCATTATAAAACTGAAATTGGTCTCCATCATAGCGCAATAGGCTATGACATCCATAATCATAGGAAGAAATCCAAATGTCGCCATCCTCGCTAATTACCAGACCTGTTGGGATAGCACAAAAACTGTGTTCGTCAGTAGGGATGGGTGTGAAGGTGAATTCCGATCCGTCGTAGCGATATATCCTGTAATAGGAAGCAATGATGATATCCCCGTTGGGTGCCTTCCCCAGCACGCCGCCAATGGTGTCAAATCGAGTCCATGACTCGCCATCATAAAAAGCAGTCCCCGTTGTTCTGTCATAAAATGTTCCGGACGATACCCATATCCGTCCTTCATTATCTTCCACCATAGAGGTGATGTGATTTGATGGGATGTTGCTGTTCCCTCTGTTAAAGAAATGTTTTTCCTCACAATCAGCCCGACAATGCATGAGCCCTCCCTGCGTTGCTGCCCAAAGCGTGTTGTCGGTAGTTTTTAATAGATCCGTGATGTAGTCCCCGTTGGTGCAGTTGACCCACTCCTGTGCGGTTAGGTTGGAAATAGAAATGAAAACAAAAAAAGTAATTGATAAAAATCTAAGCATGGTTGTCGTATTGTTCGATAAAAAAATGGTGTTCAGTAGTAAATACGGATTCTTTTGGAAAATGGTTGGTATTAATGTGAACCATAAAGTGGGAAAAAAAATCTATTTTTTATCATAAAGGGAGAAAAGTGGGAAGGAATGCGATTTATTTTTGATTATTTTATGAATATTTTGATTAAAAATACGCAATATAGTTACATATAATTTCAAAAGTATTTTTTTTGGTGTGAAAAAGTGGGTATTTGTGGAATAAAGTGATACTTTTGAATCACAATTGTAAAAAAAGTGGGTATAAAACAACTATTAGGTGAATACGAATGCAAGTTAGACGCCAAAGGGCGGCTGCGGATACCTAGTGGGTTGATTAATCAATTAGCAGAAGGCACGAATCAAAAATTTGTAATAAACAGAGGGTTTGAGAAGTGCCTAGTATTGTATCCCATTCAGTTGTGGAAGCAGATTTCTGCAGAGATTGATGCACTTAATATTTACAATAAAAAGAACAGAGATTTTGCACGCTATTTTTATAGAGGTGCGCAAGAGGTGGAAATGGATAGTGCAGATAGAATATTACTTCCAAAGCGGCTAATGGAGTATGCCGGGATTGAAAAGGAAGTGGTGTTATCTGCCTACAACGGGCGAATTGAAATATGGGCAGGTAGTGAATACAATGCTCTGATTGAAGATGAGCCGGTTGACTTTTCAGACTTAGCCGGAGAGGTGCTCGGAAAGGTAAACCAGAACGAGTCGTAATGGAATATCATGTACCTGTGCTGGCAACTGAAAGCATCGATGCCTTGAATATTAAACCCAACGGGGTTTATGTGGATGCTACCTTCGGGGGTGGCGGACATTCAAAGTTGATTTTGGAACGCTTGGGCGAAGAGGGGCATCTGTTTGGCTTCGACCAGGATGAAGATGCACAGGAGAATATTATTGACGATCCGCGATTTACGTTTGTCGATCACAATTTTAGGCTTCTAAAGCGCTTTTTGCGCTTACATGGGCATTCCAAAATTGATGGCGTATTAGCTGATCTTGGTGTTTCTTCTCATCAGCTGGATGAGGCTTCTCGCGGTTTTTCATACCGCTTTGATGCAGCCTTGGACATGAGGATGAATAGAGAGGAAGGTCAGACCGCAGCCGATTTGTTAAACAGACTGTCAGCCGGAGAACTGCAGGAGATGTTTAGCCAATACGGTGAAGTTCGCAACTCAAAAATGCTGGCGAAAGCCATTGTCGGTAGCAGACTGTCAGGAAAATTGCAAACAGTAGGAGATTTTTTATCCATTCTAGAGCCTCTAATCAGAGGCCAGCGGAGACGTTATCTTTCGCAAGTTTTCCAGGCTATTAGAATAGCAGTTAATGATGAAATGGGCGCATTGTCTGATTTCATGTCTCAGGTTTCTGAAGTTTTGAAGCCAACGGGCAGATTTTCAGTCATCACTTACCATTCAATCGAAGATCGCTTGGTAAAGCGGTTTTTAAAAACGGGGAATGTTGAAGGGGTTGTAGAAAAAGACTTCTACGGAAATATTCAACGTCCCTTCAAGGTGATTACTCGTAAGGCAATCCTTCCTACTGAGGAGGAAATAAAGAGAAATCCCCGGGCACGTAGTGCCAAATTGAGAATTGGGGAGCGAATTTAATATAGCACCAATCGTAATTTGTGAGAAAATGGCAAAGAAAAAGCTTACATGGGCAGACTTGAGTCACAGACCGGTGGCGGCGATGATGAACAATTTTGGGTTTATCATGCTCGTGGGTTTTTGCTGTCTTATTTATATCGCTAATTCGCATTATGCGGAGAAAAATATACGCCGTATCCAGACGCTGGAAAAGGAAGTGAAAGAGAAGCGTTGGTACTTCATGTCTTTGCAGTCTGAGAATATGGTCAATGCTATGCAGTCCGTCCTTGTAGATAAGGTGGCGGACAACGGGTTGCGCTTGCAAAGGGGAAATATCAACAAGGTTATCGTGCCAAAAGATGATGACTAATAATAATGGCTGAAGTAAAAAATGAGGTATTAACGCGGGTGTATATTCTGACCTTTGGGATTGTTCTTCCAATGGCGTTGATTCTTATGTATAAAACAATCGTGATTGGAGTGGTTGAGGGTGAGAAATGGCGCGATTACGGTCGAAGAAGCTATGTTCAGACGCGCCCGGTAAAGGCGGAGCGTGGGAATATTATGGCGCATGATGGCAGTCTGCTGGCAACATCTGTTCCGTTTTTCAACCTGTACTTCGACCCAACAGTGGCGACAGACGATGAGTATTTTGACAATTTGGATACCTTGGCGTATTGCTTTGCACACTACCTCGATAAGAACTTCACGGTAGGTGGTGCACGCGAATATCTAATCGACCTTAGAGATACTCTTGAAAATAGAAGCAGACATGTCTTGCTGAAGAGAAAAGTCTCTTTTGCAGAGAAGAAAAAGATCGAGCAATTTCCACTTTTTAACCTCGGACGCTATCGGGGAGGCTTAATCGCCACTAAGTTGAGCGAGCGAAAGCGCCCGTTTGGCGTATTGGCAAGGAGGACGATTGGTTACGTCCGCGACCAGGCGAAAGATGTAGGCTTGGAGGATAGCTTTAACAAAGAATTAGGGGGTACCCCGGGTGAGCAGGTGATGATGTTGGTGGATAAGAAACGGGATTTATGGATTCCGATGGACAATCTGGCGAAAATCGAACCCAAACAGGGCAAAGACTTAGTCACTACCATCGATGTGAATATCCAGGATATAACGGAGCGGGCTTTGTATGATGCTATGCAATATCACAATGCCGAATGGGGAACGGCTGTCGTCATGGAAGTAAAGACAGGGCGGATAAAAGCCATTGCTAACCTCGGAAGAGTAGAAGGGAAAAGAGAGTGGTACGAGGTGTATAATTATGCCGTCGGTCGGGCAATAGAGCCGGGTTCTACCTTCAAGTTGGCATCTATGATGGCTATGTTGGAAGATGGATATATCACACTGGAAGATAAAGTGGATATTGAACACGGGAAAACGACCTACTACGATCAGGAAATGGTCGATGCGGGGAGTCATAGCGCTCACTTGGATACCATTACAGTGCGAAAGGCATTTGAAATATCCTCCAATGTGGGACTGTCTAAGTTGGTGACGGCATTCTACGGAAAGAAAGAAGGAGATAAGGATAGAAATAAAGAAAGAAAGTTCATTGAAAGATTAAAACAATTTGGCTTACACCTTCCTACTAATATCGAGATTAAGGGGGAAGCCGCTCCTGTCATCAAGGAGGTTGAGGATGTAAAAGCGGGATGGAGTGGATTGACGCTACCTTGGATGGCGACGGGTTACGAAGTAAAGCTAACGCCTTTGCAGTTGCTGGCTTTCTATAATGCTGTCGCAAATGATGGGGTGCTGATGAAGCCCACACTGGTAGAACGAACGGAATCTTTTGGCATAGCGATTGATGAATATCGCCCTACTGTTGTCAAAAAGGAGATAGCCTCTCGAAAGACGATCGAGCAGGCGCACCAATTGCTGCTCGGTGTCGTAGAGCGGGGGACAGCCCGGGCGTTGAAGACGAAGCGATATAAGTTTGCCGGAAAAACAGGTACTACTCAAATTGGCTATAAAAGATTCAAAAACAGGACAAGGGTGAGAGGGTATCAGGCGTCTTTCGTTGGGTATTTTCCGGCTGAAAAACCGGTCTATTCTTGTATCGTGGTGATTTACAAACCCGAGAAAAATGGTATTTATGGTGGCGATGTCGCCGGACCTGTTTTCAGAAAAATAGCCGATAAATGTTACGATTCTCTTATCGAGTTGCACGCACCGATGAATAAAGGACCTAAACCCATTTTGAAAAGTAGTCAGTTGCCGCGAAATGTTGTCGGTGAGAAAAAAGACATTGCTGCCTTACTAGGCGAGTTGGACATGCCTTATTACGACTTGGCAAACACGGAAATGGTGAGAACGCTCGCTGCCTCCGATAGCCTGATTCTCGAGCAGCGAACCTTGCCAGATAATCAGGTGCCAAGCGTGGTTAATATGGGATTGCGCGACGCCCTGTATGTATTGGAAAACAGAGGGCTGAAAGTCAAAACACAAGGCGTGGGTAAAGTGGTCAAACAATCGATCAAGCCCGGCACAAAAGCCCGTGGGCAAAATATATTATTGACATTGAATTAGTAGTACTGGCGGTTTCAATCGCCAAAAAATAACAAAAGTGAAATTAAAAAAACTGCTAACAGGAATCAAAATAAGTTCCATTGAAGGTGCAAGGGATATTAGCATCTCCAATATTCAATTTGATTCCAGAAAAGTGACCAAAGGGGATCTTTTTGTAGCAGTCAGAGGAGTGCACGTGGATGGGCATCAATACATTGCCAAAGCAATCGATAACGGCGCTGTCGCAATTGTAGCAGAACGGTCTTTGAAGGAGAAAATTGATAAAGTAACAAACGTTGTGGTAGAAAATTCAGCCATTGCATTGGGGATATTAGCCTCTAATTACTACGGCAACCCATCAGCAGAGTTGAAACTGATCGGAGTGACCGGTACCAATGGTAAGACGACGACGGCTACTTTACTGCACGATTTGTTGATGAGGCTCGGCTATAAGACGGGGTTGTTATCAACAATTGAGAATAAGATTGGGCGGGTGGTGGTACCATCGACACACACAACACCCGATGCAATTGCCATCAATGCTCTTTTGGCGGAGATGGTCGATGCGGGATGCGAATTTGCTTTCATGGAGGCGAGCTCCCATGCCATACACCAGCACCGGTTGAGTGGATTGACATTTACGGGGGGAATATTCACGAATATCACCCATGATCATTTGGATTATCACAAGGATTTTAAATCCTATATTGAAGCAAAGAAAATGTTCTTTGATGCATTGCCAAAAGAGGCATTTGCATTGACGAATATCGACGATAAGCGCGGAATGGTAATGTTGCAAAATACAAGAGCAAAGAAGGTGACCTATAGCTTACGGCGTCCGGCGGACTTCAGGGCGAGAGTCATTGATAATAGCCTGACCGGATTGCAGCTTGAGATTGATGGGAAGGAGGTGTTTTGCCGGCTAATTGGCGATTTTAATGCATACAACCTGCTCGTAACTTACGCAACTGCGGTCTTATTGGGACAGGAAAAAGACGAGGTGCTGCGGGTGTTGAGTACGCTAAAAGGAGCCGAGGGGAGATTCGACTACATCATCCAACCCGAAACGGAGAAGATCGTCGTCATCGACTACGCACATACACCGGACGCGCTGGAGAAAGTCTTGTTGACGATGAATGCGCTTCGGAAAAAAGACCAGCAAATACTGACGGTAGTCGGTTGTGGTGGTGACAGGGATAAGGCAAAGCGCCCGGTAATGGCAAAAATTGCCGCTCAGAACAGCGCTCAACTCATCCTGACATCCGATAATCCGAGAACAGAAGATCCCGCCGGGATTATTAAAGATATGGAAGCCGGGTTGCCACCGGACGCGAAGCATACAACGCTTTCTATTTTGGATAGGATAGAAGCCATTAAGACAGCCTGCCGATTGGCGAGGCCCGGAGACTTGATTTTAATCGCCGGAAAAGGACACGAGAAATATCAGGAAGTGAAGGGTGAAAAAATACCAATGGACGAAAAAAAAATAGTAAAAACAGAATTTGAAATAACCGACTAATGCTTGTAAAACTCATAGAGTGGATGAATGAAACCTGGGGTAAAATTCCGGGTTCGGGGCTGATGCACTACATTTCCTTCAGGGCAGTGGTGGCTATGATTATCTCCCTTGTCATCTCCATGCTGATTGGTCGGAAGATTATCAATAAATTGCGGCACATGCAAATAGGGGAGACGGTCAGAGATCTAGGACTGCATGGGCAAAATCAGAAAGCAGGAACACCGACGATGGGGGGCATTATCATTATCCTTGCCATTCTGATACCG
>Ga0256832_1002781_pt1 | contig 11961 bp, 10 predicted proteins | sample 134614metaG_FD_190534 | JGI IMG/M metagenome (GOLD analysis project Ga0256832, IMG submission 190534) | Hydrothermal vent microbial communities from Lau Basin, Pacific Ocean - 134-614 | ecosystem: Environmental > Aquatic > Marine > Hydrothermal vents | place: Pacific Ocean: Lau Basin | collected... | reverse complement strand
TTGGGGAGCCGACGCGCACTGCCGATGCTGCCGGATTCGAAGGCGGGCGCCAAGACTTCACCCAATTCCAGGCCTCGCCGACTCCATCCGTCGCAAGGCTCTCCGAGCGCACCGCCGAGGGACTCGGCTCGCGACCGGAGATTGGACGGGCTTGCACTGCGGCATCGGGTGCCGGTGAGCCGACTCGGCGTCAGGCTCGGGCGGTCCTGGCTCGTCGGGGTTCGTGAACCCAGGTTCACGAACGTGACCCGGATGCGCGTGCCGGACCCCTGCGAGCGGCAGGGCTGGTGCCCAAACCGCGGGTTGTTTCACGAACGATCCGCAGTGCAGTGGTTGAATGGCGTTGGCACGTTTCGTGGATAACCATGGGCGACGAGGAAGCATGATGCAGCGCCTTCAACTTCAGACCGCGATCCTGGCTCTCGGAGCACTCTCCCTTCTCGGTGGTTGTCCGTCGGACGACTACTATTGCGACGACACCGGCTGCTACTACTGCGACGGCCTCGGTTGTCGCGAGGTCGAGCCGCCCGAGCGCCCGACTTGCCGGGGTGACTTCGAGTGTCCCGACGGCACCCTGTGTACGGACTTGGGGTGCGTGGCTGGCTGCGAGCGCGACCGCGACTGCGAGGATGGGACCGTGTGCCGTGAGGGTTCGTGTGTCGGCCCCACCGAACCGAACCCCCAGCCTCGCCCCGGCACCTGTGAACGGAACGCGGATTGTGGCGACAGCACGCTCGTTTGTCGCGATGGGATGTGTGTTCCCGACGATCGTAGCTGCGGCGAGTCCGGCTGTTCGTGCGCCGACACGGGCGTGTGCAGCGCCGGGTTCGTATGCCTCGACGGCGAATGCCGCCCGGACGAGGACGTCTGTCGATTCAACACCGAGTGCGGCGCCGGTCGTCAGTGCGTCGACGGACGGTGCACGGTCGCCTGCGGCGCAGGGCAACCTTGCGGCGACGGACTGCGCTGCGAGGCGGGCTTCTGCCGGGAGATCCCGCCGCCGGTCGGTCAGTGCACGGCCGACAGCGAGTGCGGCAGCGGCGAGATCTGCCTCGACTCGAGCTGCGTTCCGGGCTGCATGGTGGACACCGACTGCGCCGAGGGCCGCTACTGCGATGGGGGCCGCTGTCGGGTCGACACGCGCCCGCGGCCGTTCTGTGAGAGCGACGCCGACTGTCGGTTCCGTTGCGTGAACGGTGTCTGCCGCACACCGTGCGAGACCAGCGAGGAGTGCGCCCGGGTCGACGTGCAGTTCTCCGTCTGCCTCGAAGAGAACTACTGCGCTACGACCAACGAAGCGACGACCGACTGCGCGACGTCCGCGGATTGTTCAGGCAGCCAGGAATGTATCGACGGCATCTGTCGTTGAACGGCTGAAGCGGGCGACGATTCGTTTTCACCCATCCTTCATCCACACCACCCATCCACCACCACCACTTGCCGGGGTCGCACCGTGTGCGATCCCGGCAAGCCTTTCTTGGGGGGGCGCGTTTCGCGGGCCTTGCGCTCAGGCGGCTTTCGGCACCGGCGGAGGCGTCTTGCTCGGGCGCAGCGCGCGATCGGCCGCTCGTCGTTCCCGCCGCTCGATGTCGCGGCGTTCTCGTTCGGTGAAGGCGTAGGGGACCCGCGTTCCCATCAGATGGTCGAACCAGGGCCGCGTGACGCACCAGTTGGCGTCCTGCTTGGGGCCCATGTGGTGGTCGTAGTGCCAGGTTAGATGCTCGCGCGCCCACCGGGGATCTTCGTGGGATCGCTTGTGCACGCGGTAGTAGTTCAGTGCCGAGTACCAGAGGGTCCCGACGAAGAAGGGGGCGATCGGGAAGAGGGGAGCGACGGCCGCTGCCCCAGCGAGCAGGACCGCGGCTTCCTTGCCCTGCGAATGAAGCCCGAGCACCGGGCGAGCGTAGTGCGGGTCGCGCATTCCATGCCGCCGCGACTCCCGGTGATGCTCATGCCAATGGAAAGCCCAGAAGCTTCCCTTCTTCTTCCCTGCGCCGTGCAGCACGTATTTGTGGATGAGCCACTCGCTCGCGTTGGCCGCGAGCAACCCGAGGGGAACACCGATCATCTGCGCCTCCAAAACCGTGACTTTCCGGTCATGTCTGAAGAATGACCGATGGGTCGCTGTTGAGCAAGTGTTCGTGACCAATGGGTCGCGATTTGTCTCCGGGCGAGCTCAGGGTGTCCAGGGCGGCTGTGGTAGAACCCCCTCATGAGGCGTCGCGGACCGAAGGCCCCGCCGAAACGGCCTGGCAAGGAAGGCGGCAAGCGCGCCCTGAACCGCCAGAAGCGCATCGAGGATCTCGAGCGGGCCGGGCTCGAGCTCTTTCTCGACAAGGGGGTCGCCAGCGTCACGATCGACGAGATCGCGAGCTTGGCGGGCACCGCCAAGGGCAACTTTTACCGCTACTTCGACGACAAGCGGGCGCTCTTGGACGCGATCGTCGGCGAGCCGGCCGCGGAGGTCCGCAAGGCGATGCGCCGCTGCGCCGTCAGCTTGGGGAAGGCCACCTCCGACGAGGAGCTGACCGCTGCCTACAGCGAGTTGGCCGAGGCGCTCGCGTCCGTGGCGATGCAGCACCTGCCGGTGATGCGGCTCTATCTCCAGGAGAACCGGGCGCCGGCCACCCCCGAGACCGAGGGGCTTCACGCCCTCGCCCGCGAGCTCGAGGACGGCGCCGTCCAGCTGACGGAGGTCGCCGCGGATCGAGGCCTGCTCCGCGTGACCGATCCACGGGTAACCGCGCTCGTGGTCGTCGGCGCCATCGAGCAGCTCGCTCTCGGCATGCTCCGCGGTCGGCTCCAGGTGCCGCCTGCGACGACGGCGCAGCTCGTGGTCGAGATGGTCCTGCACGGCATCGCCCGACCGTGAGGACGCAATTTTCCGCCATTTCCTCAACCTCGGTGCCGCGCGGCCGATAGACGTGGCATGGGGCACGCCAACGACGTTCGACAGCAGGTACAGCAGGCCATCGCAGCGCTCGCCGAAGTGACCGAGCTCCTCGACACGGAGCCCGTGGACTGGGAGTCCGTCCAGAGCCTGCTGCTGCGGGCCCGAGGCTGGCTTCAGGTCGCTCATGCTTCGGCTCTGACCGGCGGCTGAGCGGACGCTCATGCCTCGGCTCTGACCGGCGGCTGAGCGGACGCTCGGCTCCGAGCCGGGCCCGAGCGCACTTCCACCACGTCCCGCATGGATCGCCTCCTGCGGTCCATGGAAGTGAATGGATCGGCGCTGCGCGGGGCGCGTTCGCGCGGATCGGAAAGCTCGCAGGGGGCTGGCTGCGGCGATGACGCGATGCGCCATATCCGCTTTGATTTCCGTCGGTTGACAGCTTCCAAGGGGGCCCCTAGGGTGCGACCGCGCGGTCTCCCGCGACGCCACCGGATGGCTCCGCGGCGCGCCGCTCTCTACGAAGGGTCCATGTCGCTTCCCGACCGAAAACCGCGGTGGCTCCGCGTTCGTCTCCCCTCTGGCGCCGGCCAGGAGCGTTTCGAAGCGCTCAAGGGCGAGATGCGCGCCCGGGACCTGCACACCGTCTGCGAAGAAGCGCGCTGCCCCAACATCTTCGAGTGCTGGGCCCAGGGCACGGCGACCGTCATGATCCTCGGGGAGACCTGTACCCGAGGGTGCCGTTTCTGTTCGGTCAACACGGGCAATCCACAGGGCTTCATCGATCCTCGGGAGCCGGAGAACACAGGCCGAGCTCTGGCGGGGCTCGGGCTGGCCTACGTGGTCCTCACCATGGTCGACCGCGATGACCTACTGGACGGGGGCGCGGCTCACGTGGCCCAGACGATCCGGCGCATCCAGCACTACTCGCCCGATCTCCTCGTCGAGACGCTGCTCGGGGACTTCCAGGGCCAGCGCCGCGACGTCGAGACGGTCGTGCGCGACGGTGCTCCGGATGTCTTCGCGCACAACGTCGAGGTGGTGCCGCGGCTCCAGCGAAGCATCCGGGATGCGCGCTGCAGCTGGGAGCGGAGTGTCTCGGTGCTCCGCTGGGCCAAGGAGGCCGGCGCCCAGGTGACGAAGTCTTCGCTCATGGTCGGCATCGGTGAGACGGAGGCCGAGGTCCTCGAGGCCATGGAGCTTCTTCGCGAAGCCGACGTCGATGTGCTGACGGTCGGGCAGTATCTTCAGCCGACCAAGAAGCACGCGAAGGTGCAGCGTTACGTCGAGCCGGGGGAGTTCCATCGCTACGAAGAAGCGGGCCGTGCGATGGGCTTCCAGTTCGTCGCTTCGGGGCCCCTCGTGCGTTCGAGCTATCGTGCGGCCGAGGCGTTCTTGCACGGAGTGCTGACCGGGAAGACCGCGCCGGCGGCGGTCGACCGCTACGGCAAGAAGAAGCGCTTGGCAGTGCTCTCGTGAGCAGCCGGCGCACCCCGCATCGTTCAAGGGAGAGAGAATGCAGACGCAAGCCCAGGTAGTCCCGATTCGTACTCCAGACGCGACCTTCGCCGATGACGTCCTGTCGGTGATCGAGCGTGACGGCAGTTTGAGGAGCGAGACGGACCCCAAGCTGCCGCAGGAGACGGTGCTCCGCTTCTATCGGGCGATGGTGCGCACGCGCATCATCGACGGCCAGCTGGAGCGCCTGCAGCGCCAGGGACGGATCGGTTTCCACATCGGGTCGCTCGGTGAGGAAGCATGCATCCTCGGGTCGGCGGCGGCGATGCGCCCCAACGATTGGATCTTTCCCTGTTACCGTGAATTCGGTGCGCTCCTCTGGCGTGGCTTTCCGCTGCAAACCTACGTCGACAACATGTACGGCAACGCCGACGACGTGGTGAAAGGGCGGCAGATGCCGGATCACTACACGGGCAAGCCGTATCGTTTCGGCTCCGTGAGCTCGCCCATCGGGACGCAGATCACCCAGGCCGTCGGCTTCGGCTGGGCGGCGCGCCGCAAGGGCACCGACGAGGTGGTCAGCGTTTACTTCGGTGAGGGGGCGACGAGCAGCAACGAGTTCCACACGGGGATGAACTTCGCGGGCGTCATGAACGCTCCGGTCGTCTTCCTCTGCCGAAACAACCGCTGGGCCATCAGCGTACCGAGCGAAAAGCAGACCGGCTCGGCCACCTTTGCACAGAAAGGCGTCGCCTACGGTGTGCGCGGCGTTCGCGTCGATGGCAACGACGTCCTGGCCACGTACAAGGTCGTGCGTGAGGCCGTCGAGCGCGCTGCCCGCGGCGAAGGCCCCACACTCGTCGAGATGCTCACCTATCGGCTCGGTGGGCACAGCACGTCCGACGACCCTCGGGCCTACCGCGCGCAGGATGAGGTCGAGCAGTGGCGCCGCACCGATCCGATTCTTCGGCTGCGCACGCACCTCGAGGCGCTCGGGGTCTGGGACGAGTCGAAGGAAGAGGCTTACAAGCAGGAGGTCGAGGCCGAGTTGAAGGCCTGCGTCGCCGCAGCGGAGGCGAAGGCGAAGCCGAGCCTGGAGTCGATGTTCGATGACGTCTTCGCGGAACTGCCATGGCACTTGAAAGAGCAGCGCGAGCAGTTGCTCGGCGGGCCGCGCGCCAAGGACCACCACTGAGGTCGAGGAGACAACGATGCCCGAGATGAATCTCGTCCAAGCGATCAACGACGCGCTCCGTGTGGAGATGCGAGCCGACCCCGACGTCGTGGTGCTCGGAGAGGACGTCGGCAAGGTCGGTGGCGTCTTCCGCGTGACCCAAGGGCTGTACGATGAGTTCGGGGAGGATCGCGTGATCGACACACCGCTCGCGGAGGGCGGCATCATCGGTACGGCGGTCGGTATGGCCCTGTACGGGATGCGGCCGGTCCCCGAGATCCAGTTCGCTGACTTCATCTTCCCCGCCTACGACCAGATCGTCAGCGAAGTGGCGAAGTATCGTTACCGGAGCGGAGGTGAGTACACCTGCCCGATGGTGATCCGCACGCCCGTCGGCGGGGGTATCCGTGGCGGTCACTACCACTCCCAGTCACCGGAGTCGCTCTTCATTCACAACGCGGGCTTGACGGTCGTGTGTCCCTCGAACCCCTACGACGCCAAGGGGCTCTTGATCAGCGCGATTCGCAGCGACGACCCGATCCTCTTCTTCGAACCCAAGCGCGTCTACCGCGCCGTGAAGATGGACGTTCCTGAGGGCGACTACACGCTGCCCCTCGGCAAGGCGAAGGTCGTCAAGGAGGGCAACGACGTCACCGTCATCGCCTGGGGCGCCATGCTCTTCGAGGCCCTGGCGAGCGCCGAAGAGGTCGCCGCCGAGGGCGTCAGCGCGGAGGTGATCGATCTGCGCACGCTCTGGCCCGTGGACATCGATACGATCGTGGAGAGCGTCAAGAAGACGGGGCGGGTCGTCATCGTGCACGAGGCGCCCAAGACCTGTGGGTTCGGCGGCGAGCTCCTCTCGCTCGTCGTAGAGAAGGCTTTCCTTCACCTCGAAGCGCCTCCCGTGCGCGTGACCGGCTGGGACACGCCGTTCCCCTACACCCTGGAGATGGAGTATCTGCCGCTCCAGCATCGCATCACGCCGGCGCTCCTCGAGACCGCGCGCTACGTCCCCTGAGGAAGACCGATGGCCAACTATCAGTTCAAGCTTCCGGATGTCGGTGAAGGCGTCACCGAGGGTGAGATCGTCGAGTGGCATGTGAAGGTCGGTGATGTCGTCGCGGAGGACGATCCGATGGTCGAGGTGATGACCGACAAGGCCACCGTGACCATTGGTGCTCCGCGTGCGGGCCGCATCGCGGCGATCCATTTCGACGTCGGCGCCATGGCCCAGGTGGGCCAGGTGATCGTGGAGATCGCGGATGCGGATGGCGCGGCGGAGCCGGCCCGGACGCCTCCGCGGAAGAGCGAGCCAGCGGCCACCGCGGTCGGTGACATCCGTGAAGGCTTGCCGGGCTCGAACTTCTTCGCGACCGACAAGCCGAAGGCCAACGGCAACGGGGCCCATGTCGTCGAGCCCATCAAGCCGTCCGTGCCTCGTGCAACCCCTCCTGCAGCGGGGGGCGGTGGCCTGCAAGCGGTCGATTTCTTCCAGGCCAAGCCGCTCGCGACGCCCGCGACGAGGAAGCTCGCGCGTGACCTCGGGGTCGATCTTCGGCGCGTGCAACCATCCGGTCCGGGGGGGCGCACAACCCGTGACGACGTGAAGGCCTTCGCGGGGCAGGCGCGCACGCAGCAGCACGAGGCCCCTCCGGCTGATGCGCCTTCCGTCCCGCGCGGGACCACACGCATCGAGGCACCTACGGCGGAGGCGGCCGCTCTCGAGGAGCGCAGGCCCTTCGTCGGGATCCGGCGTCGTATCGCGCAGCGCATGCAGCAGGCCAAGAACACGGCCGCCCACTTCACGTTCGTGGAGGAATGCGACGTCACCGAGCTCATCGCGCTACGCAGTCGGCTCAGGCCGGCCGCCGAAGAGGCGGGGGTCCGGCTCAGCTATCTGCCGTTCATCGTCAAGGCTGTGGTCGCGGCGCTCAAGAAGCACCCTGTGCTGAACTCGGCTCTCGACGAGACCACCAACGAGCTCGTCTATCGCAAGTACTATGACATCGGTATCGCCGCGGCTACCCCGTCGGGGCTGATGGTGCCGGTGCTCCGTGGGGCGGACCGGCTTTCGATCCTCGACATCGCGCGCGAGATCGAGCGCCTCGGTGAGGGGGCCCGGGCGGGGACGCTTCGACCCGATGAGCTGACCGGCTCGACGTTCACGATCACCTCGCTCGGAAAGCAAGGCGGTCTTTTCGCGACGCCGGTGCTCAACCATCCGGAGGTGGGCATCCTCGGGGTGCATCAGATGAAGCGGAAACCCGTCGTGCGCGGCGACGAGATCGTCGTCGGCGACGTGATGCTTCTGTCGCTTAGCTTCGATCACCGCATCGTGGACGGTCACGTCGGCGCAGCCTTCGCCTACGAGATCATTGCTTATCTCGAGCAGCCCGATCGCCTCTTCCTCGAGATGGCCTAGTACGTCGATCCGCAGATGGTCCTTCCACTGCGATGGGTCACGCATCGGCAGTTCGCGTCCCGTTCTTTGCCGCAAACGTGCTAAGGCGCTGCCATGGCTGAACTCACCTTCAAGAGCGCCCCAATCCACACCAACGGGGAGCTGCCGGCGGTCGGCTCCCACGCCCCCGACTTCACGTTGGTCGACGGGAGCCTCTCGGACAAGACGCTCGCGGACTTCGCCGGAAAGACGGTGATCCTCACGGTCAACCCGAGCTACGACACGGGCGTCTGCATGGCGACGGCGCGCGGTTTCAACGCCAGGGCCAAAGACGTGGACGCGGTGGTGCTCATGGTCAGCGCCGACCTTCCCTTTGCGCAGAAGCGCTTCTGCGAAGCCGAGGGGCTCGACCACGTCGTGGCGCTCTCGTGTTTCCGCTCGACCTTCGCCAAGGACTACGGCCTGGAGATGGTCGACGGACCCCTCCGCGGTTTGACCGCGCGCGCCGTGATCGTGATCGGCGACGACGGGAAGGTCCGTCACAGTCAGCTCGTGCCAGAGATCGTTCAGGAGCCCGACTACGAGGTAGCCCTCGCGGCCGCGCAGTAGCCGTGGGCTCTTGCGGCGGCCCAAGACCTTTCGCACCCTCCGGGCATGGACGACCGAGACAGCTTGCTTCAGGACCTCGCGCCGCTTCTATCCTTCGTGGGGGAGCTCGATTTGACGGCTCCGGCCGAGTGCCAGGCGCGTCTGCAGGAGCGCTTCCCCTTGGACGGGGATGAACTGCGAGCGTTGAGGCACCGGGTCCGGGAGGGTATCGCCGCCGGCTGGCTCGCCGATCGTGAGGCCGGCGGGATCCGCTTCTCGCGAGTGCGCAAGGCGCGAGACGAAACGGAGCTCTCGGTGGACGTGGTGCACATGGACCGAGCCGGTCCCGGGCACACGCACCCGAGTGGCGAGGTGGACTTGTGCTTCGCGGTAGGTGGGGAGCCTCGGTTCGATGGGCGCCCCGAGGGCTGGACGGTCTATCCGCCGGGCAGCTGGCATGTGCCGACGGTCCACGGCGGGCTCATGGACATCCTCTACTTCTTGCCTGGCGGAGCCATCCGTTTCGAAGACGAGCCCTCCTGAGGGCGCGCGAGGCTCCGGCGCGGACGCTTCGGCTCGCCGACCCCCATGCGATCTGGGCTCCAGGAATTGCAGGACGTGGCGGTCGTAGAGCGCTCAACGGGGTTGTGGCGGTTGCCCGGGCGGTCAAGAGGCTCTTCGCCGGCGGTCGGAACAGCCTTGCCGCTCTCGGAAACCTCGTGCCCCGCCGCTTCACATCCACGGCGCCGTGGGCGTCGACGCCTGGCCTGGGTCGGTCTGGGGCGGTTCGTCTACGAGCGCGGGAGCGGGTCGAGGCTGCGTCGCGCGCCTTCGCTCCGGTCGAAGACTTTGTCGCTGGCTGAGCGGTTCCCTCTCTGCCGCGGAGGTCCGGGCGTGCCGCGCTCGAGCCGAAGCACACCCCTTGGTCGCTCACTCGACGAGAGCACCGCTCGGCCCATAGAGTAGCCGCGCAAGCTCCCCCAGCCATTGTTCGGCCGGCTCATTGCCGACGGTGAGGCGTCCCCGACGTTTGCCTTCGAGCAAGCGCGCGACGGCCTCGCTCGGCTCGCGGACGTGTTCGAGCACCTCGGCGATCGTCGCCAGCCCGATGGGAGCCCCGCTGCGCGCCATCCACTGGCTGACGCGGTCGACGAGCGCATGATTGGGCGGGCCGGGGAGCTCGCTCTCGGCGGACGGGCCGAGGGCGTTGATGGCGGCCAAGACGCGTTCGGTCCGTTCTTTGTAGCCCAAGCGCGCGAGCTCCTCGGGGAAGATCGGTGCACCGATCCAGTAGTCCTGCCGCGTCATCCCGACTGGATACTCGAGCTTCTCGGGGCTCGGTGAGACCGGCAGGCCGCCGGTGAATTTCACAGGAACGATCGGTAGGCCCGCTTCAAGGGCGAGGTCGCAGAAGATGCCGCTCATGGTTCGCACCGGCGTGCGGCAGCTGTGCGCCCGCGTGCCCTCGACGTGGACCATCAGGCTTTTGGCCTCGGTCTCGCTCGCCAACTCGCCGAGGATCCGGGGAAGGGAGGCGGGGTCGCGGCGATCGAAGTGGGCGATGACGCCCGGATTGCGAACCCCGGGATAGCGGAAGCAATGCTCGATCAGTCTACCGAGCCAGCTGTCGCGATGTTCGGCCTTGGCGAGCGTCCGCGTCGGCACGCCCTGGAGCGCGCCGGTTACGACGGAAAAGAGCAGTGATTCGATGCCGACCTGGTGGTTGCCGAGGTAGAGCACCCCGCGGCCGCGGAGGCGGGCGTGGGCGTCGGGATCGATGACGTGGAACGCCTCGACGAACTGACTCACGAGGCCGTAGTAGAGGTCTTCGACGGGCCATGGGCCGACGCCGAAGTACCGGCGCCAGAAGTCCGCGACCGGCGAGATGTCGAGCTCGCTCGACCCATCACGGACCACGATCGAGTCTCCCTCGGTGCGAACCTCGAGTCGGTGTCGCGTGAGCGGCATGTGTGCGCAGCTCGCGTGCTCGCCCTGGACGGTGACGAGCCGAGGGTGGACGCCGAGGCGCGCGCCGAGGTGTTCCTTGATCGCGACCTCCCGTGCGAGGTCATCGCTTTCAGCGCCGTAGGCCGCGCGCACGGTCCCCGGCAGCCAGTCGCACCGCCGCAACTCGACGAGCTCGAGGGTGGTCTCGTCTTCGTCGAGGGTCGCGAGGCTCAGCCCCGGTACGTGGGCACCGTCGCGAAGGAAGCGGGCGCGCTGCTTCGGAGGAGCCGCGCCGAGCCGGCCCTTCGGCATGAGGACCTCCGTCAGGCGCATGTCCGCGAACACCTTGTCGCCGGAGCGCAGCTGCAGCCGAAATTTCGGGAAGCGCCGGGTGTCGGGATCTTCGAAGCCGAGGAAGCGCGCGTCGCAGAGGACCTCGCCCTCGAGGGGAGCGTCGCCAGCGAAGCGGATGTCGAGGCGATGGGGGTAGGCCACCCGCTCGGCCGGGACTTCGGGGGCCCATACTCGAAGCTCGTCGTGCGGGAGCACGTGCGTGGCGGCGTCGAGCAACCCTTGGTGCGTGGCGCCTATGGGCACCTGGCCGGCGCCGGCGTCGAGCACGCCCCGGGCGCCCGTCGGCCCGCGGGTCAGCCGCTTGAGGTAGTGGAACGCCGGGCCGTGGAAGAGCCGTTCGGCTTCGTAGGGGTCTTCCACGGGGGCGAGGCTGTCTTCGTCGAGGGGTTCGAAAGGCTCGAGCGCGGGCGGAGCTCCGATGCGCGCGCGGGCGGCGACCTCGAAGCGGGAGAGGCGGGGATCGGGGGCGTCGCGCCAGACGAGGAGGCGAACTTCGTCCCCGTCGACCTCGGTCCTGATCCGGGTCGGCCCGTCCACGACGACCCAGCGCTCCATGCGGACGTCGTGCAGCCCGTCCACCGCGCCGAGTTGCGCTCGCGCGGCCGCCATGAGGCGGTCGACGACGCTCATCATGGGGAGGGCGGGGAGCGTGTGGGTGGGTGCGTGGTCGAGCAGCCAGCGGTCCCGGGTGGGATCGAGCAGCTCCTCGCCCGCGCCGGGGGTCCGTGGCGCGCCGGGGCCGCCCTCGACGATGCGCATGCCAAGGCGCTTGGCTTCGTAGATGCGCTTTCCGTCGACCCAGAGAGAACAGTCGGCATAGGCGTAGGGGCCTGCCTCGTCGGAGCCGACCTCCACCACGTCCACGGTCGTGGTCACGACCTGGTTCTCGGGGACGACCTGACCGCGGTACTTCCAGACATGCGGCGCGTTCGTGGCGATGGCTTCGAAGCGGGGGTGGCGCATCGAGGCGCCCATCCCTGCCTCGATCATGTGAAACTGGAGCGCCTGGAGCATCGCCTCGATGCCGAGGGAGCCGGGTTGGACGGGGTCCTGGTAGAAGTGTGCCTTGAAGAACCATTCGCCCGCGTCGATGTCCTTCTCGGCTCGGACGCAGCCGAGGCCGGCGGCCCCGCCCTGAGGATCCCAGTG
>Ga0256832_1002780_pt1 | contig 11962 bp, 11 predicted proteins | sample 134614metaG_FD_190534 | JGI IMG/M metagenome (GOLD analysis project Ga0256832, IMG submission 190534) | Hydrothermal vent microbial communities from Lau Basin, Pacific Ocean - 134-614 | ecosystem: Environmental > Aquatic > Marine > Hydrothermal vents | place: Pacific Ocean: Lau Basin | collected... | reverse complement strand
AGAGGAGATTGATTTTTCAAAATATGTCGCTTTTGGAGAACTTGGACTTGATGGAAGTCTAAAAGATACTTCATTGATTTTTCCTATTTTACTATCTTTATCTCATGATTTAAAAGATAAAACTATCATCCTTCCAAAGGAGAGCTATGAAAAGGCATCAAAGATACCAAACTTAAATATAGTCTGCTTTGAAAACTTAAAAGATGTGATAGAAAGCTTCAAAGAAAACACTCTGAATCCTACAAAAACAAAAGTAGATTTTAAATACAAAAGTATAGAGATAAATAGTCAAAAATACTACTATACTGAAGAGTTTAGAGAGGACTTTTTAGATATAAAGGGACAAGAAAGAGCAAAGAGAGCTTCACTTATAGCATCTGCTGGTTTTCACAACATCCTATATGAAGGAAGCCCTGGTTGTGGTAAAAGTATGTGTGCTAAAAGGATAAGATATATACTTCCACCTATGAGCTTAGAAGAGATTTTACAAAAAGCAAACCTTGATGCACTCAGCCTTAAAGAGGTAGAGTTTTCCCCTCTTAGAGAGTTTAGAAGTCCTCATCACACAGCTAGTCGTTCAAGTATATTTGGTGGTGCAAACAGAGCCATAGGCGAAATCGCTCTTGGAAATCATGGAGCAATCTTTTTTGATGAGATAACACTCTTTCAAAAGAGTATATTAGAGAGTTTAAGAGAGCCTTTGCAAGACCATAAAATCTTAGTTTCAAGAACTAAAGACAAGATAGAGTATCAAACAAAGTTTCTATTTATCTCAGCTATGAATCCCTGTCCATGTGGAAACCTTTTTAGCAAATCAAAACCTTGTAAATGTAGTGATTTGGAGATAAAAAGATACAAAAACAAACTAAGCTCCCCTTTGCTTGATAGGATAGAGTTATATGTCCAAATGGAGGAAATTGACTTAGATGACAAACCATCACTATCTTCAAAACAGATGCAAAAGATGGTGCTAAAAGCTTTTAAAAATCAAAAACAAAGAGGACAAAAAGAGTTAAATGGCAAACTAAGTGATAGCGAGATTTTAAAATACTGTGTGTTAGATAGCGATTTAGAAAATATCCTAAATAATGCTATAATACGATATGAACTTAGCCAACGAGCTATAAACAACATAAAAAAAGTCTCTCGAACTATCGCAGATTTGGATGATAGCGAGAATATAAAAAAAGAGCACCTACTAGAGGCTCTTTCATTTAGGATGCAGTTATGAAAAAAGTTTTTAAAGAGGTAGATAGTTTAGATAGAAGATGTTATGAGTCATATGGACTAACTGAGGATATTTTGATGGAAAATGCAGCTTTAGGACTAAAAAGTGCCATCCCAAAAGATGCAAAAACTATCCTTATAGTTAGTGGAGTTGGAAACAATGGAGCAGATGGTATAACTCTTGCTCGCATACTTCACAAACAAAAAGATATAAAACTATACCTTCCAATAGGTGTAAAATCCCCTATGGCAAAACTTCAACTAGATAGAGCAAAAAAGATAGGTGTAGAGATAGTTTCAAACTGTGATGGAGAGTTTGATGTAGTTATAGAGGCTATCTTTGGTAGTGGATTAAACAGAGAGCTTAGCCCAGAGATAAAAGAGCTTATCCAAAAGCTAAACCAAAAAGATGCTTTCAAAATAGCTTGTGATATGCCAACAGGAGAGTTTAAATCTGATATAACTGTAACTATGGGAGCTTATAAAGAGGAGCTCTTTTTGGACTCAAAAAAAGATTTGGTTGGCAAGATAAGAGTAGCAAATCTTGGAGTAAGTGAAGATATTTATCAAACTAGCTCCAACACATATCTTTTAGAAGAGAGTGATTTAAAGCTTCCATTTAGAGACAAACAAGACTCAAACAAAGGTACCTACGGTCATCTCTCAGTAGTGGCTGGGAAAAAAGTAGGAGCCGCACTTTTGAGTAGTGAAGCTGGATTTGCATTTGGTTGTGGACTTGTTACGATAGTAGAAAATGAAAACTACCAAACACCATGTCATATCATGAATAGTTGCCAAATCCCTCAAAAAACCACTGCACTTGCTATCGGCATGGGACTTGGAAATATGTATGACGATGAGTATCTAAAAAAGTTTTTATTTGATGGAGAGTATCCACTTCTTATTGATGCTGATCTATTTTATAGAGATGTTATCAAAAAGCTACTAGAGAGCAAAAAAGAGGTAGTTTTAACCCCTCATCCAAAAGAGTTTAGTGCACTTTTAGAGATGTGTGGATTTGGTAAGGTGTCAGTAGAGGAGATACAAAAGAGAAGATTTTTCTATGCGAGAGAGTTTAGCAAAAAGTATAAAGATGCCGTCTTGGTTCTAAAAGGGGCAAATACCCTAATAGCACAAAATGAAACCATATACATAAACAGCTTTGGTTCAAACATACTTAGTAAAGGTGGAAGTGGAGATGTACTAGCTGGACTTATAGCATCACTTTTAGCCCAAGGCTACTCTACAATAGACTCAGCGATAAGTGGTAGTTTAGCTCACACACTCTCACTTAAAAACTTTTCAAAAAACAACTATGCACTAAATCCTAGAGATATTATAAAAGGGGTACAAACTCTTTGAAAAAGATAGCTATATTATTTAGTGGAGAGGGTACCAACCTTGAAAACATCATAAAAACTCTTCATGACAAAAAACTAAAAGTAGTAAAAGCTATCACTAACAATCCTAAAGCAAATGGTATAAAAAGAGCTAAAAAGTATAACATACCAACTGTTGTGATAGACAATAAAAACTTTAACAACCGAGAGGATTTTGATAAAGAGTTAGTCAGTGAACTCAAAAAAGATAGCCTAGATTTAGTAATTCTTGCTGGTTTTATGAGGATTTTAACTCCCATTTTTACTGAAAATATAAAATCTATCAACATCCATCCATCTCTTTTGCCTCACTTTAAGGGAGCAAATGCGATAGAACAAAGCTTCAAAAGTGATATGAAAGAAGCAGGAGTTACTGTTCATGAGGTCTCAAGTGAACTAGATAGTGGGAAAATAATCCTTCAAGAGAGCTTCAAAAAAGAGAATATGAACTTTACTGAGTTTGAAAAAAGGATACATGAGATAGAATACTCCTTGTATCCCAAAGCGATACTAAAATATTTAGGGGAAAAATATGAGTGATATTTTAAAAGTGGGAAAATATGAATTTTCAAGCAGACTTATAGTTGGTAGTGGAAAGTATCCTGATTTTAAAACTACAAGAGATGCAACTTTGGCAAGTGGATCAAACATGATAACAGTTGCAGTTAGACGGGTAAATATAACAAATCCTAACGAAGAAAACTTGATGGATTATTTTAAAGATACAGATGTGCAGATTTTACCAAATAGTGCAGGATGTACTACTGCCGAAGAAGCGATAACACTTTTTAGGATGGTAAGAGAGGCGACCGGTATAGACATCATAAAGATGGAGGTTATAGGAGATACTGCAAAAACTTTATATCCTGATGTTATAGCAACTCTTGAAGCAACAGAGGTTTTAGCTAAAGAGGGATTTACAGTTATGGCTTATACAAATGATGACCCTATCATGGCAAAAAAACTTGAAGATGCAGGAGCATCAGCAGTTATGCCACTAGCCGCTCCTATTGGAAGTGGACTTGGTATCCAAAACAGATACAATGTCCTTTTTGTAAAAGAGGCTGTAAAAGTTCCTGTTATAGTAGATGCTGGTATAGGGTGTGCAAGTGATGCAAGTATAGCTATGGAGATAGGAGCAGATGGAGTTTTAACAAATACTGCTATCGCTCAAGCTAAAAACCCTGTTTTGATGGCAGAAGCTATGAAACTAGCCGTACAAGCAGGTAGAAAAAGCTACTTAGCTGGTAGAATACAAAAGAAACCTTTTGCTACTGCAAGTAGCCCAACAGAGGGACTTATAGAGTTTGGAAAATAATTTTTCAAATTTATCCAAAAAACTCTTGACATTTTAAGGTTTTTAAGGTATTATCTCAACCTCAAAGATGAAGATTTTCTTTGAGGTTGTAAACGGAGTGTAGCGCAGTCTGGTTAGCGCACCTGGTTTGGGACCAGGGGGTCGAAGGTTCGAATCCTTTCACTCCGACCATTTAAAGTTAAAAACGACCTTATGGTGGGCGTAGCTCAGTTGGTTAGAGCACCAGTTTGTGGCACTGGGGGTCGCGGGTTCGACTCCCGTCGCCCACCCCATAAAACCAGAGCCGATGCGCTCGTAGCTCAACTGGATAGAGCAACAGACTTCGGATCTGTAGGTTATAGGTTCGACTCCTATCGGGCGTGCCATTTTATTATTGTTACTTTGAGCGCTCGTAGCTCAGCTGGATAGAGCAACGGCCTTCTAAGCCGTAGGTCTCAGGTTCGAATCCTGACGGGCGTACCACTTTTTAAGGTATTTTAGGTAAAATGCCTTACTTTTTTGTTATGCGGATGTGGTGAAATTGGTATACACGCTAGACTTAGGATCTAGTGCCGCAAGGCGTGGAGGTTCGACTCCTCTCATCCGCACCATCTATCTAAATTATAATCTTCCAACTAACTCTTTAAACTGATTACCTCTATCAGCATAGGATTTAAACTGGTCAAAACTAGCAGCTGCTGGAGATAGTAGAGCTACTTGATTTTTATCTGTAAATATTTTTGAGATTTCCTCTACCGCATTTTGTAGATTTTGACAAGAAGTTGACTTTATGTCATATGATAGTGCAAGACTGTTTAATTTATCTTCATTTGCTCCTATTGTAAATATCGAAACATTTTTAGGTAAGTTTTCAAAGAGTGGCTTTAAATCTGCCCCCTTATCATCTCCGCCTAAAATCAAAAATATCTCTTTATCCCTCAAACCCTTTACCGCAGCCAAGGTTGCATCTAAGTTTGTTGCTTTTGAGTCGTTTATCCAAACTCTACCTTTAGAATCTTTTACTCTCTCTACCCTATGCTCCCCAATAGAAAAGGAGTTTATCAACTCATAATCAACCTCATCAAAGAGTATCTTAGAAACTGCCAAAGCTAGTAAGGCATCAGTTAAAAAAGGCTCACTAAACTCTATCTTTTCAATCTCTATATCAAACTCCCTTGCCAAATCCTCAGCACACTCATATCCTATCAAAAAACCATCCGTTTTTAGTGAAGCATACTTTTTAGGAACTATCGCTATCTCACCCTCTTGTAGAGTTTGTATAGGCTTTAGTTTTGCCTTCTCATACTCACTAAAGCTCCCATGCCAAGAGGTATGATCATCACTTATAGGAAGTAAAACATATAGATTTGGTTTTGCTCTTTTTGTATAGTGAAGAGTAAAAGAGCTAGTCTCTAACACCCATATAGAAGCATCTTTATCAAGTTTTGCTAGTGGTGTACCTATATTTCCCCCTGCAACTGCTCCTCTTTTTTTTAGCAAGTGCTCTATCATAGCAGTTGTAGTGGTCTTTCCATTTGTCCCACTTATCCAGATGGAGTATGGCATATCATCACAAAAAAAGTCATACTCACTAAGTAAATTTTTAGCCTTTTTTATAAGAGAATTTGATGGAGGAATTCCTGGGCTTGTTACCTCTATATCACTCTTGTCTGGATCAAACATATCACTCTGCAAAAACTCATTTCCACTTTTATTATCTTTTGCAAAACCATTAAAACTATCATCAAATATTTGACAGTTTCCAAGCTTTTCTGCTATCGCTTTTGTGGTTATTCCATATCCAAAAAGTGATACTCTCATGAAGCTACCTTAGTTTTAGAGAGATTAGTGCTAAAAGATTTGATAAAAATGCCATTAGCCAAAATCTTACTATTATTTTATTTTCAGCCCAACCTTTTATCTCAAAGTGATGGTGTATCGGAGCCATTTTAAAGATTCTTTTTTTCCTAGCTTTATAACTTCCAACTTGAAGTATAACTGAAACTGTCTCCATAACAAATACAAATCCAACTAAAATAAGAAGTATTTCATTTTTTGTAACTATTGCCATATAAGCTATAAATCCACCTAAAGCCAAGCTTCCACTATCTCCCATGAAAACCTCTGCTGGATGTGCATTGTACCAAAGAAAAGCGGTTAGTGAGCCAATAAGTGCTGAAGCAACTATAACAACTTCTCCTACTCCTTTTATATTAGGTAAAAGCAAATATTTACTTAAAATAGCATTACCTATCAAATAAGCAAATGTACCTAAAGTAGCTATAGAAAATATACTAGGAACGGTAGCTAACCCATCAAGCCCATCAGTTAAATTTACTGCATTTGATGTTGCAACAAAGACAAATATCCAAAACAATACTGCAAAAAAGTGCATGTCATAAAGTGGAAATTTATAAAATGGTATATATAAATTTGTAGGAAATGAACTAGAGTATAAAAAGACTGCTATCATAAGAGATGCTACGATTTGTAGTATCATCTTTTTTCTTGATGTAAGTCCAGCTTGATTTGAGTTATTTGTTATCTTATCATAATCATCCTTGATACCTATCGCCATAAACAGTAAAAGTGTTAAAACTCCTCCTATAGCATAAATACTTGTAAGCTTTATAGTTAGTAAAGATACTACTATTGTTGTTAATATAAAAACAACTCCTCCCATTGTAGGAGTAGAAGACTTTTTTTGATGAGACTCTGGAGCTAGTTCATATATGGGTTGATTTGTCTTTTTATTTTTAAGCCACTCTATAAATCTCGGAAAGATAAACATAGAAAACAAAAATGACAAAAAAAATGCAACTCCAGCCCGAACAGTTATGTATTGAAACAAATTAATATGAAAAACTTCATATAAATAATAAAGCATATTAGTTCCTAAATAAGATTATTAAGATATATCGATTATAATGAAAAAAACTTTAGGAAAATGGTAGTGAGAAAGAAAGTAGTATTAATCATAACTGATGGTATAGGATATAGCAGTATATGTGAGGACAATGCTTTTTGTAAAGCAAACAAACCAACTTACGAAAAACTTTTTAAAGAGGTTCCAAACTCTTTGATAAAAACTTCAGGACTTAGTGTTGGACTTCCGGAAGGTCAAATGGGTAACAGTGAAGTAGGACATATGACTATCGGAAGTGGAAGAATTTTATATCAAAACTTAGTAAAGATATCAAAATCTATCGAAGATAACACTTTAAAAGATAATCAAGCTTTAAAAGAGATATTATCAAACTCTAAAAGAGTTCATATAGTAGGACTTTTAAGCGATGGGGGTGTTCACTCTCATATAGACCATATCATAGCTCTAGCAAAGATTGCAAAAGAGAGTGGCAAAGAGGTATTTTTACATCTTATAACTGATGGTAGAGATGTCCCACCAAAATCAGCTAAAACATACCTAGAACAACTAAAAAACACTATCCCAGATATAACCATAGCAACTATAGCTGGAAGATACTACACTATGGATAGAGATAAAAGGTGGGATAGAGTTGAAAAAGGATTTTTAGCTATAGATTCTGCCTATCCAAAGACATCTTTAACACCAGATGAGTATATTGATAGTGAATATAAAAACGACAGAAGTGATGAGTTTTTACTACCAACTGCTTTTGAAGAGTATGATGGTTTAAAAGATGATGATGGGATTATCTTTGCAAACTTTAGAAGTGATAGGATGAGAGAGATAGTTGAAGCTCTTTCAAATCCAAACTTCACAGAGTTTGAGAAAAAACACAAAAATCTAAACATTGCTACCATGACTGAGTATAGCAAAGACTTCACTCTTCCTATACTCTTTAAAGAGGAGCTTCCTCAAAATGTATTAGCAGATGTTATAAGCCAAGCAGGACTTAGACAGTTTCACACAGCAGAGACTGAAAAATATGCTCATGTAACTTTCTTTTTAAACGGAGGAGTTGAAGAACCATTTATAAACGAAACAAGAGTTTTAATCCCCTCTCCAGATGTAAAAACTTATGACCTACAACCACAGATGAGTGCTCCAAAGGTTGGAGAGAGTGTCAGAAAAGCTATAAAAGATGGATATGAGTTTATAGTAGTAAACTTTGCAAATGGTGACATGGTAGGACATACAGGCGACTTAGAAGCTAGTATCAAAGCGGTAGAGACAGTAGATGATGAGATAGGAAAGATAGTAAGGGTTGCCAAAGAGGAGGGATATTCGCTTATCTTAACAAGTGATCATGGAAACTGTGAACAGATGAAGAGTGAGAATGGAAAACCATTTACACAACATACCACAAATGATGTTTTTTGTTTTGTGATGGATGAAGATGTCAAAGAGGTAAAAAGTGGTGGACTTTACAACATAGCTCCTACTGTTTTAAAACTTTTAGGACTTCAAAAACCTGAAGAGATGGAAGAGAGTTTAATATAATGTTAGATAAAAAAAATTATGAATTAGCTCCTTTGCAGGACTTAGATGAAAATACAAAATCAAAAATAGATACCTTTACAAAAGTAGTAAAATTTAAAAAAAACAATATCATACTAAACAATAATGAACTTTTAAACTACTTTTATATCATAAGTAAGGGAGTGGTAAAAACATATCAAATAAATTTTATTACCAATAAAGAACAAACTATCTCTATACTACAAGAGGGAGATATGTTTGATACTTTAATACTTTTAGATGGTAAAGCTCATGATGTAGTATATGAAACTTTAAAAGATACTGAACTTATACAAATGCCCATTAACAGTGTTAGAGAATTACTCAAAACAAACTCTGACTTTAATCAAAAGTTTTTTCCATACATAGCAAAACAGATAAGAAACTTAGAAGAGTTAGCGGTAGATTTGTCACTATACTCAACCTACGAGAGACTTATAAAACTTCTAATCCAAAACATCAATCCTCATGATAAATCAAAACAAAATCTGATAAATAACCTATCTCATACTGAGATAGCAAAACTCATAGGAACAGTCAGACAAGTTGTTGAAAGGCATTTAAAACAGTTAGAAAAAGATGGTACAATCGATATAAAAAATAAAGATTTAAAGATAATAGACACAAAAAAACTTCTAAAAAAAATCGAACTTTTATAAAAAATGCAACTTTAGTTGCATCCAATCTTCTTATCCTTTGTGTATCATACCTCTATAAAACTTTAGGAGGTGTAACATGTTTGTAACTAGATATAACCCAAGATTTGAGATAGAAAATGTAAGAAAAGGGTTTGAGTTTTTTAATGATATTTTAAACAATCTTGAAACAACTCAACAAAATAGTGTAATAGCATCATTTATCCCTGCAGTAAATACTAGAGATGAAGATGATGCTTACTATGTAGAAGTTGATCTTCCAGGAGTAGATAAAAAAGATATAGAGATTACTACTGAAGATAACATTTTAACAATCTCAGGAGAGAGAAAGCTCAAAAAAGAGATGAAAGAGGATGACTACTATAGAGTAGAGAGTAGTTATGGAAAATTTTCAAGAAGCTTTGCCTTACCAGAAAAAGTTGATGTAAATAAAATAGAAGCTAAAAATGAAAATGGTGTACTAGAGATAGTTATACCAAAAGTAAAAGAGGAAGAGAAAAAACCTAAAAAAATCAAAATAAAATAATGGAGGTGCAACATGGAGTTAGTAAAAAAAGCTAAAGAGATTGGAAACAATGTCGAAGAAAAGCTTGAGCAAGGTGTAGAGGTTGTGAAAGAAACTTTTGCAAATGTTGCAAGTCACCTTCCATTTGCAAATCTTGCAAAAAAAGGCAGTGACTCTTTTACAATAGAAGTTGATCTTCCAGGAGTAGATAAAAAAGATATAGAGTTAAAAGTTGAAGACAACACTCTAACCGTAAATGCAGTTAGAAGATTTAAAAATGAAGTAAAGAGAGATGACTACTACCTATGTGAAAGCAACTTTGGTCTCATCTCAAGAACATTTACTCTACCGGAAGGTATAGATAAAGATAAGATAGATGCAACATTTAAAAATGGAAGATTATATATAAACTTGGAAAAAGAGGAATCAAGAAAAGCAAAAAGTATATCTGTGAAGTAGAGTTTTCTCTACTTCATGTTTTTTTAGTACAATATCCTTATCGCTATATAAGGAGTTTTTATGGTTATAAAAGAAATTCAAGAGTTTGCAGAGATTAGAACGAAAGCTAGAGCATACTTTTGCTATCTTTTATCCAGAACTCTTCCAAACAAAACTAACAATATCTCACTTGACAATATACAAACAGCTATCAAAAAACTGAAAAAAAATATAACACATTTTGAAGCAATATATGTTTTAAACTCCAAAGGTGAACAGATCACAAAAAATGTAAGTAACAATACTAAGTTTAAAGATAAAGGACTTGGTAAAAGTCGTCTTGATAGGGCATATTATTATCGAGCAGTTAGAGAAAAGAGATGTATCTTAACAAATCCATACCCATCACTTCTTGGAAATACTATGGTAGTAACTGCTTCATATCCAATTTATAATGAAAAAAATGAGCTTCTATATATCGTATGTATTGATATTTCACTAGAACATATCTTACAAATGATACATCCTAGTTCTGTAGATTCTATATTTGGTAAGTTTACAAAAATAGCTTATGCATCTTTTTCTGTAGCACTATTAGCAATAGCTATCTTACTATTTGTAAAAAGCATACAGGGATTTTTATATCATGGATTAAATATAAACAACATTGATATAAAAGAGATGTTTGAAGCGACTATTTTACTAACACTATCTCTAGCTATTTTTGACCTAGTTAAAGCTATATTTGAAGAGGAAGTTTTAGGTCATCATAAAAAACAAGCAGCAGATGATATACACAAGACAATGGTTAGATTTTTAGGTTCTATCATTATAGCTCTTGCGATAGAATCTTTGATGCTAGTCTTTAAGTTTGCTATGATAGACCCAAGTAAACTTATAAATGCAGTTTATATAATAGGTGCTTTATCAATGTTACTTATTTCACTTTCAGTCTATTTAAAATCCATAAAAAATAAGTAGTTAAGTCATGATTCACAATTTATTAACGATGAAGTTATAGTATTACCCATTATTAGAGGTGCCCTTAAGTGACTTTTGATAAACTACAAAAAAATTTTTAAGGATAAAAAATGAAAAAAATTCTGATTTTTTTAGCATTTGCAAGTAGTCTTGTTTTTGCTTCAAATACTATTGTAACTGTAAATGGTCATACTATAACTGATGATATAGTACCAGCATATGAGAAACTAGATGATACAAAGAAAAAGGCTGTAAAAGAGCAACTTATAAACGAATATCTTCTAGCAAACTATGCTCTAACCAAGGGTGGTATAGCTAAAGATAAAAAATTTCAAAAGATTGCAAAGGCTCAAGTAGATTCTATTCAAAAAGCATACAAAGAAAAGACAAAGAAAGATTTAACAAAAGAGCAAATTGACAATATTAAAGGCTCAATCGCAATAAAATTTTTATTTGCAAAAAAAGCACAACAAATGAAAATAAGCGATAAAGAGGCAAAAGAGTTTTTTAACAAAAACAAAGCTAAGTTCAAGTTTCCAGAAAGTGTTGAGATAGCAAGTATCGCTACAAAAGATAAAAAAGAGGCTGATAAAATCCTAAAAGAGCTAAAAAAAGCGAAAGATAAACCAGCAAAACTGATGAAAATCGCTAAAAAAATGAAACAAAGAGGTTATCTTGGATGGCTTCCAAAAAATGCTTTTCCTGAAAATGTTTTCAAAAAAATCTACTCTATGAAAACAAATACACTAGTTAAAAAACCTATTGAAGTAAACGGAGTTTATAACATCACATACTTAGTAAACAAAAGAAAAGCAGGAACTCCTAAGTTTAGAGAGGTAAAAGATAACCTTAAAAAGATGTTAGCTCAACAAAAAGTAGCTAAATGGGTTGAAAAAACTGTAGATGAGTTAAGAAGTAAGGCAACTATAAAATAAATGTACATAGTTTTTGAAGGAGTTGATACAAGTGGCAAAACTACACAGATAGAGCTACTAAAAGACTCCTTCCCTGATGCCATCTATACAAAAGAACCAG